>Ga0213869_10002914_pt1 | contig 11593 bp, 8 predicted proteins | sample PICome_10_FD_160083 | JGI IMG/M metagenome (GOLD analysis project Ga0213869, IMG submission 160083) | Coastal seawater microbial communities near Pivers Island, North Carolina, United States - PICO132 | ecosystem: Environmental > Aquatic > Marine > Coastal | place: USA: North Carolina...
TACCAGCCAGAACCCTCGACACGAGCGCGAGACCTTTGGCGCGAGAGTAGAGCTCAACATTGAAATGGGCATGATGGACTTCAAGAGCATTACCTCCTATACGGATACGGAGAGCGATCGCTTAACCGATGTCGACCTCACTCAGCTCTGGTTTTTCAACACCTTCCGGCCAGAAACGATGGAAGTGTTGACGCAAGAGTTCCGGTTTTCGTCCAATGGCGATGGACCGGTCCAGTGGGTCGCGGGCGTCTATGCCACCGACTTCAAAGAGACCATGAACTCTACGCTCGACTTTGGTTGGATCATCTTAGAAGGCGATGACCCAACCGTTGGTGTAAAGGTGCCGTTTGAAACCCGTCGAGAAGACAAAAGTAATCTCGCCGCCTTCGGTAATGTGACTTTTGATTTGGGCAACTGGGAGCTCGGTATGGGTCTCAGGGTTGATCGTTGGGAGTCCGAGGAGGAAGCAGTCGACGTCGGTCACTCCGCCTCAAAAGATGATGTTGAGGTGCTGCCAAGGGTGTCGCTGAGTTACCAACTCAATGACTCGGCCATGTTTTACACCACCGTATCGAAAGGTTTTGAACCCGGCGGCTGGAACGGGATCGCAGACGGTTCACCGCTGATCTTTGGTCCTAATGGCGAAAAGACACTGCTGGGCTTTGATAAAGAGGAAGCACTGCAGTACGAATTTGGCTGGAAAGGCGAGCTCGCTGATGGCCGAGTTGCTGCCACCGCCGCGTTTTTCTACATCGACTACACCTCGAGACAATATGAATTTATTGTCGAAAATCCAAGTGGTGATGGCACATTGATCGACGGCGTCACTAACGTCGGTGATACCACGCAGTCGGGCGTCGAACTCAGTCTCGCGTGGCAAGCGAGTGACTACCTGCGACTCACTGGCGCCTATGGTTTCATCGATGCAGAGTGGGATGGCGGCACTGTCTTGGCGGACGGCAGTGCCGATCTTAGCGGTGAAACACCACCCAATATCGTTGAAAACAGCGCCACACTTGCTGCCAACTTCAGGATGCCATTAGCCGCTGGTGCGTTTGATGTCGTCGCCGATTTGCAGCTGAGCCATAACGGCGAAATGATAGGGGGCAAGCCCTGGGATAACGTTGAGAACCCCGACTTTACCGTGGTGGATCTGCAACTAGGGTTAATTTCTGATCGATGGGAATTGATGCTGAATGTGGACAACGTGTTTGACGAAACCTATTACACCGATTTGGAACCGTTCCCCAACTTTGGATTTGGCGGTCTGATAGGCACCGAGCCAGACCCCATTATGATCGGGACGCACGGGCATCCGCGACTCGTCACGGGCAGTGTGACCTACCGGTTCTGATATAATTGCCAGATGTAATTGAGAGAAACGATCGATGTCAGATGCACAACAACTCGCACAGCGAGCACTCAAGCACTTCAATGAGGGCACCACGGATCGGGCGCCCTCACAACTGACCGTGCCCGTGAGTGCGTATACCGACGAGGCGCAATTTCAAGCTGAGCGTCAAGCGGTTTACTTCGAGTCCCCGATCGCTATCGCCCTGTCGCTAGAAATTCCTCAACCTGGGGATTTTCAGACACAAACCATCATGGGGGTCCCTCTCTTAATTACCCGAGATCGAGACGGCCTGATTCATTGCTTTATTAACGTGTGCCGACATCGAGGCGCCAAAGTCTGCTCAGCCGAAAAAGGTCATCAATCCCGCTTTAGCTGCCCATATCATGCTTGGACCTATAGCAATCGTGGCGACTTGATTGGCGTTTACGGGGAGGACAGCTTTGGCGGCGTCGATCGCGCCACTATGGGTCTCACGGCACTCTATTGCGTTGAACGCGCGGGGGTTGTGTTCGCGTGCCTGACTCCCGGCAAATCTTTTGACATCGACAGCTGGCTTGGTGAGTTTGCCGATAAGCTAGCAGACCAAAAGCTGGCAGACTGGCACCTCTACACTGAGCGATGGCTGCCCGGTGCAGGCTGGAAAGCGACCCTCGATGGCTACCTCGAGGTGTACCATCATGACAGCGTGCATGGCAAAACCGTTGGCCCGTATACCGTGGGCAATCTGTTGGTCCACGACACTTGGGAGGCGCACCAAAGAATGGTGATCGCCAAGAAAAACATTAGTGAACTCAATGATATAGAAGTTGATTCGTGGGAATCACCTGAATCCTACATCCGAGTTGTCCACTCGGTTTTTCCCAACCTGTCGATCTCTGCAATTCTGGGTGGTCACTGCTTGATTGGGTTTATATACCCCGGGGAGACCAGTACCACCACATCGACTCGCCAGCTGATTTTGAGTGCGACGCAGCCCGCCAACGACGAAGACAGTGAGGCGGTGGAAACCTTCAGCCAAATGACACTTCAGGCAGTCAGAGACGAAGACTATGCCTTAGTCGCAACGATCCAAGACGCCCTGCACTCAGGAGCGAACGACAGCTTTCTCATCGGTAGGAACGAGCCAGCCGTGCAGCACTACCATCGCGCTGTCGCATCCATCTCGGCAGCAGGCGGTTCTTAGCAAGCTCAATAGACCGGTTTGGGCAGGTCGATCCCAGAAATCAGTAAAGGGCAGCGTCACATCATGGGAATCATCGATTATCAGAGCCCACTTAAGGCATTGGTATCGGTCAAGGGGCATCCCTTTGATCGCAGTGCGTTTGCCGAGTTATTTGAATCTTTTGAAGGCATTCAGCACACCTTCGTCGACCAACCCGCGAGTCAAGCGTTCTTAGACCCGGAGGCGGCTGCGCCCTGGGACGTACTCGTTTTCTATGACATGCCGGGCATCGACTTCAGCACGCAGCCGCCTCGCTTCGTGGCGCCATCCGACCAACTGAAAGCGGGCTTCATGGCACTACTCGAAGCCGGTAAAGCGATGGTATTCCTTCACCATGCGCTCGCTGGATGGCCGCTGTGGCCCGAGTATGGGGAAGTTATTGGCGGGCGCTTCTTCTATGCGCCCACAGCCTCACGAGGCGAACCGGTATTAGACTCTGGCTATCGGCACGACGTGAAGCATACCGTTCAAGTCGTCGATAGCACTCATCCGATCACCGCTGGTATCGGTGACACTTTCTCGCTGACCGATGAGCTGTATCTTTGCGAGGTCTTTGAGGATAGCGTCACGCCGCTGCTGCGCAGCGACTACCCTTTTGACCGGACACAATTTTACTCGGCTCATCATGCGGTCACCGGGAAACTGTTTTGCAACGACGACTGGCCGCACCCAGACGGCTCCAATGTCGTCGGCTGGACCAAACGCTATGCCAATAGCCACATTGCCTACCTGCAGCCAGGTGATGGTCCCGAGACATTTTCGTCAGAGACATATCGCCGTTTGGTCGAAAATGCAATCCGTTGGGCGGCGGCCTCCAACGACCCCCCTCAATAACACTCTGACCGCTCCAGTCCAGCCCAGTCCAGCACAACTTTAAATCACGGTTAAAGAGCAACGGGTAACGCTTTGTTGACTGGCTGTGTCAGCTCAGCGACCGGCACTGAAAACCCGATGATGGCACTGTAGCCCTCGGTCTGCTCTTTATGCACCACACCGGCAGACGCCACAATTTTTGTCCCACGCTGGCAACGCTCACCGCTCTCTGCGCCCTCTAAGGTCAGCGTCACTTCGCCACCGGTGATATACAACACCGAGTCAAAATCGTGCCAGTGAAAAGGCGATTCCTCCTTCGCAAAATCTAATGCCATAGCGTGATAGCCCATCGCTTCAATTTCCGCGTAGGCTTGTGCCTCATCTTCGAACTGCTGGACATCATTCATATCCTTCGTGCTCCTTAGACTTGTTCCGCTACTCTATCGACAACACCGGATGCTGCCTACTGGTTTTAGACAGCGCTAGAATCGAATCATATTGAGCACAACTACTCATTACGCATTAGTGGGTCACGATGCGCGACCCTGATATGGTGCTGTCATGACAGAAATAACCGGTCTTACCGCTGCTGAGCTCTCAAAGGCTATTCACAATCGATCCGTGAGTTGCGTCGAAGTCATGAACGCGTTCCTTGAGCGCATCAATACATTGAATCCAGACTTGAACGCCCTAGTGAGTCTCATCCCACAGGAAGCCTGCCTCGCCATGGCGCTAGAGTCAGATCAACAGCTCTCCAGCGGAAATAGTGCGGGGTGGTTACACGGCATCCCGATTGCCATTAAAGACCTCTTCAATGCGAAAGGTCTGGCCACCACGTTGGGATCGCCTTTGTTCCAAGAGATCGGTGCTCAACAGGATGACCCACATGTCGCGCGGATTCGCGCTGCCGGCGCACTCATTATTGCCAAGACCAACGTCCCCGAGGCGGGCCTAGGAGGCCATACTCGCAACGCGCTCTTCGGATTGACCCGAAACGGCCTCGATCGGAGCCTCAGTGCGGGGGGTAGCAGTGGCGGAGCCGCCACCGCTGTCTCGAGTCACATGCTACCGCTTGCCGATGGCAGCGATATGATGGGTTCGCTGAGAACACCTGCCGCATTTCAAGGGATCGTGGGGTTTCGCGCGTCGGCCGGAGCAATACCTGCGGCGACAGACTCAGATCCACAAGGCTTGGGACTTACCAGTATTGGTGCCATGGCCAGAAACGTCAGTGACGTCAGCGCATTATTCACCACCCTTCGCGATGATCCTGCCGCGCGCCGGCAAAGCCCTCACGGACCTTCGGGGGATCTGAAGGAACTTCGTATCGGTTGGCTGGGCGATGCAGACGGACACTGGCCGATGGCCAAGGGTGTTTTAGCTCAGTGTCAGCGCGCGCTGGAAAACCTACAAGGACCGGGCGCTCAGATTGACCTCTGCTCGCTACCCTTCTCCATGGCAGATCTCTGGCTTTGTTGGCTGACCCTCAGGCAGCGTGCAATGCTGTCGGATCGCGCGCTGTATGAAGATCCCAGGTCACGCGCGCGCATGAGCGATAACTGGCGATGGGAAATCGAGCAAGGCATGCAGCGAGGCGAGTCCGACCTCCTTATGGCAAAAACACTCCGACGCGATTGGCTTGCGACCATCGAGCGGCTGTTTACGCAATACGATGTATTGGCCGCGCCGGCGGCTCAAGTCTTTCCTTTTGACGCTGAGGCAGGCGCTCCGACAGCAATCGAGGGCGCCTCGCTAGAGACCTATCATCAATGGTTAGCCATCAGTCTGCCCGCCTCGCTGGCTGGGCTACCGGTTATCAGTCTACCGGTAGGCCCAGGGTCAGCGACAAACCTGGCCGGCATTCAATTGATGATGCCACGGGGCCGAGACGATCATCTGCTGGCCATCGCGACCGCAGCTGAGCAAGCGCTGTTAGCCTGATTCCGCTCAGCTCCCCGCCTCATCACGATGACGATAATCGCGGTTGACCCGGCGCCACACCCATCGCCCTGAGGCCACCAATACCAAACCGTAGGTCAGCGCGAGCAATAGCTCTCCACTGATACCGGCGAACTCCTCGACACTGACGGCGCGCCCAAACGGTAGCGCATAAAAGATGGTGAGCAACGCGCTTAACACAACACCACCGAATACCATCACACGCGGCCACAATAGTGTTTGCCTGACGACGGCGAGATCTGTTTCTGTTTCTGGCAGTCGGTGCAAGGCGATCCGGAAATCACGCTCTGCTGGTGACACCTCTCCTTTGCTAGAAACCCCTATCATGACAAAGTAACTGCTGAGCGCGGCAACCAGTATGGGATCAGCGATGACCGGCCAGTCCACCGCCCCGATTAGGGCAAGAGCGTTCATTGCGACATTAACGGCAAAGCCTGCCGCCATACCCCAGAAAGCGCCCGCCTCAGTGAGACGATGACTCCAGATACTCATGAAGGCCACTGCGCCCCAGGATGACGCGAACAACGGTCCAGCGAAATGCGTCAACCAGAAAATATTTCTCGGCAACAAGAGCGCCAACGCAATGACCGACAGGCCAACAGCCAACATGGACCACCGAGCAGCACCCAAACGCTGAGTAGAGTGGTCGGCGCTCGTCGAACCGGCGTCCTCCGACCGGGCAGCACTGCCCAGCACATCATGGCTGACGCTGAAGCCGACCAGCGATAAAAACGTGGATGCAGAGGACAAGCCGGCAGCCAGGACGCCACAAATGAGCAACGCGCCCAATGCGGTCGGCAATAGATTCATTGCCACCCAAATCATGGTGCTTTCAGGGGGAGTGATATCGGGATTGATGAGATTCACCGCGGTCGCAGCAAAGTTCGTCACGAGATATAGCAGTAGCATGGCTATCAGCGCACCGCAGGCTGACCGAATGACCACATGCTCGCTGCGCGCCATGAGGTAGCGACTAGATTGCCAAGGGCTTACGGCAACGACAATGCCCCAGGCCACGCCCAAAATGGTCGCCCACAACAATGCGTCTAACGGAGTTTGCCACGGCGTCTCTGCGCCCACTCGTCCATGCCACGCAATGATGCCCGGTTTCGCTTCATACGTTGCCAATGTCTCGATCGCCGCAAACCAACCGCCTGCTGATTGAATGATAAAAAAAGCGGCCAACACAATCATTCCGGAAAACAGCACAAACATCACCGTGTCAGTCAAAATGACGCCGCGGGAACCGGAGTAAAGCGTGAATAGGGTATAACTGAGCCACACCGCTACGATGGCCACGGATTCATCAATGCCGGTCACCTCAGACATCACCAGCGCCATACCCCAAGTCACCGCAAGCAAATAAGCCGACAGCCCAACGACAATCGAAACACCAGCAAAGCGTTGAATACGGCGACTGTTGAAACGCGCCCTGAAAAAATCCGGCACCGTCAGCGCGCGACTCCGACGCAAATAACGTCCGAAGAATATGGCACCGATCACATAGCCCAAACAATTAAAGCAGGTCATCATGATGATCAAAGGGGCATGTCCCTGATAAGACATGCCCGCCTCGCCCATAAAAGCATTGGTGCTCATGAAACTGGCGACCAATGTGCCGAGAATAAGTAAGGTTGGTGCGTTACGGCCCGCGACAAAAAAGTCTTCAAGATCTTTAACGCGACGTCCCGCATACCAGCCTATCGCCAGATAACCGGCGAGACTCACCACAATGGCAATCTGAAAACTATTCATCGAATCAGCGACTCACCGCATCTATCCTCTCACCACTCCACTGTTAACGACCGACCGTAATCGCCTCAGAAATAACGGTCATCAGCGAATCGGCATCAGCTACCCTAGGGTTGGTGCCGGCGGCCGCATCTTTTAACGCTTTCATCGTGAGCGCTTCAGCTGCCGACTCAGGGACACCTAATTCCGACAGTGTGCGGGGGATTTGGAACTGATCAAGCAACCCACAGACATAGCGATAAAACGCATCGAAATCCGTTCCCGGTTGATCCAGCGCTCTCATCATTGCCGGCACCTTCTCGGCGATGGCTGGCGCATTGAATCGCAATACCGCGGGCAATACGACGGCATTGGTAAGACCATGATGGGTATCGTACTCTGCGCCAACCATATGGCTAATCGCGTGCACCAATCCCAACCCCTTCAAGAAGGCAATGCCCGCCAAACAGGCACCGACCTGCATACCCCCGCGAGCCCCAATATTGTCGGGCTCTTCGACCACGGCCGGCAGTGACCGGCCAATGAGCGTCAACGCTTCTAGCGCAATGCCATCGCACATGGGGTGAAAATCAGGTACGCAGTAAGCCTCCACCGCGTGTACCAGTGCATCTAACCCAGTCCAAGCCGTCAGCTGAGGGGGAAGGCCCATCGTGAGCTCAGGATCCAGCAACGTCAGCGAGGGTTTCAAGTCTGGATGCCAAACACACAACTTCATCCCGGCTTCGCTGTGCGTAATCATCGCGGTACTTTCCGTTTCAGCTCCGGTACCCGCCGTCGTCGGAATGCAGATCAACTTAGGGAAGACATGTTCGACCGGCAGTACGGGACTTGCTTCATCGTAGTTAAAACGCCACACATCGAGATCATTATTCGCCACCAGCGTGGTCGCTTTTCCGGCGTCCATGCCACTGCCACCCCCCATTGCGATCACCCCATCATGATGGCCATCGCGGAAGCATCGACGGACCTGCTCAATCTCGGTGTCCTTAGGGTTGGGGGAGACGTCTGAGAAACTATCAACCGTGAGCCCAGCCGCCTCGAGCGACCGCTTGGCAGTCGCAATAAACGGCAAGTCGGCGGAGCCACGATCGGTCACGATCAACGGGTTGCTCATGGCCAAGGCTTGGCAATGGGTTGCCAGTTCTTTTAATCGTCCCGGCCCATAGGCAATCGGCACCGGAAAGGACCAGTCATACGGCTGTAACAGTGTGCTCGGGTCGTTCGTTTCCATAGTGCTATCTCATGATGAAAGGGGTCGATTAGGTGACACGTTAGCCCTCTAAAAAAGACTATTTATCGGACCAAATAAAAAGCGTGCTTTGCTTATTACTTTTTATTATATTGCCTGAAATATGGCTTTGCTAGTGCGTTCCATCGCGTTACCTGCGCCCTCAATACCTCCGGTGGGCCCGCGTCTTAGCCCAACCATGAGTGGCACAGAGCCAAATTAAGGCAGACCTGCAAACAGGAATCAGAGTACATGAATTCACCACAGCTTTCTCTCTCGCGCCGTCTGCGCAAATCACCATTCGAAACACGCTCTCACGTGGGCGCGACAAGAGCGTCGGTTTACAACCACGTGGTCTTACCGACCGTTTACGAATCACTAGAGGCCGACTACTGGCATCTCAGAGAACACGTTCAAATCTGGGACGTTGCCTGCCAGGTTCAGGTCGAGGTTCGCGGACCCGATGCGCTCAAATTTGTCGAATTTCTGACACCGAGGGATGTCTCGAAATGCGTACCCGGACAATGCATTTACGCTCCACTGCTTGATGAGCATGCCGGCGTTGTGAATGACCCCATCATTCTCTGCTTATCGGCAGACCGCTACTGGCTGTCCATTTCTGACTCAGACGTCTTATTGTGGGCCAAAGGACTGGCAGTGGGCGGTGGCTTCGACGTCGAAGTCCATGACCCGGACGTATTCCCCTTATCGTTACAAGGCCCTAAGTCGGAAACGCTACTGAGTCGACTGATTGCAGAGCCGGTCGAGGACATTCGCTTTTTCCGTTTCATTCACACTAGCATTGATGACATTGATCTCGTCGTTGCACGCACTGGCTGGAGTGGCCAGGGTGGCTTCGAACTCTACTTAAGTGAACCCGCGGCGGGAGAGCGACTGTGGGATATCATTGTGGAAGCTGGAGCGGATCTCAATCTACGCTCAGGCTGCCCTAACTTAATCGACCGGATTGAGACCGGCTTACTCTCGCACGGCAATGACGTCACCTTAGCCAACAATCCGATCGAGTCGGGACTGAACCGCTTCTTCAAAATGGGTAAAGACGCGGATTATTTAGGCAAGCAGGCACTGGAGAAAATTGTGGCCGCGGGCACGTCACAGCAATTCGTGCGTCTGGTCTTCCCCGGAGATCCCATCGCGAATCCGCGGGAGTACTACCCTCTATCCGTTTCGGGAAGCGCCGAGCCAGGCACTGTGACCAGCGTCGTCTATTCTCCAAGACTCGGGCACAACGTGGGTCTCGGATATGTTCCCACCTCGGCCACCGCGGTTGGCACTACGGTAACGCTATCGCTCCCCAATGGCAGCGTGTCGGGCAACATCGCGGATAAGGACTGGCACACTGAGCCCACTCAGTAAGCTAGCCCCAAGCCCTTCGAGGGCCTAACGGGGTTCGACCTACTCGGCAGAAAGGCCGTGAATCATTTTGGTCTCTAGAAAATCGTCGAGGCCCATTTCGCCGCCTTCCCTGCCGTTCCCCGATGCTTTATAGCCGCCAAAGGGCGAACCGTATTCGTAAGCACCCCCGTTGATATGGACGGCACCGGCACGCAGCTTGCGAGCGACGCGCGCGGCGCGTTCACTGTCGCCTGTCTGCAGGTAGGCAGCCAATCCATAGGGGGTATCATTAGCAATCGCGATCGCTTCGGCTTCGTTCTCAAAGGGAATAATCGCCAAGACCGGGCCAAAGATCTCCTCGCGGGCGATCCGCATATCATTGGTGACATCAGCAAAAATCGTCGGCCGAACAAACCACCCGGTCGTCAATCCTTCCGGACGGCCCAATCCGCCAGCGACCAGCTTCGCTTTTTCGTCGATACCCACCTGAATCATGGTTTGCACCCGGTCGAACTGAATTTGATCAAACAGCGGGCCCAAGTGGTCCCCCTCGAGTTCCGGATCATCGACTCGAGTCTGTTCAGCAGCGCGCTGCGCAATCTCAACGACCTCGTCATAACAACTGCGCTCGACCAAAAGCCTCGTTGGCGCATCACACGATTGACCCGTATTAAACATGCACTCCGCAACAGACTGGGTAACCCGCGCTTCCAGATCACAATCAGCGAAGATCAGATTGGGTGACTTACCCCCCAGCTCAAGGGTCACTCGCTTCACCGAAGGCGCGGCATCCTGTGTCACCGCAGTGCCTGCTCGAGTCGATCCCGTAAAAGACATCATTTGGATGTCAGCATGCCGAGACAGCGCTGAACCAACCACAGGCCCCGTGCCATTAACCATATTGAAAACACCTGCCGGCACCCCCGCTTCATGCAATATCTCGGCATAAATCATGGCCGAGATGGGGGTGTGCTCGCTGGGCTTCAAGACACACGTGCAACCCGTTGCGATCACCGGCAACACTTTGAGTACGACCTGATTAATCGGCCAGTTCCAAGGTGTAATCAAACCGCAGACGCCAATCGGCTCACGCAGTAACACCTCACCATTATCGAATGACTCGCTCTCTTCGAGCCGCTCTAAGGCCGCAATAAATCCGTCTAAGTGCCCTATCGCCGCATCGGCTTGTGCTTCACGCGCCATGGTTATCGGCGCGCCCATTTCCATTCGCATCGCCTGTGCCAGCTCCTCAAATCGGGCTTCGCTCACTGCTCGGATGCGTTTCAGCAAGGCGAGGCGCTCATCCTTAGTCCAGCGGGAAAAATGGTCGAAGGCGGCGACTGCAGCTGCAACGGCTCGATCAACATCCGCCTCGTTACCCAGCGCAACCTCACCCAGTTGCTTAACGTTGACGGGATTGAGCACGGGCATCGTATCTGGGGAGCATGGCGCCACCCACTCACCGTTTACATAAAACTTCGATAAATTTTCCATAGTGCCTCTTACCTGATATTAAATTTGACGTGCTCGCGACATCGGAATACCACTGCCACTCAGCCGGACCTGCACGCGCCGCCCACCTTATCAGACTGTGGGGTCTTTATCGGGTCATGCTCGCAGCCATTTGGGCAACACCTCTTGCTTAACCGTCACACCCTCTCCGACCGATACGATACCCGGTACTTCCACTGCACCGACTAATCCACGACAAAATTTCGAGGCCTCAATAAAATCCATCTGACCCAGCGGTTCTTCATTGGCTCTGTGGTAATGATCAGCGATATGCTGGGACATTCTGCTGCAAGGCGGATTGTATTCTTCGACGATAAGCACCACGCCACCCTCGAAGGTCAATTCCGTTCCTCGCGGTAACCGCGAAAACTCAGGAACACCGGAAATACTTAGGTTC
>Ga0213869_10002921_pt1 | contig 11579 bp, 10 predicted proteins | sample PICome_10_FD_160083 | JGI IMG/M metagenome (GOLD analysis project Ga0213869, IMG submission 160083) | Coastal seawater microbial communities near Pivers Island, North Carolina, United States - PICO132 | ecosystem: Environmental > Aquatic > Marine > Coastal | place: USA: North Carolina...
ATTCTCTTCTTTCATAAATTCTTCAGTCATCTCAGCAATCAAGACAGCTTTTCTTGCTTCAATTTGATTTGTAAGCATTTGTAACTGTTGTTGTATCTGCGGATTGTTCACCGACATCTGTTGCATCTGTTGCATGTTAACCATTTGCTCTCTGAACTCTAATTGAACTTGTTCTTGAGCCATAATTGAAATGTGCTCTAATATATTTTTTTGAATTGCAGCCATAACAGCAGGATTATTTTTAACCATGTTAGTTGACATAAAGTTTAAGTGAGCTGTGATGTGTGCTCTGTGATCTTGACCAGGAAAAGCTTGAAAAGGTTTTCCACCTAATGCATTTATGTGTTCTAAACTTGGATCCATCGGTGCTGTTGGCGCCGGTGGAGGTAAAACTGCATCGACATCTTTTACACCAATCGCATTATACATGTTTCTATATATTTGATACATGTTGTGTAATTGTGGATTTGATGTTGCGATCTGTAATTGTGTTTGAGCTAAAGTTATTCTTTGAGACATTGAGAATATATTAGGATCAGCAACCGGTATTACATCTACTCTATCATCAAAATCAGTTTGCTTAATGTTTCGTGCTCCACCAACCACGTCGTATGGATATTCTGGTGGTAGATATTGTGAAACTATTTTAGATAATAATTTAAATTCACTCTTCATCGCTGCATAACATCTTTTGTGAATAGCGCTCATGACTCTTGAACCACGCTCCAATAACGCAACTGTAGTTCCTACAGCAGCACCTTGGTTCCCATCACCTACTTGCATATCAGCAATAGCCGCGAACCTTTGACCAGCTTGTACTACAACTCCTAATAGGTTCAGTAATGTTGGAGAAGGTTCCTTGTATGGTAGAGGAAAGAAAGCATCTCTTAAATTACCACCGGGTGCATCTACATCTTTGAATTCACCTGGTTGTATTGGTGATGCTTCATCTCTTACTCTAACTCCACGCTGTTTAAATCCAGCCGGTAAATTTGATAAAGTACCTGCGTCTAATAATTGACGGAGAGCAGCCGTTGCCGTTCTGCTCAATCCGCCAATCATGTGAATGAGTCCAAAGCCATAAAATCCAAGTCCTGGCAGAAATTTGAAGTGGACGAAATATTGGATTTTAGTTTTCTTTAGATCATCGGGCGCATAGTTTCGTCTAATAGACAAAACTTTTCTACTACCTTCATCGACTGTAACGAGATAAGGTAATTTTATTCCTGTTGGTTCACCATCTGCTCCAACATCTTCAAAACCTTCTAAGTCTAAATTAACATGACACTCTAACAAAGTGTAAACAGGTTCGTTCTTACCTGTCTTTTTAGTTCCTTCTAGCTCACGTTCTTTTTTAGATAGCTCTCCATTAGAATCTGTTCCGGGAGGTCCTAACTCAACGTCACTATAGAAACCACTGACTTGTTGTTTTCTTAATTCGTTTTCTGAAATTTTCACGGTATGAATAACTGCTTCCGCATCATCTAATGAGGTAGCTGTATACGGTACAATTAATTCATCCGCTGGTACAAACTTCGATACCACTCTTCCAAGTGGTACGTCGTAGTAAACTTTTTTAAATGTAGATCCTGCAAGTGGTAAATGAAATAACATAGAATCAAATTCAGATTCATATTCTTTCATTGTGTCCATGATTAAATAATTCATATAATCTTTAACACGTTGCGATTGTTGTTCAGTTTGTGGATTTTTAATTCCTATAACTTGTGTTCTAACTGGACCATCACTTGGTAATAATTCTTTGTAAGCTTGTGCTTGGAACTGAGTTACTGCTTCTGCAAGAACTGGGTGAGTTGCACCACTTGCTCCTTGAAAAGGTTCAGTTCTATTTTCATATTTAAATCCTAATAGATCTAATCCAGTTGTGTAAGCACTTTCCCATTCTTTTCTAGATGATTTATAATCCATGTAGTTTTGAACCATCTCGTTTCCAATAGGTTCAACTGCATCTTCTGGTAAAATATCTGCTAGGTTATCAAAGTGTGATTCTGAACCTGAAGTGTTTATTGCACCTGGATCATAATCGATTGTTGCTCCGCCATCCTCTTCAGGGATAACTTCAACTGGTCCTTTTAATTCTTCTACGTTTTCATCCTGAACAGCAACTTCTTGCAATTCCTCTTCTGAAGGAATCTCAATTTTAGTTCTAGTGTTCGGGAGTCCTTTATCTATATCTGCCATTTATTACTCCTTTATTTTAATACCACGTTTTGTTAGAGAAGGCAACCCATGAGGGGTTGGTCCTGATGCCGGTGGAATGGTTTTAGTTAGGCTTGCTATGCCTCCTTTTGAAAAAAATACACCTGGATTTTGGTATTTTATATTTTCAATATCAGAAGCTAAAATAGGACTTTCTATATTTGCAGATCTAATATTATCTCTAGTAAACCCTCTTGCTAAATTAACAAGATTTAAATCACTTGGTTCTAATGATCTTAACATTTGATTTTCTTTTTCAGCATCACTTAAATAATTTTTATAATCAGGTAATGCAGAAAATGGATTTGATAAATCAAATAAAAATTTTCCTGCTCTTGGTAACGATTGTGTATTGAATACATTAGAAAGTAAAGTACTACCAGTGCTTCCTGCTGCTGTATCTGATTGTAATTTTTGTGTATCAAATGCTCTTAATTTTTCTCTTTTTAATTTTTCTATAGCAGCGTTTTGCATATCATAAAAAGGTTCTGCAAATTGTTTTTCAGTTATAAAGTTTTTTGCATCTGACATTATTTGAGGAGAGCCTCCTGATATTCTACCAGTAATATCATTTTCTAATCTTTCATATTCTTTTTTTGTTCTATCTTTATACACTCTATAATTTTTTATAAGATCGTTTGCTGTTTTTTGATCATTATTTTGAAGAGCAGCATCTACTTGATCTTGTACGTTTTTAGTATTCTGTTCATATTGTTTACTTAAAATATTTAAATTATAAGCTGAATCAAAAGTGCTTGGGTTTATATTCATATCTTCTGCTATTTCTTTTAAACTATCCATATAAGCTTTGTTTTCATATAAACCAAAAGTTACATTTTCTTTTGCTTGTTCCGCTGCTTCTGTTTCACTCATCCCTTTTGAAATCATGTTATTTTTATCTAAATAATAAAACAATGCTTCAGTGAGACCTCCACTTGCAATTCCAGTTCCTTTTCTTCCAACCGATCCAATTTTTCTAGCCACATCTTCTAAAAGTTCTTTACTTACAAATCCAGCTTGATTACTGATTGGTTTTGTAAATTTACCTAATATTTTTTGATCTTGAACAATATTAGATAATTCTGTTTTAGAATCAAAAACAATATTCATTTTATTTCCAATTGGTTTGTCTCCATACTCTGGACCTCTAATAGTTAATTTTAAATCTTCTAATGTTTTATCTAAATTTTGTGCAGCAGCAGTGTTTCTATTTTCTGGAATTATTAAAAATCTTCTTGCATTTTCTAACTGAGCGTTACTCATGTAATTAGCTGATTGAATATTATTTGGGAACGCAAGGTTTGCTTTATTAAATGATTTCTTACCAATATGTTCAGTAACATAAAAATTTTTATTTTTAGCTTTTTGTTTTATTTTTTCAGCTAATTCTAAATCTGTTAATGCTGGTTTTCCTTTAGGGTCGTTTACAGTATAGTTAGTATAACTAACCTCACCTGTTTGTGGATTAATGGATAATCTTACACTATTTAAAAGTTCCTTATTATTCGCAATATCTTTAACAGACATTTTAGCAAGAACATCATTTTGTTTTGCAATATCTGCTTTTACCTTTTTATATTGGTCAGCAGTCTTTTTTCCTACCTTTGCTATAGCTTCTGTTTCTGCTTGAACTGCTTTAAGTCTAACTTTATCTTCTGTGTATTTATTATAATTATCTGCAAAATCTGAATAACTATTAAACACTTCTTTTTTAGAAGCTTTATCTAAACCAGAAATTTCTGGATCTAATAAAAATTTAACTTCGTCACTAACTTCTGTATTCATAAAATCTTTTATAGTTTTACCATCTAGTTTTTTATATTGACCTCTTTTATCAGAAGACATGAAATTAAAAAATTTTGTTAAGTCTTTTTGTAAACTAGGATTATTGTTTATTTGATTTTTATAAAAAACTTTTTTGAATTGAGCTAAAGTTTTGTTTTTTAATTCATCGGTGCTTTCTAGATTTTTATAAAAAGTAATATCATTATATTGAAAAGGTGTTAAATTTGGTTTTATTTTTGCATCTGCTAAAGTTGTTACATTAGGTAACTTTAATTCTGGTGTTGAAAAATTAAATTTACCAGATGCTTTAGGAACATCTCCTGATTCTAATTGTAGTTGCCATGCAGAAGATAGATCGTCCATCATTGCATTAAAATTATTTATACTATATTTTTTTAAATTATTATCAAACCAATCTTTAGTCCAGTTATCGACATACTGTCTTGCTTTAACAGTTGCATCATCGGCTCCTGTTGATCTTACAGGTTTTATTTGTTTAAAATCTTCTAAAGAGTCACCTGGTTTTGAATAAATGTATTTATTTGTTTTTTTACCATCAATAGTTTCTTGAACTCTTTTTCTATAAGTATCTGTTTCGGGATCATAATTTATTTTTGAGTTTCCTTCTCCTGGTACAGTACCATATTTATAACCAATTCGTCCGCCATCTGCTTTCATATTTTTTCTTAAATATCTTTTCTTAAATGCCTCATACTTAGGTGCAGGGAAACCTTCTGATTGTGCTTCTCTAGTAGCCGTGTCGAACGCACCTTGGATCACGCCTTCATCAGCTTGATCTACGTTAGATTGTTTAACGTTCGATTGTTTTACAGAAAGAGGTTTTAGATTTGTAGTGTCAACTCTAGGGTTGGCTTTGTTAAATCTGTTGATCGCTTCTATAGTTGTAACATCACTTCTTTTAGGAGGGATAGGTATTTCATCAGTACCCAATTTTAATTTTCTTTTAAGTAGTTGGTTGTTAGATGTTAGATAGTTGAATACATCTTTAAGTCTATAAGGATTCATTACTCTCCTAACATGTAGGCTAATCCACCGCTTGCATATTTAATTGATGGTGCATCTTTAATTCCTAATTTTTTTCTTATTTCATAAGGTAATCTTTCAGGAATATATCCAGCCTTTTCTAAATCTTTTACTGTAATATTTTCAACTCCAATTTCGTCTATTATATCTTCGATGTCATCTAACCCATCTTCAACATCTTTCATCTTACCATCAAAATCTGATTTAACAGTATACTCATCATATTCATCTGCTGGAGTCCTTTTTGTAGTTTCATCAGCCTGGCCTTTAGTTAAAGTTAATTCTTGTTGATTGTATCCAGGAGCATCTGGATCACCTTTTGTAATTTTGATTCTAACATCACCTGTATCTAAATCTTCATACATTTCAAAATCACCATTTTTACTTTGATAATTTGTAACAACTTCCCTATCTTTAGTTGCAAATCTTTGTGTAACATCATCACCACTATTTTTAATTTTTTCTGCAAGCTTAAAGAAATAGGCAGGAGGCATACTCGATGTAGTTTGTTGTGCAACTTCTTTTGCAACAGTTTTACCAGCGCCTTTACCTAGTCCAGAAAATATTCCAGATTTTACTGCACCGATTCCTGCACCTACACTACCCATAAGTTTTAAGAAATTACGTTTCGTCATACCGGCTTTTAACCCAATACGTCCACCGTCAGCTGCCATTTGTTTTTGTTCCATAACACCTTTTCTACGTAGATCTTCTTTATATTCTTTAAAAAGCTGTTCTAAACTTCTTTCTTTTTCAAACCTTTCTCTTTCTTTTAAATAGTTTTGAAAATCTTCGTTAGTTCCACCTTCTAAACCAATACGACCACCATCTGAATTTTCTTTACGACCTTTTGTTTTAAAATTAGAAAGCTCTACTGTTTGTTCTAATTTTTTATATCCTTCAGGATCTGTCTCTTTCATAAATCTTGTAAACTCTTCTGAAATCCCTGGATCAGACATATCTATACCTTTACCTTCTTCCATAGAGGCTAAAGTTTTTTCAGGTCTTGTTGCTTTTTTCATTTTGGATATTGTAAGAGCGTTGCTTTGTATTGGACCAATCACTGCTCCATATACTTCCATTTGTGTGTCCATATCTAAATCTTCATATAACTTACCACCAAATGTTTTGGGATTGTTTTCTACTAAAGCATCTGCTGCCATCTGTGCATCGTATTTATAATCTCCTGTTGGAAATATATCGTCGACTGCTTGTTGAACTCTCTTTTTATTCTTTAAAAGTTTTAAAACTTTAGGAACACTTCCTGCAAGTAAACCAATACGTCCGCCGTCTGCTTTTTCTTCAGGGTCTTCTAATTTTTTTTTCATCGAAGCAATTCCTTTTTCGTTATCAGCTTCAATACGTGCTTTGATTGCTGCATCTGATTCTGTTGCATTAAATTCATTAAGTTCGTCTATAGGTTTAATTTGTTTACCACCCATAATCCCTGATCCTTCAGGAATCTTGTTTCCTTCCATATCCAGTACATCTGCTTTCTTAACTCCTGTTACACCAGGATTAACATTTACTTTAGGTGTATCTATTTGTTTAACAACATTTTCTACTTGGCCTACAGTTTTCATATCATTTGGGTTAATACCATTACGCAGCATTCGCTCTGCTGTGATCTGTGTATTAAGTTCTATGATTTGTGGTTTAGGTAAGGTTCTAACAACTCCAGTTTGACCCTTCATCATTGTTTGTACGACCCAGTTTCTAATTGCTGTAAGCATTATTTTTTCTTATCCTTTACCTTAGTTTTTATTTTTTGGTGAAGAGGTGTTTGTTGTGCTTTATTAGCTAATTTTTTATTTTTAGTTCCAACTATATAACCAAACTTTTGAATCTGTTTTTTGAGTTGATTATTACTCATGTTCTGAATATCGATGTATTCATCTGGTGATAGAATCTCTTTTTTCATTTTACCACCGCCTTTTATATTAATTGTTTTATCTTTAAAAAATTTTGGAGAAGATAGTTTTTTAGATTCTCTAACAAGTTTCATTAACATATCGCCTTTTTCTCCTTTAGAAGTAAGCAATTTTTTAACTAGCCCTGCACCTAAATAACCTTGTCTATGATATTTTGACATTAATAATAATTCCTTTTCGTTTTCTCGACTTGTTCATCAACATAGTCTTCAGGGTGTTCTAATAATCCTCCCTGCCTGAATCGCATAATTGCTTGTGTTGTACTATCAACCAAGTCATCATGATCCCCGTACGGAAACGCAGCGCACTCTTCAACGACTTCGTCTGCAAATTTCTGTTCAGGACACCATATCATACCAGATTCGAACAAAGGTGCAACCGCATTTACACGGGCATGCTTATCATTTCCACGAGACGGTGTGAAGTTCACAACCGGTATATCCATCTGTCTTAACTCGTATGTAAGAGGTAAACCTGATGCTTTAGCCTCAACTATCACTGAATCAGGTTGCCAATAATTATATTGTTCTAATGCTAAACGCCGTAGTTCAGGAAACTCATAACGTCCTTTTATAGAATCAAGGAGCATTAAATTAGCAGGTTCATCTTCTGATGGATAAAATACACCCCAAGTGGTGATAGCAGAGTAATCTGCAGTTTCTTTTTTTAAAAATGCTGTATCATAAGATTGTATGACATGATGTAGTTGTGGTATCCAATCTTTATCCCAAATCCTCCACCACTCACGTTTAAGAATAGCTCCTTCTTCTGCTGTTGGGTTTTGCATCCACTGTGCATTCCATTTGCCCGTGGGCAGTGTTGCTTGGACCTTCTCTAATTCTTCTAACTTCCAATACTCAGGCCAAACAGGTTTAGCGTTCTTTGATCCGTGGTCCATGATTGCTGGAAATTCGACCACGTGCCACTGATCAGCTTTAGCTTCTTTTTGGTTCTGTAATAATTTACCTGTCAAATCTTTGTTAGACCATCTTGTCATTACAAGTACGATCTTACCTCCCGGTTGTAAACGCTGACGTGGACCAGAAGTATACCAATCATAAGCAGACTCCATTGCATTAGGGGACAATGCATCTTGCTCCGAATGTGGATCATCAATGATTAATAGGTCAGCACCCCGTCCGGTTATCGCACCGCCAACTCCAGCTGCAAAATACTCCCCACCTTGTGCTGTTTCCCACCTACCGGCGGCTTTGGAGTCTTCCTGTAAAGTTGTTTTAAAAATTTTAGAATAATCTTCAGAGTCAATTAAATTTTTTGCTTTACGACCAAATCTTACGGCAAGTTCTCCTGTGTGCGTTGCTTGAATGATCTTGAGTTTTGGCTCACGGCCCACCATCCACGCTGGCAATAAGTATGATGCAAACTCTGACTTCGTGTGCCTTGGTGGCATGTTCACGATCAATCTATTTATTTTACCGGTTGCAAGGTCATTAAATTTTTGTGCTATGTGTCTATGGTGAGAGCCTTCTATAAAATCGGGCCACACACATTTGACAAAGGACATGAAATCATCTTTGGCTTTATTCTGTATCTTCTTCTCAGCATGCATCACCTTCAGTTGTAAAAACTTTTTACGGACGTCTAATGGGAGTTTACTTATATCTACTGTATCCAAATTCATAATTTTTTTTAAAAAAAATTTTTTATAATTTTTTTTGCACCATAAAGTGTTGGATATGTTTTTACCACCCTTATCTGTCTAAATCAAGCTTTACAACCTAGAGTAGTGGGACCCCTTTTTGTGTAAAGGGTGCATGGGGTAAAAGTTTTAATCGATATTGGGATTGGATAGGGATCCGTGCGCCTAGGCGCGTTAGCGCCTAGGCAGAAAGGTTGGTGTTAATCTAATAACACCATGTATGCTTCAGCATTATGCTGTCTGAAGTAGTTGATGTCTTTACGTACTTTGTCCCAAAGCTTTGACGTACCGTCAACACCTGCATCTTGATCTTCTAGTGTTGCTTCCATCTCATTGATAAAGATTCTATCATGAATGATAGCTTCTTCCTTGGTTAACATAATAGACTCGCCATTGAATCTATTCTTACGTTGTTCTGTCTTGTTATCTTTTAGTTCCATGCTGACCTCACGACTCCACCGTTGGTTGCTTTGTTCAAAGCTTCCAGGTATTCCGTCTCAGTTAACTTTAATACTTCTAAACAAAAATGATGTTTAGTCCCCTGGTCAGCGCCTGGAGATGCCAAGTATCCTGGCACCTGGTCCAACATCTCTTGACGTCTTGCGCCACCTGGTAAGTATTCTGCTTTAATTGTTTTTGTCATAATATACCTTTCTTTGTTAATAGGATAATCCTACTCTACAATCTGTCCGTTGTCAACCCTTTCAATAGAATATTCTGCACCCCAACGATTATCATTTTTAACTTTAGCATAGCCTTGGCTTTCTCGTCTGTGTCTGATAAACTCAATCGGTCGACCATGTTCGATGTTTTCCATATGCTCGTTCAACCAATCATTTTCACAACTTTGACTGCAAAAATATCTACTTCGTTTGTACCAAGTTGCTTCATGGTCCATTGTTAAGTTTGCATAACGACCTCGGACCACACCACGAGATTTTAGAAACCTATCATTAGTAGTTCTAGTATGGCAATTAGGTCCTTGGCAAAAATGTTTATTCATTAGTGCCTCACTTTCCAAGTTGTAGTTGCAGTTCTGTAACCATGACTATCTAAGTCATAATAAACATAATATGGTACACCTTGTTTAGATGTTCCATATCTTGACTTGTCGTCATGTTTGCCTTTTCTTGTAATGTGCTTCTTATGTTTAGAAGCCCAATAAGTTATGTAAAATGTTTTGTTTGTCATATTATACCTTTCTAGTTAATAGGACTATCCTATAACAGATAGCCCTATTTGTCAAACTTTAATTTAGACTTTCTTCGTATTGTTTTCTTGCCAATATTTTAGCCTCTCTTGATTGGTTCTTGTTCTTCATGCCCTTGATCATACTTGCCAAGTTGCTTGGATTGTAGATTGTCAATCCTGTTGAGTTAGTTCTAATTAACTCTGCCTCATCAACTTGTATTCCAAGTTCAGTTGCAAGTTCAATTCCCTCACTCAAGTATCTGTATGCTTTCAATCCGATTTTTAATTGGTCGGATTGTTTTTGAATTGTATCAATCCATGTTTGGTGTTTAGATACTAGATTGCCTTTTGCAATTCGCCACTCCTCAAATTTAGAGTATTCATCTTTAGTACAAGCGATTGCTCTTGAACGACAATAAGAAGTTCCAATGACATCAAGATAGTATTGATCGTTAAAAGTTTTAGTCATGCCTGTACTATCATCACTACTACTATAACTATTACCAACTCTACCGAGTGCTTTCATACAAGCCTCAACATGTTTTGTTTTGTGTGGATTATCTTTGTTTTCATTTTGTTGTGCAAAGATATCTGGGTTGCAATCCATAGCTTTTAAATCTTCTCTAAAATATGCAACTGCAAACTTTTGTCCGTCCTCACTACTATACTCACTACCATTTAGATTACCAAACAATCCAAAATCAAAGTGTGATTTAGTTTCTTTTATATCCCCGTCCTCATCTTTGTCCTCACTATGAGCAAAGTAAAAGCATTTATCTTTTGCAACAACATCACAAGGACTTCCATATTTCTTTTTGAAAGTTCTAAGAGTTGCAACATCATCTGTTGGATATGATCTCTCAACAACTTCTTTTGCAAGTTGACTTGCAGTTATATATTGCTCGTCAACATATTCCCTTGCTTGAAGATATGCTTCACGTTCTTGTGTGTCCTCGTTCTCAAAGACATTTTTTATTTTATTAAAGAGTTTGTTTCGCAACTCTGTATTCATTCTTATTTTTGTCATTTTGACCTTTCTATATTTAATTTATTTTTATTTCTTTTATACCTTGACAATAGGATAGTCAAGGATTATATATTAAATATGTTTTTTATTCTGTTTAGGTGAAATAAAAAAATAGGAGCAGGGGATACCCTAAAAATTCCCCTGCACTGATCCCTGGTCCAATTAGTAAAATGATGAGTAGATAATCTACGCTGATTGGACCTGGGATCAGTCATTAATGACTGTGGAGATAAACACTATAACAAGGGTGTCACGCTAGGATATCTGTATGTATAGCAATGGGAAGCGTCTATACCACCCTCGTAGCATAGTGACTGATCATTATTTGCTGGACCCTAGCAGGTGATAACCTGTTAGGCCCTGTTGCAACTTTAAACAATAGACTCCGGGCCTCAGCCTAGGGTCCTGCTAATAATGCCAGTTTAGAATGATTCTAAAAATCATTCTAAAGAAGAAGAGCAAAAAGCGCCAAGCCTCAAGCAGCAAGCAACGCTTGACAATGGCTCAGGGATAATATAGGATTAATATAGAAAGTGAGAAATACATATGAAAGAAACAGACAACGTAGAAGTAGCTGATACATACCAGCTACAAAGAATAGCAAACGCCCTGGAAGAGATCCTGCGGATGGTGAAGGAAGATCAGGAGAGAACTAAAAAATATATGGAGGACAGGAAGGATGACTGATAAAGAAAAAAAACTTGCAGCTCACCTGGCAGCT
>Ga0213869_10002924_pt1 | contig 11576 bp, 10 predicted proteins | sample PICome_10_FD_160083 | JGI IMG/M metagenome (GOLD analysis project Ga0213869, IMG submission 160083) | Coastal seawater microbial communities near Pivers Island, North Carolina, United States - PICO132 | ecosystem: Environmental > Aquatic > Marine > Coastal | place: USA: North Carolina...
TCCCAGATCGGGAGACCCGCTTCGATGTCGGCCATCGTGACCTCGCGAGCCGAGTCGACCTCGGTGAGGATGCCGACCTGTCGCCAGTCGCGCTCGTTGATGCCCGAAGGCAGCGCGTAGATCAGCGGCGCGGGCGTCGCTTCCTCTCCAGCCATCGCCGGCGGCACCAGTTCGAGATCACCCATGGTCCGGGCGTAGGTCTCCGAAAGCGCCTTCCCCATCAACTGCGGAACGGGGTAGACGCCCGGCGTGAGGACCACCGAGTCACTGTCGGAAGGGAACGTCGCATACGGCGTGCACGCGATGACACCGAAGGACGCCGCGGAGATCGCGACGAAGCCGACGAGACGACGAGTGATTCGGTGCATGTGAGCCCTCCTGAAGGCCTGTCCAGTGTACTGGTCGCCCCTCTTTCCCGGACGGCGACCAGCACTCGACTCCGGACCACTTGCCGGGCCGGGGAAGAATGGTGGCGATCTATTCCTCGGCCTTGGCGATCTGCCAGTACTCGAGTTCGACCGGCGCCTGCCGGCCGAAGATCGTGACCAGGACGCGGACGAGCCCCTTGTCGGGCATGACTTCGTCGACGGTTCCTTCGTAGTTCTCGAAGGGACCTTCCTTGATCGTGACCGGATCGCCGGATTCGAATTCCATCTTGACCTGCGGCGCCTCGTCGGGCTTCCGCGAGTCGAAGAGCATCTTCTCGACCTCGTGCGCCGCCATCGGCGTGGGACGACCCGCGGTGCCGACGAAGTCGCCGACCCCGGTGGTCTCCTTGATCAGGAAGAAGACGTCCTGCGGGATTCGGCCGTCGGATTCGAGGGACATCTCGACGAACACGTAGCCGGGGTAGAGCTTGGTCTCGGTGACCTTGCTCACGCCGCCCTTGATCGACTGGGTCTTCTCGGTCGGCACCATGATGCGGCCGACGAGATGTTCCATGCCTTCGATCTGGACCTTGCGGAGCAGCGTCTCGCGAACGCCGGACTCCTTGTTGCTGGCGACCCGGAGGACGAACCAGTCGAAGCCGGGCCGGTACATCGGCATGTCGGCGGCCGGATCGAATCCACCCTCGGGCGTGGCGTCGCCGTCGGCCGTCGGCGTCGATGCCGGACGATCGGGCTCTTCGCTCACGATTCGGTGAGTGGCGACGCCACCGTAGTTCTCGAGGGTCGGTCCGCCGGCCAGGGTGGTGGCTTCACGACCGGACGCGAGGGTCCGCTTCTTCGCGGCCTCCACCGGCGCCTCGGTCGTCTCGGGGGCCTTGGATTCCGTCGAAGCGGTATCCGTGTCGGCCACCTGCTCGGCGGGAGTCTCGCTCGGTGTCTGGTGCTCGCCGTCGGCGGGCTTCTCATCGGAAAGGGTCATGCGTTTTCCTCGTTTCCCACGGACCATCGAACGGACGAATGCGACGCGGTCAGGTGGGTGTATCGAGCACCTTGATGGCGCTGAAGAACGTGACGAAGATCAGGTCCCACACCTTGCAGAAACCGGCGATGCCGGCCGAAAGGGCGATGACCACGATCGTCGAGCCCACCACCTCGCGGCGGGAGGACCAGTTGACCTTCTTCATCTCTGATTCGGTCGCGACGAGGAAGTCGACGGACCGGGGCTTCAGCCAGATGAAGTAGTAGAGCAGCGAGCCGAAGATCCCCACCCAGAGAACGCCGGACGCGGCGCGGTAGTAGACCGGGTCGAGATCGAACCAGTCGGTGTTCTTGAAGAAGTCGGAGATCCACATGGCGCCGAGCAGGATCATCACACTGCCCGCGATGGTGGACATCTGACGGGTCCAGTAGCCCTGGCCCTTCTTGTAGATCGCGGTGGACATCGTCGTGTTCCCAACTGTGAACGGGAGTGGATCGGGACCCGGATCGAATTCCGGATTCCCGCTTCGAAACACGCCAGGAGTGACTCGAACACTCAACCTGCGGATTTGGAATCCGCTGCTCTGCCAATTGAGCTACTGGCGTAGGAGGTCGAACCGAAGCCCGCCGAAGCGGTGCCCCCGGATCACTTCCGCTTGATCTTGTGCAGGGTGTGCTTGCGAAGAGAGGGGGAGTACTTCATGAAGCCCTCCTTGACCTTCTCGTCGATGCCGCCCTTGACGCGAATGTTCGTCCGGTAGTTCATCTCACCGGTCTCGGTGCACTGAAGCCACACGAACTCGCGGTCGGTTGCTCTCTTGGCCATTGCTGCATCACCCTTCTGGGATCTCGCTCGAACGAATCGGGGACCGGGCGGTCCCCGCTTGAGGTCGGGTCGGCGCCGGGGCCCGGCCGAAGGGCCGGACCCCGGTCACCGGTCGACTCGATGTCACTCGACGATCTTGGTGACGACGCCCGAACCCACGGTCCGGCCACCTTCACGAACCGCGAACCGCACGCCTTCTTCCATCGCGACGCCCTTGCCCTCGAGGTCGACCTCGAGTTCGACGTTGTCGCCGGGCATGCACATCTCGGCACCACCCATGAGGGTGAGCTTGCCGGTGATGTCCGTCGTCCGGAAGTAGAACTGCGGCTTGTAACCGGAGAAGAACGGGGTGTGACGACCGCCTTCTTCCTTGGTCAGGACGTAGACCTGACCTTCGAACTTGGTGTGGGGCTTGATGCTTCCCGGCTTGCAGAGCACCTGACCACGCTGGATGTCGGTCTTCTCGACGCCACGGAGGAGGCAACCGACGTTGTCGCCGGCCTGGCCCTCGTCGAGCGTCTTCTGGAACATCTCGACGCCGGTGATGGTCGTCTTGAGGGTCTCGGGGGCGAGACCGACGATCTCGGCTTCGTCACCGACCTTGATGACGCCACGCTCGATACGACCGGTCGCGACGGTACCGCGGCCCTTGATCGAGAAGACGTCTTCGATCGACATCAGGAAGGGCTTGTCGGTTTCCCGCACCGGCTCTTCGATGTAGGTGTCGAGCTGCTCGAGAAGCTCACCGATGCAGGCGTTCTTGCCGTCATCGGAGGGGTTCTGCAACGCCGGGTAGGCGGCACCACGGATGACCGGGGTGTCGTCGCCGGGGAAGTCGTACTTGCTGAGGAGTTCGCGAACCTCGAGTTCGATGAGGTCGAGAAGCTCTTCGTCGTCGACGAGGTCGCACTTGTTGAGGAACACCACGATCTTCGGCACGCCGACCTGACGAGCGAGCAGGATGTGCTCACGGGTCTGGGGCATGGGGCCGTCGGACGCGGACACGACCAGGATCGCGCCGTCCATCTGGGCGGCACCGGTGATCATGTTCTTCACGTAGTCGGCGTGACCCGGACAGTCGACGTGCGCGTAGTGCCGGTTCTCCGACTCGTACTCGACGTGGCTGGTCGCGATGGTGAGGATCTTGGTGGGGTCGCGTCGGCCTTCCGACTCGGACGCCTTGGCGACCTCGTCATAGGCGATCTGCTTCGCGAGGCCCTTTTCACCCTGAACCGTGGTGATCGCGGCGGTGAGCGTGGTCTTGCCGTGGTCGACGTGGCCAATGGTGCCCACGTTGACGTGCGGCTTGGTCCGCTGGAAGACTTCCTTTGCCATCTGCGGGCATCTCCGAATTCGCGCCGTCGGGGTCAACCGGTGTCCGTGCGGCGTTCGACAATTGGAGTTCCGACCCTTGTGGGCCATTCCTCCGGTGATTGCGCCCGACCACCTCGGTCGGGACCATGATTTGGAACGAGCGAAACCTCGTTCCGATTGAGCGATTCGAAGCCACCGACGGGACTTGAACCCGTGACCTCACCCTTACCAAGGGTGTGCTCTACCACTGAGCTACGGTGGCGTGTCCGATGCTTGACGCACCGATCCTGAACCTTGTCACGCAAGCGAACGTCGGTAGAGCTCGACGCACGCCGAATAAAAACCGCCCCGGGAAGGGACGGTGGGTTGCGGATTGTACCGAATCCCCGGGCGAAGGCAAGGGTTCTTCTCCCCGGGTCATTCACCGAGGGTGGACCGACGTCTCATGGCCCTGCAAGCAATGAGGTCTGTATAATTACTGGCTCACAGGCACTAAAATGGCGAACGAACACCCACCGGGCCTTTCGGAGCGGCCACCGACGGGTGGTTCTCCACGAAGCATCCCGAAGGGCGATCAGGGGATTCACGGGCTGGGGGTCGAGCCTGGTCGCCGGTCGAGATCTCGGATCAGGTACTTTCGATCCTCGACTTCGTCGAGATCGACGAACTGGGTCTCGGCCTTGATTCCGCCATCGAGCGTGAGGAAGAGCGACGTATCACCGATGTACCGGAAGTCCACCTGCGTGTCGTACCCCTGGCCTGGATCGCCCCAGCCCTCGACGGTCGGTGCGATCGTCTCGCCCGCGAGCGAGTCGACCAGGTAGACCGATCGGGCCGGGAATCGAATCTGCGGTCGCGAATACCACTCCGAATCGGAGCAGCAGACGGAGAACCAGTCGTTCGCCGCGAAGTAGCCGGGCTGGCCGATCTCGCTGGCACGAGCGCCGTCGCCGAACGGCGTGGCTTCGTCGCCCCCGGCGGTCCGGGTCATCTTGACCGTGCTTCGCAGGATGTTCTTGAACCCCGGATCAGACTCGAAGACCACGCGGTCGGGTGCGTCGTAGCGGTAGTTGTAACCGTTCGGATTCGAGTCGCCCTCGAATGGAATCAGGATGCCGTTCGCACTGAGATCCGAGCGGGACCACAGGATGTCCGCCCACGTTCCGACGTTCTGGAAGGTGTCTCCGGGCGGGAACTCCCCGCTGGCGAGCGGGCCCACGAGCGGCTCGACGCCCGCAGGGCTGTCGGATCGGATCTTCCCGGGATAGCTGGCCTCCCGGTAGTCGAAACTCGACGGGACGATGATCTCGCGATTGTCGGTCGAGTAGTCCGTCATCAGCATGAAGATCTGACGGAGATTGTTCTCGCTGGTGACCTGCTCGCCGGTGCGGTTCACCGTGCCGAGACCTGGAAGAAGGACCGCCAGCAGGATGACGATGATCCCGATCACCGCGAGGATCTCGACGATCGTCACGCCTCGTTGATTCTGGTTTGCTCGCACGCGACTCTCCGTTCTGCTTCGTGCACCCATTCGATGGACCGACGATCGACGATACCCGTCCCGAAGGGAGAATGCCCCTTCCGGACGCCGAAACGGGCCTGGGGCCCATCTCCCATCCGCACCGGGACCGGTGAACGGTTCCCGTCACCAACCGGATCCGCCTGAAATCCGCCCTCACGGGGCGGAATCGATCATCACATGCTCATCGTCATCAGGAACTCGCCGTTGCTCTTGGTCTTGGCCAGTCGCGAACGCAGGAGTTCCATCGCCTCCACGACGTTCATGTCGGAAACGACCTTGCGAAGCCGGGTGATCAGCTCGTGCTCCTGCGGATCGAGGAGGAGCTCCTCCCGCCGGGTGCCGCTCGCCGCGATGTCGATCGCCGGATAGACCCGCTTCTCGACGAGCTTGCGGTCGAGATGCAGCTCGGCGTTGCCGGTTCCCTTGAACTCTTCGAAGATCACCTCGTCCGCCCGACTGCCGGTGTCGACCAGCGCGGTCGCGATGATGGTGAGCGAGCCACCGTCCTCGATGTTCCGGGCCGACCCGAAGAACTTCTTCGGCTTGATGAGCGCCGCATTGTCGACACCGCCGGAACCGATCTTGCCGGATCCGGACATGCCGTTGTTGTAGCCACGGGCGAGTCGGGTGATCGAGTCGAGCAGGATCACCACGTGATCGCCGAATTCGACCATCCGCCGGGCCTTCTCCATCACGATCTCGGAGACCGCGATGTGCCGCGTGGCCTCCTCATCGAAGGTGCTGGCCACCACCTCGACGGTGTCGGGGGTGTTTCGCTTGAAGTCGGTCACCTCTTCCGGGCGTTCGTCGATGAGCATCACGATCACCTTCGCCTCGGGGTGGTTCTTCGCGATCGCATGGGTGACCTGCTGCAGGATCACGGTCTTGCCGGTTCGCGGCGGCGCAACCACCAGCGCCCGCTGACCGAAGCCGAGCGGAGTCACCATGTCGATGATCCGCGGTTCGATGCGGTCGGGCTCGTCGGGGATCTCGAGCTGGATGCGGTGGTTCGGGTGGAGCGGCGTCAGGTTCTCGAAGGTCGGCAACTCGTGAAGGATCTTCGGATCCCGACCGTTGACCTCCTCGACGCGGAGCATCGCGAAATACGTCTCGGCCTCCTTCGGCGGTCGAATGAGCCCCTTGACCACCATGCCGCGACGGAGACCGAAACGGCGCACCTGGCTCGGACTGACGTAGACGTCGTCGGCGCAGGGCAGGTAGCTGTACTCCGCGCTTCGCAGGAAACCGAAGCCTTCGGGCATGATCTCGAGGGTGCCTTCGGCGATCATGAAGCCGGCCTTCTCGGCCCGCTTGCGAAGGATCTCGAAGACGAGCTTCTGCTTCGGCAGGTTGCCGGCGTCCTCGATCTTCTCCTTCTTCGCGATCTTGAGCAGCGCGGGATTCGTCAGCTTCTGCAGCTTGGCGAGGTCGAGGTCCTTCTTCTTCGCGAGGTCGTAGCGTTCCTGAAGCTCGTTCTCGAGCTCCGCGGCTTCGAGTTCGAGCTGCTCGTCGGTGGGAACCGATCCAGGCGCCAGCGTCACGGTCGCGATGCTCGCGTTGTTGCCTGAGGAGTTACCGCCGCCCTTGCTGCGGCGACGACGACGGGACTTGCTTGTCATGGTGTAGACGACCTGAAGTGGCCGGCCTGCGACGCTTGGAGCTTTGGGGCCCGATCGGGATCGGGACGCCGTGCGGATCCGGTCGGATCCTCGAGCACGGCTCGGCAGGCGGCGTGTTGTTGGTGTGGGGTCCGGGAGCCATCGGAGCGGCTTCCGAAGACGCATGATGATCCGCCGAGCTCCTCAGGTCAAGCGACACGACGGCCCGGCCGGGATTTTCGGGTCAACCACCGAAATCGAGGATCGCCCGATGGCGGACCTCACCGGCGAGAAGTCGATCGAAGGCTTCATTGATCGAGGTGATCGGAAAATGCTCGGTGGTGGGCGCGATCCCGTGGCGTCCCGCGAAATCGAGCATCGCCCGCGTGTTGCTGGGGCTCGCGACCGACGAACCGGAGATCGAGCGTTCGGTCATGATCAACCCGAACGCACCGAAGGAGATCGGTTCCATCACCGCACCAGTGAGATGGAGACGGCCCCGGGGGGCGAGCATCCCGATGTGGGCGTCCCAGTCGATCGACTGGTCCATGGTGGTGATCAACAGGTCGAGGGTCCCGGCTCGGGCGACGATTTCCTCGGGATCCGACCCGACCACGACCTCGTGCGCCCCCATCGCCAGCGCCGCCTCGCGCTTGGAGGCCGTCGAAGTGAACGCCACGACGTGGCAGCCCCATGATTTCGCGAACTTCAGGGCCAGATGCCCGAGACCGCCGATTCCGACCACGCCGACCCGACCGGTCGGTTTCGCCGAGTTCTGAATCGGGGTCCAGACCGCCGCTCCACCGCAGAACAAGGGTCCCGCCTCACCGACCGGGATCGCATCACCGATGGGGAAGGTCCAGGTCGACTGGACCCGGACCCGGTCCGCGAAACCGCCGTGACGGCCGACGATCATGCCGCGCGACGTCGGAGAAAGCGTGTGATCGCCGGCCTGCGCCCGGGGACAGTCGGGATCGGTGTGACTGAACCACCCCGCGCCGACGCGGTCGCCGACCGCGAGGCCCGTGACCGACGCACCGAGCCGCGCCACACGCCCCTCCACTTCATGCCCGCCCACGAACGGAAACACCGTCATGCCCCAGTCGTCGTTCCGCATGTTGTGATCGCTGTGGCAGATGCCGCAGTGGGTCACCTCGATCTCGACCTCGTCGTCGCCGAGCGGGCCGAATTCGAACCGGTACGGCTCGAATCTCGCACCGGGCTCCATGGCGGCCCAGGCATTGACGGTGGTCGAATCGGACATGGCGAGGACTCCGGAGCAGGACGGATGACGCGGCGGACGAGACGACGCGGAATCCTAACGCGGGATCGATCGTGTGAAGCGGTTCGAGACGACGCCATCAACGGTCCGCGGTCGACCGCCGCAACGCCGCGAGGACCGAGGACTCGAGGGCATCGGCGTCCGAATCGTTTTCGATGACGAGCGTCGCGCGACGGCGCTTCTCCTCGATCGGAAGCTGCGCGGCTTCTCGTCGTCGGAGTTCCGACTCGTTCCAACCGCGGTGTTCGACGACGCGAGCCAGCCGCGACGACCACGGCGCGTCCACGAAGAACACCGCGTCGCAGGATTCCGCCAGTCCCGCCTCGAAGAGCAGCGGCGCGTCGATGACCAACGCCACGACGTCCGGCGGGGCGGCGGCGAACCTCGCCTCGCGGAGTCGATGGATCTTCGGATGGACGAGGGCCTCGAGTCGCCGACGGGCGCCGTCGTCGCCGAAGATCCGCCCCGCGATCACGGACCGGTCGACACCACCGTCCGGTGCCACGACCTCGTCGCCCCACCAGCCGCGGAGGGTCTCGACCACCGAGGGATCCGCAAGCACTTCGGCCGCATCGCGATCCGAATCGCTGATCACGCATCCGGCCCGCGCCAGCACCGACGCCACGGCGCTCTTCCCGGCACCGATGCCACCTGCGAGGCCGATCACCGGAACTCGGCGGGACCCGGTCATTCGACGATCCGCGTCCACGTCGTTCCGTCCGGGCCGTCCTTGATCGCGATGCCCATCGCGGTCAGTTCGTCGCGGATCGCGTCGGCGGCCGCCCAGTCCTTTCCAGCCTTGGCATCGGTCCGCGCCGCGATCTTCGCCTCGATCTCCGTGGCGAGGTCGTCCTCGTCCGGCGCCGATCGGACGACGTTTCGCTCGAGCACGCCGAGGATCCCGTCCATTCGGACCAGCGCCGCGAGTTCGGCGGCCGCCCGCTCGGACGAGCCGGACTCCGCGTCGTCCTCGAGCCGGCTCGCATTGACCGCCTCGTTGAGGACGCCGATCGCCCGGGCCAGGTTCAAGTCGTCGGAGACCGCCTCCTCGAAGCCCGGCAAGGCCGACTCCAGCGGCCCGGGTCCGTCGCCGGGGACCACCCGGCCCTCGACGAGACGATCACGGAGTCGGCACCAGCGGTCGACCATCCGACCGCAGTCGCGGAGGCCCTGCATCGTGAAGTTCGCGTTCTGGCGGTAGTGCGTGCGCACCAGTTCGAGTCGAAGCGCCGCCGGCGTCACGCCACGGGCGAGGATGTCGCGGACCGTGAAGAAGTTCCCCCCGGACTTCGACATCTTCTCGCCCTCGACGACGAGGTGCCGGGTGTGGAACCAGTGACGGGCGAAGCGCTCACCGCCGGAGGCGGCACAGCTCTGCGCGATCTCGCATTCGTGGTGCGGGAAGATGTTGTCCTCGCCACCCGAGTGCAGATCGATCTGGCCGGCGTGCGGCCCGTCCGACGCCGCGAGCAGGCCCTGCGCCATCGCGCTGCACTCGAGATGCCACCCCGGATAGCCCTCGCCCCACGGACTCGCCCACCGCATGAGATGCGACGGATCGGGCTTCCACAGCAGGAAGTCGGCGGGATGACGTTTCGCGGCCTGATTCGTGGAGGAGACCCGGCCACCTTCGCCCGAACGAAGCGCGTCGACGGTGTTGCCGCTCAGTCGACCGTACGCGGGAAAACTCGACACCGAGAAGTACACGGCGCCGTCGCCACCGACGTACGCGTGATCGCCCTCGATCAGTCGCTCGATCAGGGCGATCATCTGCGGGATCCAGCGGGTGGGCCGCGGCATCAGCGCCGGATCCTTCAAGGCGTCCTCGACGACGCCGAGCCCGAGGATCCGGGCGTCCTCGATGAAGGCGTCGGCGTAGAAGTCCGCGATCGCGTTGGGATCGTTCGGATCGAGCTCGACGCCCTCCGGGAGTCCTCCGGACTTCTTCGCCTCCTGAAGTCGTTTGCCCGCCACCGCCATCTTGTCCTCGCCCCCGCCGTCCGCCACCGCGTCGTCGGTCATGTGGCCGACGTCGGTGATGTTCATCACGTGACGCACCTCGTGACCGAGGAACTCGAGCGTCCGGCGAAGCACGTCGGCATTCAGGAAGGACCTGAAATTGCCGATGTGGGCATAGTCGTAGACGGTCGGACCACAGGTGTAGAAGGTCACGGGACCGTCGGGATCGATGGGTTCGAAGTCGATCTGTCGTCGTTCGAGGGTGTCGTGGAGTCGAAGTGGCATCGGCCGTTCCGGTACGGATCGAAGGTCGAGGCCGAGGTCCCGGTGGGCCTCGACGCTGAAAGACGTATTCTACGACGTCGTGATCCTGTTCCGGTGCCGGGAGTCCGAGTCCAGATGCGCATCACCATCGTGCTGGGACCATTCAAGCCGCCGCCGCCCGCCCCCAGCGGCGCCATCGAGAAGGTGTGGTGGAAGCTGGCCGAGGTGTTCGCCAGACGTGGACACGAGGTGGTCATGGTGGGTCCGGACCATCCCGAGCTTCCCCGAGGGTCTTCGATCGCGGGCGTGGAGTATCGGAGGCTGCCCCTCCTGGATCGTGGCCGAAGCGTCCGAGGCGACGTCATTCGAGACTTCGGATGGTCCCGCCGCGCGGCAAGACTCCTTCCGGACGCGGATGTGACGGTCACGAACTGCTTCTGGCTCCCCTGGCTCCTCCGATCCCCTCGGAATCGAATCCGTCGCCGGATCGGCGTCCTCAACATGCACGTTCAGCGGTTCCCGAAGGGACAGATGCGTCTCTACCGAGGCGTCGACCGCATTTCGACCGTGTCTCAGGCGATCGTGGATGGAATCGTCGAAGAACGACCGGACTTCGCGGGACGGGTCGCCCTCATCGGCAACCCCGTCGACCTGACGACCTTCCGTCCCGCGACCGAACAGGCAATCCCCGCCGAGAATCCCCGAATCCTCTACACCGGTCGAATCCATCCTGAAAAGGGTCTCCACCTGCTGGTCGAGGCATGGCGTCGGCTGCTCGCCTCGGGCCGGACCTTCGGCCTCCGACTCGTCGGTCCCGCCGATCTGGGCGATGGCGGCGGCGGCCCCGACTACCTCCGCCGCCTTCGGTCACTCGCCGGTGACGCCCCGCTGGAGCTCCCGGGCGGGGTCTCCGATCCCGCCGTCCTCGCCGACGAGCTCCGAGCCGCCGACATCTACTGCTATCCGTCCATCGCCGCGAAGGGCGAAGCATCTCCGGTGGCACCCCTCGAAGCGATGGCGTGCGGCCTTCCACCGGTGGTCGCGGATCTTCCCCAGTATGCCGCGTACATCCGCGACGACGAGACGGGACTGGTCTTTCCACGCGGTGAACGGGAGGTCGAACGTCTGGAGGAGGCGATCGATCGCCTGGCGACGAACCACGAACTCCGCCGGAGACTCTCCGGAAACGCCATCGAGGCGGCTGCCCGATACGGAATCGAGGAGATCGCCACCGCGTATCTCAAGGACTTCGAGCGATCGGCCGACGAACTCCGGAGAGGACGGCCCGAATCGTGAGCAATCGACCCCGCAATCGACCGAAGGACCGCCTTCACCGGAAGCAGGACGATCAGGCCAGCGCCTACGCCAGCCCGTGGTCGCTCCGCGAACGACTCGGCGTCGCCTTCTTCGCCATCATCTGGATGGTGTGCTGTCGATGGACGCC
>Ga0213869_10002937_pt1 | contig 11547 bp, 11 predicted proteins | sample PICome_10_FD_160083 | JGI IMG/M metagenome (GOLD analysis project Ga0213869, IMG submission 160083) | Coastal seawater microbial communities near Pivers Island, North Carolina, United States - PICO132 | ecosystem: Environmental > Aquatic > Marine > Coastal | place: USA: North Carolina...
TGCACGCCGCCAGAGGAGGGGGGTGGCGCTGACACGATCTCAAAGCCGCGGTAGGTGCCGCGCACGGGTGAACGCTCGACGACGTTGTAGTCTGCCAGGTCTTGCGCGGTGATCAGTCCGCCACCGGTCTCCATTGCTGTGGTGATGTAGTCGGCCACGGAGCCCCCGTAAAAGCCGTCGCGACCCTCTTTACTGATTGCTTCTAGAGTGCGCGCCAGATCGGGTTGGCGCCAACGCTCGCCGATATCGTAGAGGGTGCCGTCCTCTTGGAAAAAGATATCACGGGCCGCAGGGTTTGCGCGCAGGCGCTCGGCACTGGCAGAAATTTCAAAGTGCAGCCCGAACGATAGGTCGATACCCTCGCGGGCAAGCGCGATAGCGGGAGCCATTACCTCCTCGCGGCTGAGTAAGCCGTATTTTTCTTGCGCATACAGCAGGCCTGCGACGGTGCCGGGTACGCCCGCCGACTGCAGACTGAAAAATTCCCGTTGGCGATCGACATCGCCCGCGGAGTTGAGATACATAGTTTCGGTTGCGGCTAGTGGTGCTTTTTCGCGGTAGTCAATGAGTGTTTGCTGATTTTCATCCGCCAGGTGAATCAGCATAAATCCTCCGCCCGCAAGATTGCCGGCGCGAGGGTAAGTCACGGCCAGCGCAAAACCGGTGGCAACAGCAGCATCGATGGCATTGCCACCTCTGCTCAGGATGTCGACGCCGGCCTGAGCGGCCAGTTGCTCTGGGCCAACAACCATTCCGTCACGGGCTACTACCGGCAGGAAACGTTCGCTGTAGTTGATAATCGGAGCCGCCGATTCGGTAGCCACCGGAGTGATGGTGCGTGTCGATACACTTTCGTCTGCCGTATCGCTCGGACTCATAGCGGTACATGCGGCCAGAACGCTCGCAGCGAGCAGTGATGTCAGTCGTTTGCCAAGGTGGGTAGTCATGTCTCGTGATTCCGTTGAGCTGCCAGTGCCAGACTTTAACTGTTTTGATTTGCCGCGCATACTGTAATGCGGGGGCATGCAGAAGCTGCGTCAGCGCCCGTTTTTTCTCGTGTTAAATTTGCTGTTACAGGGCATCGCGTATGCATCCATTGGAAACAGAGCTGCAGGTCCGTTGGAATAAGATATTTCTTGCGCTAGCCAGCGGTGATGACGTGCCGCCCGCCACGCGTCTGCGTGCCGAGGGTATGATGGAGGCGGCAGTGCTGCTCGGTGTGGCGTCTCGTGATGCGCTGACCGAATCTATGGGCGAGTGCTATCGTAATGCCAGCGGGCAGCGTATTGCTGAAGATTTTGGTGCTGATTGGCAGTCGCTTTTCCCCTTCCCCCAGATCCCGGCGATGATGCAGCGGGCACCGGTTTTTCCCAGCACCAAAGATTAAGTGGTACACCCGGACGGGCTAGCGGGGGTCACGCCACATGAACCAGATCATCGGCCCGTTTTTGTCCACTACCTGCTGCGCCTTGATTTGAAAACCATGGCGCTGGTAGAGCGATACGTTGCGGTGATTAGAACACTCGAGGTAGGCCGGCATGCCGCGGTTATCGCAGATAGCCAACCCATCCTTGAGCAGGGCTGCGCCGATGCCCTGGCCCTGATCCTCGCCGCGGCAGCCGATAAACTGCAGATAGTAATGTGGCTCACCGGGGTAGTGCTTCTCGAAGACGCTGCCTTGTCGATACAGTCGCGACAGGGCTCTGAGCCCCCCTGTTTTGCCAACCAGCCTGATACCAAACCGCAGTAAGCCAAGGCGAGGGGCAACCTCCAGGCGTTCTTCAGGTGGCAGCCACAGTGCCGCCGCGCGCCCCCTGTTTGCCATGTGCACAATACCGCGCGGGAGGTACACTTCCTTCACCAGCAAGTAAAAAAAGTGCGGATAGAGTTCCGTTTTCGGAAAGACCCAGTTAAACAACGGGTCACTGGAAAAACTGTCGCTGAGTATGTCGACCAGAGTGCCCAGATCGGCGTCATCGGCGATTTGAATGATAGGTGGGTGTTCCATAGGGCCGGGCTTTGCCTCCGTTAGGCCTCAAGGCTACACTACTATCCGGGCAGCGTAACAGGCATTGACATTGGGATACGAGAAATTCCGAAGAGAATACACAGCAGGCGGCCTCGCCAGGACTATGCTGGACGATAGTCCTCTGAGGCAGTTTGAGTGCTGGCTGGAGCAGGCTGTGCAGGCTGGTCTGCAGGATCCGACCGCAATGGTCCTGGCGACTGTGGGTGAGAACGACACGCCGAGGCAGCGGATAGTGCTGCTCAAGGGGATGTCTCAGGGTGGTTTTGTATTTTACACCAACCTTGACAGCGACAAGGCGCGAGCGATGACGCAGCGTCCCGAGGTGTCTCTGCATTTCCCTTGGAACGTGCTTGATCGCCAGGTCATTATTGATGGTCATGCCGAGAAAATGACGGCGACCGAATCTGCGGCTTATTTCCTGACGCGCCCAAGAGAAAGTCAGGTCGCGGCCTGGGCATCTCGTCAAAGTAGACCTGTCAGTGCGCGAGCCGTTCTTGAGCAACAGTTCCTCAGTATTCGCGAGAAGTTTGCGCAAGGTGAGATTCCAATGCCGGATTTCTGGGGTGGGTACCGTGTGATTCCGCACCGCGTCGAGTTCTGGCAGGGACGTGAGCACCGCCTTCATGACCGTTTCGTGTACACCCTTGGCAGTAATGCCGACTGGCAGATTGAGCAATTGCAGCCCTAGCGGGGATTAACCGGTGTGCCTGGCCTGACGCTGATCAAAGTAGCGTGGTTCACTGTCAATGCCCAGCAGGGTTCTTCGGATCATGTCGAGCCCTGCAGCGGCGATCATGGTTTGGAATAACGTTCGCTCGACCGGCCAGCACAGGTTGCGCGTGCGTAAATCTTGCGCTGTGCCCCAGGCGAGCCACACAGTTCCCACCGGCTTTTCTGGGGTGCCGCCCCCCGGGCCGGCTATACCGGAGACTGCGATCACGTAGTCCGCTTTGGCCCGTCGCAGAGCGCCCCAGGCCATTTCCCGAACGACTTCTTCGCTAACTGCTCCGCACTGCGCCAGCGTGTCTTCACTCACTCCCAGAACGGAATGTTTGATGCTGTTTGAATAGGTGACAAAACCCGCATGAAAACCGCTGGAAGAGCCGGGTACCTGCGTGAGGCTGGAGGCGATCAGTCCACCGGTACAAGACTCCGCTGTGCACAGCGTGGCGTTCCGCCCGTCGAGTAGTTGCAGCACGCGCTGCGCTAAAGTTGTGTCTCCCTCTCCAATAATGTGGTCACCAAACAGTTCACTCAGTTGTTGCCTGCATTTTTCCTGCGCGTGCGTGGCGGAGTCAGTATTGATGCTGAGCTTGATTTCCATCTGCGGCGAGCCGGCGCGAAAGCCCAGCTCAACGGCAGCGGGCCAGTCCGGGATAGCGTCGCTGATTATCTGCTGTGCAGTAGATTCTCCGAGACCAAAGGTCTGTAAGCGCAGCACGTTGCGTCTCGACGCAGAGGCTGTCTCCCCGGCGATGCTGGCAACAATAGGATCCAGCATAGCCTTGAGCTCCCCGGGTACTCCGGGTGTGCAGATGATGCGGCAACGGTCGATACTCAGCTCGAAGCCCACAGCGCTCCCGATAGGGTTATCAATAATGGCGCAACCCGCGGGGAGCATAGCCTGCTTTAGATTGGCCTCGTTCAGCTGCAGGTTGCGCCGGGCACACCATTGCTGCAAATGCGTCACTGCCTCCTGCCGTTCTTCGAGCGCCACTCCAGCGGCATTGGCGAGTATTTCAGCGGTGAGGTCGTCAATGGTCGGGCCGAGTCCACCATTGACGATAACCACATCTGCGCTTTTGGCCATGTCGACAAGCTCATCCGCGATCAACTGTGCATCGTCTCCCAGCGTGACCTTGCGATGGATGCCCATTCCCGCCTCTCCCAGTCGTTGAGCGATGACCGCAGAGTTGGAGTCGATAGTATCGCCACTCATAATTTCGTTGCCGGTGAGCAGTAGTTGGATTTCTGGCAGGCGGTCGATCATGCGGCTATCTCGCTAATGCAAAGAGCGCAGCATAGCGTCAATGCTTTTGCCAAGGCAAAGTGCTATCGTTTCAAGACAAGGAGTGGCCTGTTGTCCGATATCAAATATTGCCCTGAATGCTGTGGCCCGCTGATGCGCTCTGTGGTCGGTGGCGAAGTGCGTAACTATTTTTTCTGTCAGCGCTGTCAGGCACCGGTTTACGATTATCCCCGCGTAGTGGTGACAGCATTTATCTCCTGCGGAAAGCGGCTTTTATGGGTGCAGCGCGGTTACCCGCCGCAGCGCGGAAAATGGGCAATTCCAGGTGGTTTTCTTGAGCAGGACGAGACACTTGCGGAGGGCGCTGCCAGGGAACTTTGCGAAGAGGCCGGCGTAAGTTTGGCCCCCACTGAGCTGCAACTGTATATGGCGGGAAGTATCACGTTTATCAACCAGCTGTATGTTGGTTTTCGATCTGCGGTGGCGTCAGAGGAGTGTGAGCCTGGCGAAGAGTCCTTGGCCTGCCGTTTTTTTTCCAGGGATGAATGTCCCTGGGACGAGGTGGCTTACCCCCAGGTAAACGATTCCATTCGCCAGGCCTACGACGACCTGGAAAGTGGCTGCTTTGGTATCTGGGAAGCGGAAATGACGGAACAACGTTACGAGCTGCGGCCTGTTCGGACCAGGGGTCATGCGGGCGGCGTTGACTCCTGATGATTCCTGCTACCCCGCTAGCCACGCCCTTCGCGCCAGCCGAGGCGGTTTTTTACCACAGGGAACGGGATCTTTCGTGCGGGTCGCCTTGACCTCGCATACCTGCCTTGCGAGAGTGCCACATCAAAGGACATCAACGCTCAAAAATACGTCACAGGAGATCGCGCCATGGCGTCAAACATTAACCTGCCTCGCATTCTGCGTGTCGGCGCTGGAGCCAGCGCAGAGTTGGTCGCGACGCTGGCAGAACTTGGGCTCTCAAGGCCCTTATTGGTGACCGACCCCTTCATGCGAGAGTGTGGGTACAGCGATCGTATACAGTCGCCCCTGGCGGAGGCGGGAGTTGCCTGCGGCCTGTTCGGTGACTGTGTGCCCGACCCTACAACCGAGAGCGTATATGCGGCCCTCGAGGTGTGTCGCGCCGGTGATTACGATTGCGTCGTCGCTCTGGGCGGAGGCAGCTCTCTGGATACAGCCAAGGCGGTGGCGGTACTGGCGGTGCACGGCGGCGTTATGCGCGATTATAAGGTGCCTCATCAGGTGAATTCCGGCTTGCCTGTTATCGCCATTCCCACGACCGCCGGCACAGGGTCCGAGGCGACCCGTGTGGCGGTCATTACGGATACAGAGACGCAGGAAAAAATGCTGTGCATGGGGCTGGGGATGATGCCGGTCGCTGCCCTGGTCGATTTTGAGCTGACTCTGAGCATGCCTTACAGGCTGACTGCAGATACAGGTATCGATAGCTTCTGCCATGCGATGGAGGCCTTTGTCAGTCGCAAGTCGAACCCCTTCACCGACAGTGTCGCACTAACCGCTATGCGCACTATTTATCAAAATATTCAGACCGCTTGCGCCGAGCCGGACAACCGGCAGGCGCGCGAAGCCATGATGCTGGCGGCTACTCAGGGTGGTATTGCTTTTGCCAATGCCTCCGTGACCCTTATCCATGGCATGAGCCGCCCCATTGGCGCGTTGTTCCATGTGCCCCATGGACTGAGCAATGCAATGCTGCTGCCGGAGGTGACCGCGTGGTCTGTTGGCGCTGCGGCGCAACGCTATGCGGAATGTGCGCGCTACATCGGCGTTGCGGAAGCATCGAACGCCGATGCACTTGCCTGCGAGAAATTGGTTGACGCACTGCGGGCATTGACAATGGATTTGCAGGTGCCCGGGCCTGCCACGTGGGGCATCTCTGAGCGGGAGTGGTTTGACTCGCTTACGCTGATGGCGACGCAGGCACTGGACTCGGGCTCTCCGGCGAACAACCCGCGGATTCCCGACACGGGAGAAATTATCAGCCTGTATGAGCGTATCTGGTAGAGTCCGCAATATTGTGACAGGGCATATCCATATACTCTGCGGTTATTGGTAACTATGTTTTTGATTCTATAAAGTCCGTCCCACGAAAATGGGAACTAGGGTGGTGTCATCCGCCGTGGACTTGGATATTGACAACCTGAATAAAACCTTGCGCGATGCCAGTGCCGGGGACATTGTGTCCTGGGCGCTGGGTTTGCAACAGCCTACGATTGCGACCACCAGCATGGGGCGCAATGCTGCGGCCATGTTGCACCTCGTGGGACAGGTCGATGCGACAGTGCCGACCATCTGGGTCGATACCGGCTACAACCTGCGCGATACCTACGTGGTGGCAGATAGGCTGATCCGCGGTCTCGATGTGAATATCCATGTTTACTCACCAGAGATGACCTCGGAGCGCCGCAACGCATTAACGGGCGGGATTCCCACGGTAGATGAGGAAGAGCGGCATCAGGAGTTTACCCGACAGGTGAAGCTGGAGCCGTTTGAGCGAGCGCTGAGTGACTTTCAGCCGCAAATCTGGCTGACCGGTATTCGTCGCGAGGAGACAGAGCACCGCAAAACTCTGGATATCGTTTCCAGAGATGCGCGGGGAATTATCAAGGTAGCACCCATTTTTTATTGGTCCGAGGAGGATGTTGAAGCCTATATGGAGCGCTTCGAACTACCCACCTGCAAGCATTATTTCGACCCCACCAAGGTGCACGACGGTCGTGAGTGCGGTATGCATACGGCAGCCTGAGTGGCTTAACCCATTACAGCGGCAACAGCGATGGCTATTGTTGCCGTTGCAGCGATAAAACAACCGACTACCATGCCCGGGCGCTACGTGATGCGTTGATCTTCAATGTCGTGGTGGTGCCCTAGGTGTTGCGACATGAGCCTTTTCACACTGGTTTTTGTAAACGGCATTGGCACTGGTTCTTGTTTTTTGAGTCTTCGCATTGATCCAGGTCAAGTGGCAGGGAAATTGACTCGAATATAGGCGCGCCGCTGCATTTTACCTGTCAATTTTGAGAAAAAATCGGCGGCCAGCATTTGCAAGCCGTATTTGCGGCGCAAGGCGTCGAGCGCTGTTTTCTGATCTGCAGGTGAGCTGAGCAGGCAGGCTTCGGCTTCGATCCATTCGCCGATGACGGTGCCAGTGACCGTGCAGGGCGCGACGCGAGCGTCTGGAAAGTTGCGCAGTCGTTTCACTTTTCCCGCGTTGCCGGCGGAAAAGAGGTAAATACTATCGCCGTCGGGTGCGAACCATACTGGGGTAGATACCCAATCACCACTGCGTTTGCGGGTCGAAAAACTACAGTAGGTGTTTTCCTGCAGTGCTGATGATCCGTTTTTCGTCATAGTGACCTCGTTATCTCTGCGCCCCTTTGGTGCCATCTGCATTAAATCGACAACGCTCGCAGAGCACAATAGTTGCGCCCCGCAGGCTTCAAAAATAAACCGTTGTACGAACCCGTGCTCGAGTTCGGCAGTGTCACCCGGTTACACCGGAGACTTATGTCTGGAAGCCTGCGAGCGCATTGGGTAACCTACTGCCCATTCCATTCTTGAACGGTAAGTCCCACCAGATGTCTGATATCCATACAGTTGCGGTTCTTCTCAGTGCCAAACCTCCTGTTAGTGGCAGGGTAACAGTCAGGGGTTGGTTGCGCAGCAAGCGCGATTCCAAGGCAGGTATTTCTTTCCTCGCGGTCCATGATGGTTCCTCCTTTCACGCGGTACAGGCGGTTGTGCCCAACACGCTGGCGAACTATGAATCCGAGGTGCTGGCGCTGACCACCGGCTGCGCCGTCATAGTCTCGGGGGAGCTTGTCCCGTCGCAGGGCAAGGGGCAGAGTGTCGAAATTCAGGCGAGCTCGGTGGAGGTGGTAGGTGTGGTAGATGACCCCGAGACCTATCCCATCGCCAAGAAGCGGCATACGTTTGAGTACCTGCGTTCTCAGGCACATCTGCGCCCTCGCACGAATACCTTCGGTGCAATTTCGCGGGTGCGCAGCACCATGGCGAATGCGATTCATAATTTCTTTCACAATGATGGCTTTCAATGGGTAAATACACCCATCATCACTGGAAGTGACTGCGAGGGTGCTGGAGAACTGTTTCGGGTGAGCACTCTGGATTTAACGAATCTGCCCCTTACTCCGCAGGGAGCGGTTGATTACACGCAGGATTTTTTTTCGGGTGAGTCTTTCCTCACTGTATCGGGCCAATTGGAATTGGAGTCATACTGTCTTGCCATGAGCAAGGTATATACCTTTGGACCTACTTTTCGCGCCGAGAATTCACGTACCAGCCGCCACCTTGCTGAGTTCTGGATGGTGGAGCCGGAAGTGGCTTTCGCGGATCTGGACGAGAATGCCCGCTTGGCTGAGCAATTGCTGAAATATGTTATTGGCGCAGTGCTCGATACGCGTGAGGATGATATGGCGTTTTTTCAACAACACATCGATGAGGGCCTCATACCACGCCTGCGCGGTGTGCTGGATAGTCCGTTTGAGCGTATGGACTACAGTGAGGCTATTGAGGTGCTGAAAAGCAGCGATGAGACGTTTGAATTTCCGGTGGAGTGGGGTCTGGATCTGGCATCCGAGCATGAGAGATACCTGACGGAAAAATACATCGGCCGTCCACTGGTGGTAGTCAATTACCCCGCCGAGATCAAGGCGTTTTATATGCGGCTAAACGATGACGGCAGGACCGTTGCTGCCATGGATGTGTTGGCTCCGGGCATGGGTGAAATTATTGGTGGCAGTCAGCGAGAAGAACGGCTGGATGTTTTGGACGCACGTATGGACGAGCCACTGCATGAGGAATTGTGGTGGTATCGGGATCTGCGTCGCTATGGAACAGTACCGCATGCAGGATTTGGCCTGGGTTTCGAGCGACTGCTGAACTACGTGACCGGTATGGAAAATGTGCGAGACGCCATACCTTTCCCGCGAACACCGGGCCATAGCGTCTTCTGATAGCCCGGTGAGCGGTGTCAATCGATTGCCCCATATTGGGTGTATTCGGCGTTTTCCTGCGATATCTGTGTAAAATTCCCCAAAATGAGGGGTGGGGCCGCGCAGGGGTCGTCCATACTGAAGAGGTGTTCAACGGCCTTGATAACAGGGGGAGTGTCAGTGCGACGATCCTATAAAGATGGCGGCATGGACTGTACCAACGAGATGACGGTAGTCGATACCTTTACCAAGTTGATTTTCGGAGATTCCGATTTCTCTGACGGCGAAATAGAAATCATTGAGACCCTGCGAGTGGTAAACCCCGATGTGTGGTGTGATACCTACCCGCAGATGGGTGAGTACCTGCGCAATCTCGGCGTTCGAGAGATGATTCAACTTGTATCTCTGGTCAGGGGGCAGATGGCGAAGCATACGCATAGGTCAGTTACAGGGGGCGCTACCGCCGAGGTTTCACGCTTTCAGGTATCTAGGAAGTAGCGTCCTGTGTGGCGGGTTTGGCCGCATTTTTCAGGCCGCAGCCCGGGACTGGGGCAAACAGCGCCTGATTCCTAATGTCTTCATCAAGTCCTGTTAATGTGAGCTCTACTTCCTGTTCGATTTGAAAGCGGCGAGTGGTGCTGGTCAGGCTGGCAGTCCATTTATCGTAGCTGAATTTTTCAGGATCTTTGCGCAGATCTACAAAACCGGTCAGTCCGTTTTGTGTCAGGCGTGCAGTGAATCCGCTGCTGGTCACGTGGGAGACTATCGCTTTAAAAGTCACGCCGCCGTCCTGGGTAAGCCGCTTGAGGTAGTTCCCCGCTAACCAACGATCAGTTTCCATGGTCGCTTCACGGCTTGCGGCGATGCGGTTTCTCAGTCCCTTTAACAGCTCTTCCCCAACATTTTCAGCCGGTTCTTTTTTGTTCAGTATGGCCTTGATCTGAAGGTGCACCAGAAAGTCGACGTATTTGCGCAGGGGTGAGGTGCAGTTGGTGTAACAGTCCAGGGCCATACCCATGTGGGGTGAGTGCTCTGTTGTCACTGTCGCGCGGGTTAGAAGCCTGTTCGCCATGGTGCGTAAAGGCAGTTTTCGTCCTTCAGCAGAGAGCCCCTTTATGATGTCGCGGTAGCCTTGCACGGTGTCCGGATCCAGTTCAGTGAGATCGGGCGCGTGCATTTCGAGAAATTTTTTCAATTCCTCCCGTCGGTCCGAGCGAAATCCCGGGTGGGCGATGAAAGGTCCGGTTGTCTCGTTTGCCGCTAAAAATTGCGCCGCACACCGATTCGTCGCAACCATACATTCCTCGACCAGCTTTTGGGAGAGTAATTTCTCCGCGGTCTCGATAGTCTCGATCTGTTTGTTGTCATTGAGAATCCATCGAAACTCCTGTCTGTCATCCATAAGCAGGTTTTTCTGCTCGCGGCAGCTGCGCAGTGCTCGATACACCTGATAGAGAGATTCAAGAGGAGTAGCGTGGCTCATTAACTCGTCATACTGCCCATTGAGGTAGCGGTCGACTGCATAGTAAGACAGCTTGGCTCGCGAACGCACGGTGGCCTCAATAAACTCAAACTCACCGACCTCTCCAGCGTCGCTCACGGAGATCTTGCACACCAGCGCCGGCCGGTCCGCACCCTCGGAAAGGGCGCAGGTTTCTTGCGAGAGTATTTCGGGGAGTATTGGCAGGACCTCACCATGGAAATAGACGGAGGTGGCGCGCTGAGCTATGTCTTTGTAAAGCCTCGATGAGGTGTTCACATAGGCTGTCGGGTCGGCAATGGCGACAAATAGTGTCCACCCGTCGTCACTGATTTCAGCATAGAGCGCGTCGTCAATGTCCTGTGTTTTTGCCGCATCTATTGTGACGAACTCGAGATCAGTCAAGTCCCGTCGATCAAGCGTCGTCTCGCAAGGGTGTTCTGCGAGGCTTTTTTCAATGTCATTGAGGCTGCCCTTGCCCCACTGGTTGGGCAGATGGTGCTTGCTGATGCTGTAGAGGATTTCAATCCCGGGTGTAGTTTCATCGCCCAGAACCGACAGGACCTTGGCCTGCGGTTTGCCGTCTCGAATAGGGTGGCGAAGTATCGCGCAGCGCAGGAAGTCACCCTCCTTTGCGCCATTGCGGGCTTGCGCAGGAAGGAATAGCCAGCGGCTGAACTGGGGCAGATCCGGCACGACGAAAACGGCCTTGCCCTTGCGGACGCAGCGCCCCGTGAATTCTTGAACGGGACTGTCAATCAGCTTCTCGATATCCGCAATGGTTTTGTTGTCCTTGGTGGGACGTATACAGATTTGTACCCGATCGTTCGGAAAAACCTTGAGCATTTCTTGCGGAGGAATGAACACTTCACGGCCATCGTCTAGTACGGCGAATCCGTACCGGGCTTGAGTCCCTTTGACAACGGCTTCGGCGCGTTCCTTCGCAGCCTCCATCTGGTTTTTCAGATCTGTAAGCTGAGTAAGATTATCCTGAGTAAGCATTAAGCGGGGTAAGTATCATGGAATCAACGCCCTATCGTAGCTCAATTCCAAGCTGCTGTCAGTGAGTTATGATGGAATG
>Ga0213869_10002940_pt1 | contig 11544 bp, 5 predicted proteins | sample PICome_10_FD_160083 | JGI IMG/M metagenome (GOLD analysis project Ga0213869, IMG submission 160083) | Coastal seawater microbial communities near Pivers Island, North Carolina, United States - PICO132 | ecosystem: Environmental > Aquatic > Marine > Coastal | place: USA: North Carolina...
TCTTGATCTAGATACTAAGATATCAGGTGTTGCTCCAATGTTATATATTAACTTGCTGTCGTCTACCTCAAACTGAGTTATGTAATGTGTTGTAATAACACACTGCTCGTTTCTAATTTTACTTTCTTTAAAAGAAGAATGATACTCTGGTACATCTTTTAGCAACTTATAATAGTAAGTGCCTAAAACTGTTTTAGCAGTACTAGTACCAAAAGGAGTATACTGAGATCTATCAGTGTGAATATAGTTTTCAAATGTTATTTCACTAACTGCTTTATAAGGTGTGTAAGTTAAAGGGAAGCCTAGCTCTGTGTCTTTTACACCTACGCCTTCTTTGTAACCAAAAATCTTATTACCAGCAAAGTCGCTGTTATTGTAAAGTCCATTGTGGTTTAATGCATTTCCTGCATCGTCATATAAATTAAATAACGGTGCTTGGTTTGTTTTTATTTTTCTTTGAGCTTGTACATAATCTGTTCCATTGAAAATATAATCAATGCCTTTAAACACATTACCTTCTGCTATTGTTACAGTTTGTCCAACTGCAATAGGTGTACTACTTGTAGGTATTAAAACTATACCTGTGCTTACACCACTAACAGTGTACAAGAATCTTTTAGCATCTTCGTCTTCGTTTAAGAATAAAAGTACATCACCGTCTCGCAATTCTCTTGTATCAATGTGCTTAGTTAGTTGGTTCTCAATGTCAGCTCTAACAATACCTGTAACATTTACTGTTGGTTCGCCGTAACTTGTAGTACCGTGATTAAATAATTCTAAGTCTGCATCAAATTCTATAATTGGTCTTTTAGCACGATGCTCTCTGTCAGGTAATTCATCGCCTGCTTCTATAAAGTTGTCTCTGTGGTACCAGTGGTTAACTCTGCTCCACGCATTTTTATTTGCGGCGCCTCGTTGCTGTACAATATAATCTGGAGATGCAAGTTTTGCACCACCGTACTCTGTGCTACTTGTTATACTCTTTTCAATTAATTTAATGCCAGTGCCTACGCCTTGTACAATATATGCAATACCAGCTTTTATAGGCAGTGTTGTTGCATTTGCAGGAATAGTAAATCCTGAGTCTGAAAATATAACTGTCATTCCATTACGGAATGTAGTGCCATCGTATGTAAATTCTTTCTTACCTAGAACATCTTTTTCTAAGTTTAATGGAGCCTGATTATTAGTACCAATTTCTAAAGCATCAAGTCCTGCAGGATGCCAGTAGTATTCTTGGTAGTTTACAAACTTATCTATGTCTATTGGTGGAACAAATGATCTATAACGACTACCAAATAATTTGTTGTGGTCGCTAGTGTTTACACCATAGACTTTTAATGTGTCAATAAATTCATCGTAAAAGATTAAGTTTTCACTGTCACCGGTAACTGGATTAATATTGTTAACAGCAGGAGTTAAATTGTATTGGCGTCTGTCTGCATTATCCTCTTTGATGAATGCACCTTTAAGTTTAGCGTCATCGCCTGTTTTCTTACCAATGAATCCTGCCAGTGGTACTGTATTAGCCTCACTGTATAATTGTTCAACTGTAGCCTCGAAGAAATTTCTTACGGCTTTAGTTTGCAGTACTACCGGTAACTGTTTTACAATTTTATCTGACATACTTTCCTTTACCTATCAGCTCTAAGTGTTTGAGAGTTTATTTTCTCAACGATTTCTATATCACTAACCTTAGCAGTGTTCAAGAACATTTCATGTGGGTCTGCTTTAATTTGGAATAAGTCTCCAAAAGACCCTGCACTGTTTTTAGGAATAATAACAATACTACCTATGTTACTGCCCAATCGTTGATGGACATAACTACTCAACTCTGTGAAGTAAAATGTTTCGCCGAACTCCCAATTTTCAATTGAGAAGAATGTGTTAAATGCTGAAATCACTTTACTCTTAATTTCATTGTCGCTCATAGTAGAACCTGCTAACTTAACAATTCTAAATTTAGCCTGGTTCGCTGGTTCGGCATCCGTGCCAAACAATAATTTAAATTCTGCACTCTTATAAATTAATGAATCACTTGCACTCTTAAATTCGTCTAGTTTTGCAAACTCTGTAGACAATTGTGCAGGTGTCGGTGATAATGGGAACTCTGTTCCTGGTACATTTTTATATTTTTGTATCTCGTCATGGTAGTTATTTGTTAGAACTAACATTTCTACAACATTACTAATACTTGGATCTATTCGCACATCTTTAGGTGCAACATGTTTCCACTTAATTATAATTTCATCATTATCAATCAATGCAGTGTTCTGTCCTGCTGATCTACCATTTCTTACATAGTAGTCTGTTGTCTCTACAGGTATAACTGCTGAACCGTTACTGTTCATTATCATTTGATAAATCTTGTCTGCTGTAAAATCATATACAACTAAACCTGTTGCATTTGTAATAGCAGTGTCGCCTAAACTACCTTCTATACTTGCTGGCAGTTTGTCGATGCCTTTAACTACAAGTATATCTGTTGTTAATAATGATTCAACTTTTTGTGCATCGCCGTTTGTAAGTGTGCCGCCACCTGATGCCGCAAAGTCTGTTGTAACTGTTTCTTCTGTGCGGTAATCTACAATGTTACCTGCTACTGGTCTTGAATAACTATAACCATCGTAGTCAGTGTAGTATTCAAAAAATACTAAATCTTTTGGACCAACAAAGTCTCTAAACTGTAATGGCTTGTTAGGTACTAAGTCACCGTCAGTGTCAACTGGTGCAACAACAACTTTTCTGTTGTCTGTGTAACCGTCGTTGTACTTAACAGGCTCTACTACATTCCAGTCAATACTAGCATTTAACTTTTCTTTTGAATTCTTATAATTAACAACTATTCTATCTTGTGTTATTTGGCCAGTTGCATCTGATGCATTTGTATACTTGTTTGCAAACATATTAGTAATAATTAAATTACCTGTTTCAGCAGCTACATTAGCATTTGCTAATAAGATTCTGCCAGTTTGTCCTGTGTTTGCAGTATCAGTTGGTCCATAACTGTATGTGCCTAATGTAACATTAGCTCTAAATGTTTCATCTCTAGAATTACCAGTACTATAATCTCTGTAAACAACTTCGCCTAAGCCACTTAAAATATTATATCCAAATGTTGTATTATTAAAAGGTATAGTAATGTTAGAAGGTAACGAATTAATCTTACCACTGTTATTTGCAATAGTAACATTACTTGTTGTTGGTGAACCTAAGTATCCATCGTCAAAATATGTGTTTAACGATACTGTGGCACTATTAACAAAAACATTTGCTGTGCTATTACCATTTCTGTAGATGCCGCCACTTGTTAAGTAATCTATATCTAAGTCGTACCATTTAGCAGATCTTGTTCTCAAAGGTATACCTGGGTCATAACTGTTAGGAGTATATTTTTCTCCTGTCTCATCACTAATCCAACGATTAGCAAGGCCTGATGTTTCTGGTGCCCATGTAAATACTTCTGCACTACCTGGCTTAGAGTTTAATGTTGTAAACTGTATTAAGTCTCTGCTAGACTGGTTACTGCTGTCAGCAACTTTAACATTGTTGATATTGTAAAACTTTAAATCGTTTTTGCTTTGTACAACATACTGCTGTCCTCTTAAACCAACAACATACTTGTAAGTTAGCGAGTCAATTGCACTGTAATCAAACATTAGCAACCAACTAGAGTCTAATTGTACTCCGTTATTAGAACGAGCATTGTTTAATGACCACTTTCCAGTTTTGTCTAAATTTTGATATTGTATAATATACCATTCGTCTACATCTGAATCATAACCCATTCCAAATGATCTTTTAGCTGCCATCTCTGCTGACACTGCCGCTACTTCTGAAGTAACAAGTACTTTACGCATTGTAGCAATGTATTCTGCAGCTTTCCAGCCATCTTGGACAGGTGTACTTAAACTAATTGGTCCTGTTGCTGTAGTTAATCCACTATGTAGTTTACCATCATTTGCAACACCAGTTATTCTTGCCCATGCATACTTTGTAGCATCGTCTGGGTCTATAAATTTTATAAAGTTATTTTCAGCAAACATTCTAAAAGGACGAACGCCGTCGTTTACTCCGCCTTCATATTTGAATTGTCTATCTAATACATCAACTGTGCTATCACCACTAGAAATAGTTTCATGGAAATAACCTGTTGCACTTTCTCCTAGTACAACTGGTAACGACTTCCATATAGCATTTTTAGTATCTAAAGAGAAACGATTAATATCATACAACTCTGATGTATCTCTGTATTGCTCATAAACAAAGTTATTTAAGTTTCTATCTTTTAGTATTTGTGGAATTGTAAAGTTTACAACTGCGGCAACTGTGTTGTCGTCACTGATTGTGATGCCTGTTGTTCCAGGAACATCTTCAATATACAACGAACCGTCATTGGCAAAAGTTTCCAAGTTTTGGAATGTTCCTGTTGGATCATTAATATCAATGTAACGACTATGCCCAGCATGTGTTTTGTTTATTGCTTTTAGTTTTAAAATATTAGTTGTCTGACTAAAAGGGAATATGTTATAGTCTTGAGCACTTACCATACGATTTTGTGTATAATAAACTTGAGGAGCTCTTTGCTTAATAGCAGTAAGTGTCTCTGGTGCTAAACTGTTGTTCACTGTTTCCTGCAAACTAAATGTCACAGTTAAGTTAAAACTAACACCTGCTTCGTTTTGGTATGGGATAGTTACTTTAATGTTTCTTGCATCTTCTGGTGCAAGTGCAAATGACTCTGGGTCACTTGTTCTGTAATATGTTCTAAATGTTCCAAATGGAAGATCACCAAAGTTTCCGTCTGGGTATCTTATTTTAATACCAGCATTGTTTAAATTCTCAACTGCATACAATGTTCTAACACCAAATGCTAAATCATTATAGTTTAGTGTTTGCCCTACAGTGTTAGGAATCTGTGTCCATTTTGCAAGTGTTGCACCAGTGCCATCAATCTCTTGTACAAATACATCTGTTTCGTTGATGTTTTGAACATTAATTTCTTGTGTTCTACTTTGTATAGGATCTGAATAATTAAAATCTGATGACTGTAATCTACCTTGCTTGAACATTACAAAGAAACCAGAGTTTGTACTACTAATACCTGTGCCGTCATTTCTATAAACCAAATTAAAGTTGTTTAGTCTATCTGGGTGTAATTCTTCAAATGCGCCTTCTTTGAATGTAGGATTCACAACTTGGAATGTTCTCGGTACTCCGCTAACTGTTAAATCAAAGTCATATGCTAAAGGAGCAGTTAATGGAGAATTAATTTCGTACAAATCTGTTTGTATGCCATTAATCATTCCGCTTTTAGTTGGTGTGCTAAATCTGTTTGAGGAATTCATTGCAGAGTTAAGAATAGTAATAAACTGCTCGTAACTGTCTGCGTTATTTGCATCGTCCCAAAAAATGTTAGTGTTATTTAACTCGTTGCCTAAACTATCTCTAATAGGTTCGTTAGTTCTAACTGCAACAATTTTCATTAAGCCTCTTGCAGGAATATTTCTGCGTGGATTGTAGCCTAACTGTCTTGCAAGTTTAAATACTGAGTCTCTTCTTTCAGCAGTTTCTAAAAAGTTTTCTCTGCTGTTCAGGTCCATTCTGAATGTTAAGGACTGCGAAAGATATGCTAACAATTCTATGATAGCAATAAATTCTGAACTCTCAATGTAGTCATTGAATGTTTCTGGGTAGTTTACACGCACATACTCTACTAGAGCTGCTCTAATAGTGTCAAAATCATATGCTTGGAAGTTTACTTCACTGTATGCTTTGTACGCTACTTTCCAATCTTCTGCAGCGAATAAGTTATTTTGTCTGTTTACCAATGCCATGTATTATACCTGCTGTTCGTTTTTAAATTCTAAGAATAGGGTATCTTCGCTATTTAATATCACATACTTTAGTTCTACTTCAGCTCTAATAGCATGTCCACTTGTGAACAGTGTAATATTAATTAATTCTACCCTCGAATCCTTATCAATGATTCTAGCAATGTCTTCCTTGACATCTGACTCGGTAAAAGTATCTTCTGGGTTCATTAACAAATCCCAAACAATGCAACCAAAATTTGGACGCATAACTCTTTCACCTTTACGAGTATTAAACTCGTTTAGTAGATCGCGTTTTACTAACTCCATGTCCGATAAGGAGAATGGCGCCTTAACTGTATCTACTGTGCTGAATCCTCTGAATATTGTAGCCATACTCTTATTTATCTACTTCTTAAACTAGAGTTTTAATGAATGAACAAAAAGGTTGACAAGCGTATATAAGGTGCTATAATACACGCAATGTAGCAAAAGACTGCTACAGAAACAGTCCTTTTAGGACATAACATCCACACAGCGAACAAGGTAGACAGAAATGTTTAAATTGAATCGTGAGTTTGACCAACTATGGTCACAAGCAGTAAAGATTAATGAAAAGCAGGGTCATCATAGATTCCATCGCATCTTTCAGCAATCTAAGCGGTTCGTGACTGTTGGGCTATATGACTCAGTGACAAAACAGTATGCACTGTTTGACTCGGTAAACTTTGCAGGTAATTACCGTTACGATAAAAACATTAAACCAGATGAATTTATTGTGATGGAAAAGATGGTTCAAAAAGCCAGTTAAAGCAAAGTACTAATAAATATGTGTGTAGGCGACTACACACATATTTTTTTTATTTGGAGAAAAAGTTGTACACCAACAATGCAGACGAAAGTCATTCAAACGCAAACCAAATAATCCATGATCAGCGAACTGAAATAAACGGTTTAAAAAGTACAGTTGAAATGCTGGAAAAAACTGTTAGAGAAGAACAGGAAGCAAAGTATAAGGCATGGAAAAGGTTAGCGGAACTAACACAACTAAGCAGTATTACTTAAATTAGACCTCTACGGGCTTTTTTCAAATCACTAGCCTGTTTACCGAAAGGTACAATATTAGGATATGCTTTAGGTGTTATGTTATCAGGCGTTTGATACAATTCGCCTTCGAACTGCCTTCTCTGATAATAATCTTGCTGAACAGTAGCAACACCCGCAACATTTAATGTACTGTGATTCATCATTAAGTTAGGCACAGAACCATGATTGCCTGTGTTTACTGCTTGAAGAACTTTACTTTTACTAAAGTTTTTAATTCCACAATGATCTGCCATACTAGTTAATGCCATAAATTGATTATCACTTACAGGTGTTTGTATCATTCCTTGTACAGACTTACCTGTACTTAATAAATTACTAGTGGCATGCATCTGTGTTCCAACAGGGCCAATGCCGTTTTGTAAGTCAACCATGTTTACCCCACCACCTGAGTATATAGTAGAGGCACCATCCTTGATTACTGATATTCCTGCGTCTGCTAATGCTTTCTCAAACCCAGGACCTGTGCCTCCAAGTTTTGCAGTTTTAACTTTATTCATCATAGAAGCAGCGTTTGCTTGTTTTAAGTCCATTGGCAGTCCTTTATTATCGAACGCCATCATCTTAGCCTTAGCCTGTGCATCATTTATTATTCCGTTAATACCTAATTTCTTTGCACCCATAGGTGATATAGTAGGTGTCCTCACTGCTGGAATACTAGAACTAAGAGAACTAGTTAAACTAGCCATATTTTTTGCTTCGAGTTTTTTAGCAGATGCCTGTGTAAAATTATTTTGTACCTGTGCTGGGCTAGTGTACTTAGGTTGTCCGTCTTTGCCTTGTTGTCCTATTTGTAATCCTGCTGGTGAATTGATGTCTGCTGGATCACTACCAGCAACGCCATTGCTGTTTGGTGCTAGTCCTTTTGCCACTGACTCGTCTGGTACCATATTATCCTGATCGTCTTTTACAGGATTGGGTAACCCGTGTCCAACAAAAGGTTCAGATGTAACAAAAGTACTAACTATAGATGTTATACTTGCTGCTTGGCCTTCACGGCTACCGCTTGTTATATCTGATTCGCCGCCTCTATCGTAAGCGGGTGGTGCAAGAGGATTGTCGTCAAAAGTATCTGTAACAATTTTTTGTGCGATATCTGCTTGTTCTGATTGTTCAGCACCTGGGCCGCCGCTGTTCATTAATACTTTAGATGCTTTCTCTACAATGTTGCCACCTGCTTCTAGTACTATCACACCGCCTGAGCCAGTTGTAACTTTACCACCTGCTGTAGTTGCTACATCATTTGCAGCATTAAAATGCAAACTGTCTCCAGTTGTTGCTTTTATTGAGCCTGCAGAATTAAGATGCATCTCGCCTTTAACTGCTGTTTCAAAAATATTAGAGTCAGCAAGTAAATTCATATCTGCTAAAGCCTCAATATTTACTACACCGCCTGTGCCTTTGCCTTCGTTTTGATATTCTTCTCCAGTAGTATCCTTTGCGGCTTTAATATTAACATTCTGTCCTGCCTCAATGTTTACATCACTGTCAGCTCGTATATTAAAGTTACGTTTTGTTCGCATACTAATATCGTTTTCTGCGTACAAAAATACATGTCCTGATGAAGCAAACTCCATCCACACATTACCATCTTTATTAATCAAGTAAACCATTCCACTTGTATCATCTAACAATAGTTGATTACCTTGTGCTGAACGGATTCTTATTTGTCTAGAATTTAAATTATCATCTAGTGTAATACTGTGACCACCAAGTCTATGGTTGTAATTAGTTGCGTCTCTAGGACCAGGTGTTAGTAAACCAAATACTTCGCTTGGCGATTCTCTTCTTGCACTTGAAGAGCCGGCTCCTCTGATTGGGTCGTGTGCTAATCCTTGCTTAACAATTTGTTCTGCTAATGTATGCTGTATTGGTCTAAAAGTATCGTTGTGGTTGATATCTTCTGTTCGCTTATTTTTTTCTAGTGTAGGTAGTTTTAGACCTGCGGCTTGATAAGTTTTGCCTCCTGCATTACCGGGGAGACTATAATTTAGTTTGTCAGCAAACAAGCAAGACATTACCATTGGGTACTTTGTATTGCCGTCACCAAATGCAATTAATACTAAGTTACCGTTATCTGGAACTGTTGTCCATAAACCGTAACTGCTCATTGTTTCTTCTGGTACTTTTACATTCGTTCCTACTTGCCTAGGATCTGTACTACCTGCAAACGGACTAGTCCACACTGCATCAAAATATCCTGCAGGGGAATTTTTATCTTTACTGATTGCAGGAACAAACACACGCACACGGCCTGTTCTACTAATATCTTTTGTTGAGACTATTTCTGCAAGGTATATCCCAAATACTGCATCTTTACTAATATTCTTTTTAAGTACTGGATTTTTCTTACTTGCTTTGTCTCTGCGGCTCATACTCATTACTCAGCACCTTTTTCTGTTTTCTTCAAGTCTATTGCTGTTTGTCTAATCATACTAACTTCCTGTGAAAATTCCCCACCTGAGAACATATGGTTAACACCTCTAACTTGGTAAACGCCTGTTATAAAATATGATGTACCCATTTTACTCCAGTATCCGCTATTGCTATCGCTGTCTTCGTCGTCTACATCAAAGTCGTATAGTCTCGGTGTTTGCAAATCAAATAATACATAGTTTTCATCACCAGCAGTTCTTATACTTTTTTCATCAGTTTTATCTTCAACAAATTCGCTTCCTTTTTTCTCTGGCTGGTTATCTGCCGCTGCAGGACCTAACCACCATGGGTCACCTTTTATTTCCATATCAAGGGTTACAAGGAAATCATCAATAGCATGTTGTTGCATTAAATATCCAAAAACTGTATTTCTCGGTGTGCCGTTATAAGTTGCATCTTCTGCTGGGTTTGGCACAGAAGCAACAACAATTGATTCCTGTGGTCCACTTGCATCAGCGTTTGCATCTTCTTCCTCTTTTGGCTTTAGAGACTCTGCAAGTTCTTGTGAGGCTGTTAGTGCTGCGGCTTGATCTAGTCTGTCGCTTACACTGCCAATAATGTCTGCAGAATATGTGTACCCACTTAGCGAAGGTGTATAGTTTGTTGTATCAGGATTTTTACGATCGTCTGGTGTTCTTGCAGCATTTATCTGTGCGTTTCTTATTGCTTGAGCTGCACCTTTGTTTTTTAATGTTTCTTTAATTCTATTAGCATTGGCACCGTTTCTATTTTCTATAGCATCTTTTATTTCTGCATCAGATAGTTTTAATATCCTACCAACACCTGCAATATCTTTCTCACGATCTGGGCTACTGTTCTTTTTGCTAAACATACTGTCTATTGCTTTAGATCTATCTTCTTCGTTGGCTGCTTTAACGGCCGCAGTTGCTAAGTCATTACCTGTTAAGTCCTCATCAGGTGTAGCACTATTACTAAGTGTTTTTGCTAAAACAGTACTAAAGTCTCCTGACATGCCTCCTGCAGGTGCTGTGAGAATTGCAATACCAGATTTATAATCGATACGACATTGTTTGATTTGATCATTTAAGCCTGTGTACAAGTAGTGGTATGCTTTAAATATAGGCAAGCCATCAACTCTTGCTCTCACATCATCTCCAGTTAGTCCCGAATTTTCTGCCGGGTCTGCTTGTACTGTATTCTTTGCTGTTTTAAACAATGTTGGTTTAAAAACTGTTTCCATTGCATACGCATTTCTTTTGTAATCAAATGCGGCGTATTTTACATAAGCATTTAATTTGAACCATTCAATAAATGCTTGATCTTTTCTAACTTCGTTGTTAGCAGGGTCATCTGCTTTTAAAGATCTTGTGCATCTAGAAAAGAACTCATCATTCATAGAAAGCAATGTAGCAATGTATCGTTCAAAAGATACACCTTCTCTAACTGTTACTTTATTTTCAGACACAACAATATCAAGTGTGCCTTCGTCCTTTGTAGCATCTTTTAGTATGTCTTCATACTCGTCTTCTGTTTTACCCTCTAGCTCAGGGTTCATAATTCTGTTAATTTCTTCCGCTCGTGAATCTTCTGTGTTGGTGAGTTTAGTATCTTTTAAACCTCTTTCGCCTTCAGTTAATCCAGACAAGTCAATTGTAATCTCATCTTGTATTGAATACTTGTCATTGTTTGTTTCGTTATGCTCTCTAATTTTTGCTACTAAGTCTTCAACATGCTCTTCGATAGTTGTGCCTATTGACTCTAGTTTCTTTGGCATTCTAAAATTAGTATCAATGTATGCTAACTGGTCTACTGGTACAGTACTAAATTGATATGTGCTACCTGCTTCATCAATCTCTAAAGTTACATTAGAAATTTTTAACATGTATCTATACGGGCCTGCTACCAATATAGGTTCGCCTCCGTTATCCTCATCATCAATGTCGCCAGCATAACCTTTAAAATTTATTTCTAAAAATATAGGAACATCTTGTGCAGTAATTTGGTCACCTAAGTACGCCTTGGCAGCAACCATTTGATCTAGAAAGTCTGCAGCACCAGGTTGAATAATATCAAAATTTACTCTAGCATTCTCTACTCCGCCACCTGGGCCTACTACAGATTCAATTTCTAAGTTATCTATTTGAGTTCCTGTGACGCCTGTTTGGGCAAGTATGATTGTTTCTGCTGGACTTGCTGTTAATGCATTTTGTAAGTAGCCTCCTTGTCCGCA
>Ga0213869_10002941_pt1 | contig 11543 bp, 8 predicted proteins | sample PICome_10_FD_160083 | JGI IMG/M metagenome (GOLD analysis project Ga0213869, IMG submission 160083) | Coastal seawater microbial communities near Pivers Island, North Carolina, United States - PICO132 | ecosystem: Environmental > Aquatic > Marine > Coastal | place: USA: North Carolina...
AAACCTTCCCGACTATGCTCCCGCCGGGCAATACCAGTCCATGCCACCATCCACTCCATCTTGTCGCAAAGACGGCGTGAATCACAACATACTGGTATTGCTCAACAACTTTCGGATCGGGCTCTCAAGTTCTCGAAATGCATACGCCAAGTCCATTTACTCATTTGGCTGGCGCGGTAGAGGCAGTTTGAACGAACGGCTCCTACCGCGCGAGCGCGGTTTCAATTGGAGCCGAAGACGTCCGCGTCAGGACCGCCGAAGCGGGCCAGGTTGGGAGAGTGATACCCTCGGTTTCTGTGAGTTCTAGGCGAGAGACTGTCAGCCGTCAATTAGCACGTACTGACAGCGCATAGAACTGAAGCGATTTGCAGCTAGTAAAATTCAAATCGATCGCTCCGAGCACAAGTCTCTGACTTACGATTGGCGTTGGCTCGACCATTCGGCATGAGCCGTTGAACGGCAGTTTCAGGCCTCGAACTGGTCATTCCTAGGACGAGACGTGAACGACCGGGTCTGGTCGGCACAGGCCCCAAAGCAATTCTCCGGCGTCCTCGCCGACAGGCGTTCTGCAAATGGCCAGTGTGGCCATAGGAGAACGATCATGCAGATGCCTGAAACCGAGCTCACCGCCGCCAAGCGCCCGGTCTGGAATGCCGGAAGGACCGTGGGTGCAAAGCGGGCCATGAAACCGAAACAGATCTGGGAAATCTGTTTTTACCTCAATCAGCGCCGTCGCCTGCGAGACCGGGCGCTGTTTGATCTGGCGATCGACAGCAAACTACGGGGCTGCGACTTGGTGCAGATGAAGATCGGCGACCTCGTCAGCGGAGGGCAGATCCGAACGCGGGCAATCGTCATACAGCAGAAAACAGGCCGGCCCGTCCAGTTCGAACTGCTGCCAGATGCTCGAGCGAGCTTGCTGGCATGGCTCGAACGCCGTGGTGGCACGGTGGACGATTATGTGTTCCCGAGCCGAGTTGATCATAACCGGCATCTCAGCACTCGCCAGTATGCTCGGCTTGTCGATGAATGGGTGACAGGGGTCGGTTTGATGCGAAGCAAGTATGGCACCCACTCGCTTCGGCGAACGAAGGCATCGATCATCTACAGGGCAACCGGCAATCTGCGAGCCGTCCAGATCCTTCTCGAACACAGCAAGATCGAGAATACGGTGCGCTATCTCGGGATCGACGTGGAAGACGCACTTGCCCTTGCCGAAAACACCGAGATCTGAACCCTTTGGCGCCCGTGTCCGGTAGTGAGCGGGACACGGGCGCCTGGGACTTTTCCGCCGTTCCGAAGAATGGCGCGGAATGGCATGTACCGCCAGGAGCTGACGTCCAGCGCTCCGCCGACCGCCTATTAGACAGCGAGGGAGGCTGGCGGCTGGCGGATCAACAACCCGGCGCTAGACTCGGCTACGGAGAGTCCGCGATCGGTGTCAGTTCGGGTCTGCAAGGCCCCGTTTCAGTCCAAACCTGCATGTCACTTCGCAGCAGCGGCGCAAGCCGCCGTGGCAGGGGCTGCGGAACGTCCCACGACGTCCGAGAGGAAGCTGTCGAGGCGATCCGGCCCTTCGGCAATGACACCCCCGTTCGAGGCGGAGTAGTTCTTCGCACCCAGCTGGTCGACGATGTGCCGCCCCAGCGAACGATAGCTCTCAAACTGCGATTCCGCATACCACTGGTCGGCGGTCGACTCGTGCGGAAACTTCGCATGCCCGCGTGAATAGGCGAGCACGTCCAACGGAACGTCGTCGCCGAGAGTGGGCTTCAAGTAGAGCAGTCGGCCGTTCCAAGGCGACGAGCCGTCTCCAACCGCCGGGTAGGTGATGGTGGCGAGCGCATGGGCGACGCCACCCTTCCCGGTAATCGCGAAGTCGTCGAACTCGATGCCCACGTTCAGATCGATGGCGATCTTGCGGAGTGCGTTGCCCAGGTCGGCGAACTCGTAATCCACGTCGCAACCGCCATCCACCACGACGATCGTCGCACATCGCCTGCGGACCATCTCGTAGATCCCGAGGTTCTCGAAGTGGCCGCCGTCCGACAGGTACACGTCGTCGCCGAGATCGTCGGTCTGACCCGCCAACTCGCGCAGCAGGAGGGCCGCCGCGTGCCGCGGCCGCTCGACGGGGTTGTCCACTCCACCTCGCCAGACGGCGGGATTCGGCAGCCAAGCGCCCAGCCGCACGTTGAACAGCGTCATGAGGAAGGCGGTAGCGGGCGACGAGTGGTAGCCCATGTTCGGGCTGGCCGCCGCCCCCGAGATCGCCATCGCGGCCGCCAGCGTCACTCCGCTGCCGTCGAGGGCCTGGTCACGCTCCTGACCGCCGTAGCTCGTCGACGGCACGTAGGCGCCCGACCAGGTGGCATTCGGTGCGCCGAGCCAACCGCTGCCGCAGGCGAGCGGCGTGAGGACGAACGGCAGTGCCTTCCGCTCCTGCCAAGCCAACCTGCGGGTTGCGACGGCGTTCAGGGCGACATTGATCACCGGGAACAGCGCCGCCCTGCGACCAGGCTGACGGACCGAAGGCCAGAGAGAGTGCAGCCTGACGTTGTCCTTCAGATCGAAGCCGGTGAACTCGTCGGGGCGCCTGAGGTCCTCATGACTGTCCTGCTGGAGCTTCGGCCCGCACCTCGCAGCGCCCAGAAACGCCCGTGACAGGCGATTGCGGTAGAACCCGTTGAGCGAGAACCGGTTGGCGTCGACCACCCAGCCGAACAGCAATACGAACAGTGCGAGACCTCCGATGGTAACGGCGTGCGACCAGAACATCAGCATCGGTGCCAAATCTGGATCATCGGAACGCTTGTTCAGCCATTCGTGCAAGCCGAACCCCAGCCCGCCGACAACGCGACCAGCGGCCACGAGGACGACGATCGAGAACACGAGCGTCCCCATCGTCGCAACGATCTCGAGGGTCAGGAACCGCTTCGCGTAACCGAACCACCTTGTGCCGCCGCTCTTGCCAGCCAGCGACGCGATCGCGCCGGAGGCGAGGCCAGTGATTATGGGCCACCAACCCCGATCGAAGGACAGCGGTGATTCACTCAGCTTGAATTCGACGTTGCCGTCTCCCGGTCGCCAATAGACGAGCACGAGGGTTACAGACGTGACCACCATCCACACGATCGACCTGCGGAGGATAATGGCGCTGAGCCTGACCAGCCATTCCCGGTCGAGATCCGCCCGGAGGTAACTGGCCGACCTCCACATCGAACGTAGGAGGGAGAAGAGCCAACCAGCACCCAGTACTCCGCCGGCGAACAGCGGAGGCCCAAGGACCACCAGCAGCGCGCAGTTCTCCAACCCGCCCTCGGACAGCGACATGCCGAAGACCTCGATCATCGTGGCGGACGCGAGAAGGTAGCCGCCGGCCGCGATCACTCCGCACACCGACCAGAGCGGAAGATCGCTGAGTATCGCCTTCGACGACGTGAGATCTCGTGCGCGCCCATCATCGGTCCCGTGCGGCGCGCGGTGCGCGGTCCAGACGACGGCGACCAGCAGGCCCAGGAAAGGTGCGGCCGCCGCCGAAGCCGCCGCCGGCCACATCCGCCAGGCGAACGCCTCGCCGGTTCCCAGATCGACAACCGGGTCAAAGGAGCAGATCACGAGCGATGCGAAGGCCGCCACGGTGAGCGGGGCGAGAATGCCCCAGGAAATGCGCCGGGGGGTGAGCCATCCGGTCCTCCTGTATGTGGGCAGGCCGATCCCGACCCCGCACATGGCCACGGTCAAGGCGGCGAAGTGGATGCCGAGGGCGATCTGTGCGCCATCCGACGATATCCCCATCAGCAGCCAGTAAAGGGCGACCGGCACGGCCGCGACGATCATGAAGACGGGGGCGAACAGCAGCCAGTTGACGAAGATGTTGCGGAGCCAGGTCGCCGCCGCCGTCCAGCTGTCGTTCGAGAAGAACCCGAGCTGAGGCGTGATGAAGGTCGCACCGTCGCGCAGCCGCGAGATCTCCGGTAACGACGAACCGGAGGAGCTGGTCGCCAGCGCAGCCTGCAGTCCTTCCTCGTTCCTCCCGTCCAGTGGCTCGCCGAGCAGCCATCGCTGCAGGAAGCCGCCGAGATACCCGCCTCCGGAAACGGTCGACAGATAGTCGAAGCTGGTGAGTAGAGACTTCGACGCGAGCGCCTGCACGACGCCCAAGGAAAAGGCGGCGCTGCGGATGCCGCCTCCAGACAAGCACAGGGCCGTTGCACGGTCGGCCTCCGCACCCGCCCAATAGGCATGAAGGTCGGCATCATTTGAGTTGGGTTTCTGCTGCGCAGCGGGGCTGACGCCCCGGCCTAGGAAGTGACGCTCCCAGAGCAGAATCTCCCCCGTGCTGAACGGCGCGCATCTCGCATCGCTCGCAGCAGCGAAGTCTTTAGCGGCGTCATCGATCGGCAGGAGCGGGATGAACGAAGGCTCGACCGGGTCGCTCTCCTGCTCCGTGATCTCCACCACCTGCCGCTGTCACACCAAGGCGAAGAGGAGGATGGCGCCGAGCAATGCATCGATGGCGCCCGTCACCTTCGTCACCTCCCTAGTCTCCGCTTCGATCTCGTCGATCTCGTCCTTCAAGGTCTTGGTCGCCGCCTTGAGCGTCGACTCCGCCTTCGCGGTCTTCGGGTTCAGTGTCTCGGCCACCTCACGGACGTGAGCCGACGACTCGGCCTCGGACGCGTTGATGTAATCGGTAGCGAGGTTGAGGTATTGCTCGGGACTACAACCCGGCAAGGCTTCGAAAATCGCATCCTTGGCCCTGCTCGCCTGAACGCGGGCGTCGCTCATCGACTTCATGGTCAATCCTCCTTCGCCAACGCCTTCTTCAATTCAGCGGCGGCCTTGCTGAATGCCTGGAGACCTGCAGAGGCGGCCGCCGTGCTCCCCTTGCCGCCGGCGTAGGCCGCAACGAGTTCGTGGTGCGCGGTGGCGAACCGTCGGGCCGCGACCATGGGGTCGGCCGCCCGCAGCCGCAGGATCGCGTCGTTCTGCCGGGCGATGTCGGGCGACACGATGGCAAGGACCTGCAGCCGTTCGGTCGGCGTCCCGCGCGCGGAGAGAAGGAGATTGGCGTTGCCCGCATATGCCTGGGCAGCCTTCGCTCGGTCACGAAGCGCGAGCTCCGCCGTAAGCCGACCGGCGTGTCCGATCCTCTCCAACACGTACGGCAGGAGGCGGTCGTATCGCTCCAGCAATCGGGAATACTTGGCGTTCTGATCAGCGGCCATGGCATTGCTGACCAGGCCGCCCACGAAACCGGTGACGGCGCCCGCGTTGGCCATGCCCTTCGCCTCGAGCAACTTGCCCCCGCTGCTGATCAGGGAGGCACGGGCGGCATCCCTCTCCGCCCCTGTCTTGTTACCCACGATGTCCACCACCGCCGCAACATACTCGTCGAGTGCGGTGGCGGCATCGGCGAGCCCATCCGCGGCGACCAGGTCTTCGGACGTCAGATCCCGAACGGCGGATTGCGGCAGCTTCGACGCTGGCGGCTCCTGAGGTGGAGCCGATGGTTGCAGGGCGCAGATCGGAGCGCTCCGCAATCCGGCGAAGGCGCGATCCAGCGCCTCGGGATCGTATGTCGGTAACAGCGTGGCGTCGTCGAAGGCCTTGGTCAGCGGCTGCAAGCGGGTCCAGCAATCTTCCGCGAACTTCACGACCTGACCGCGCGCGACCAGGCCCTCGACCACAGCGCGCTCGGAATCGTACTTCGCGTTTCGGCGCTCGCCGTCCGCGTCCTTCACGGAGGTCGTGAACTTACCCGCCGCGGTGCCGAAGGTGCTTGCCTCGTCGGAAAGACTGATCGGCGCGCATGAGCACGCGAGGATCAGCGCGGATGTCGCCAGAAGGGTCCTGATCAAGACAATCCCCCCAAAATGTCCGGCGCAGTATGCACAAATTACTTGATAAGTCCATTGGTAAGCAGATCGCGACTCCTAGAACGCACATCTGCAACAATAATGGGCGAGAAAATAACAGTAATCGCGCCCTTGCGGTTGCGGATCGCTCCGGACTTCCCACGTTTCTGGCGGCTATTCCGAATCAAAAATCACGCCAGACTGAGCTGATATGGCGGACCTTTTAAGACTGATGCACCGCTAGTTCGTAAGCGTCCGGCTCTGGCCGGGCAGGGACGGAGCCGGTGCTTTGGCTGATCGCATCGCAACGACCACAGGCCAGCTTGGGTCAGACCGGAAGGCGCAATGCGTCGGAGACCGGACGCTTACGAGAGCCGCCGGTGCCCGGTGTCACAAGCGTTCAGTTGACAGCGAACGACTGGTTCTCGATGTTCGATCTTTGTACCGCCTGGGCTGGCACCAACTTCTATTGGAGACCGGGCAGCGGCAGAACTTGGGGGGAAGAAGGTGAAGCTGATCCGCGCGCAGGCGACGAACTACCGCAACATCATCGATTCGAACCCCGTCGAGATCGGCCAGTCGACCTGCCTGGTCGGCAAGAACGAGGCGGGCAAGTCGGCCTTCCTTAAGGCGCTCGAAGGTCTGCGGTCCACCGACAAGGCCTTCACCGAATACGGCAAGATCACGAACTATCCCCGCCGCGCATTCGCCGACTACGCCGAGGATCACGGCAACGGCGAGGCGATCGTCATGAGGACGTCGTGGGAGCTCGACGATGCCGACGTGAGGGCGATCGCCGCTGAGTTGGGCACAAAGGCACTGAATGGACGGACCATCGAGGTTTACAAGACTTACGAGCAGACCGGCACGACGTGGACGGTGCCGCTCGACGAGGCATCCGTCGTCGTCCACCTGGTCGACACCCACGGCCTGACGACTGAGGAGAGAACGCAACTCGCCGGATGCAGCACCACCGTTCGCGTGGCCGCGCGTCTTGAGGCGGCAGACGTGCGATCCGAAAGCCAACAGGCCCTCCTGGATGCGATCAAGGAGTTCAGGAAAAACGATGCTTCGTTGAGGGCGATCGACATCCTGAGCGCGCGGATGCCGCGCTTCATGTACTTTTCGCACTACGACCGCATGAGCGGCGAGGTGTCGATCAACAAGCTGGCGCAGGATCGCAGCAACGGCGAAGAGATGGCGAACGGCGACCGCGTCTTCCTCGACTTCCTCGAATACGCCGGCACGACGCTGGAGGACCTCACCGCGACCGACCAGTTCGAGGAACTGAACGCCAAGTGCGAGGCCGCCGCCCTGCGCATCACCGATCAGATTTTCGAGTACTGGACCCAAAACGACGAGCTGAAGATCAAGGTCCTCCTCTCGGAGGGCAAGTCCGGCGATCCTGCTCCGTTCAACAGCGGCCCAGTGGCGCGGGCGCGCGTCGAGAACGGCCTGCACGGCGTCACGGTCCCATTCTCCGAGCGCTCCGCCGGCTTCATCTGGTTCTTCTCCTTTCTCGTGAAGTTTGCACAGATCCGGAAGAAACACGGCAACGTCATTCTGCTCCTCGACGAGCCTGGCCTGACGTTGCACGGCACCGCTCAGCTCGACCTGCTCCGCTACTTTGCCGAGCAGATCGCGCCGAAACACCAGCTGATCTGGTCGACCCATTCGCCTTTCATGGTGCCGCCGGATGACCTCGCCTCGGTTCGGACCGTCGAGGATGTTGTTGAGACCGACGCGCGCGGCCGGAAGAAGTCGATCGGCACCAAAATCAGGTCGGACGTTCTCACCACCGATCCGCAGACGAACTTCCCCGTGTTTGGCGCGATGGGCTTCGAGATCACCCAGACGCTCATCATCGGCAAGAACACCCTCCTCGTGGAGGGGCCGAGCGACGTCCTCTACCTCCAGATCGCCTCCGCCGCCTTGAAGGCGGCGGGCCGCGCGCACCTCGCCGCCCGCTGGGCGCTCTGCCCCTCGGGCGGAATCGACAAGGTGCTGCCGTTCGTGAAGCTATTCTACGGCAACAAGCTCAACGTGGCCGTCCTTACGGACTTTGACCAGGGCAGAAGCGCAAGCTAGACGACCTCTACAAGTCGGCCCTCCTCGCCCAGGAGCGGATCATCCTCGCGACCGAAATCGCGGGCAAGGAGGAGGCCGACATCGAGGACTTCTTCGCACCTCAACTCTTCGTGGACCTCGTGAACGCCACCTACGGTCTGAAGGACGAGCACGCTCTGACGGTGGAGAAGCTCGAAGACGCCGACACGAACACGACGCGCACGGTCAAGAAGGCGGAGGCGTACTTCCGGCTTATGCCGCCAGAGATCCCGGAGTTCAGCCACTACGATCCCGCCGCCTACCTGCTCCAGCACCCCAAGCTGCTCAGCGGCTCCAGCAAGGCCGTCAAAGAGACACTCGCCCGCTTCGAAAAAGCGTTCCAGCGGATCGGAGAATTCGCAGCCTGAGCAACGTGGGCTCGGTAGATCTAGGGTGTTCAGGGGCGAAGGGTATGCAATGCCTTATCGAGCGGGTTGTCTAAATCCCGTCCGTGTCACCTGAACGGACGGCGAGTTCTGCGATTTCGCTTCAGTTCGGCGAACGACTGCCTTGGGGCGAGTTGCACCCCGGCACGTGATGTCCGCCGAACTGCAGATGTTGGCGCAAGCCGACGTTCCGGCACCTTTCGACAAACGACGTATATTGGTCGAACATGGTCACCCGCCGCAGCCCGCCGAGACGATGCAGCAGATCGGCATCAGCGAGACCAATCTCGACGGCCCCGTCTGCAGCTAGACACGACGGGCTCGGAATGGATCCCTGCCGTTGGCGTGAGCTACACCAAGGGCGACGATCCGCTGGCCGGCAAGAATGACCAGGACGCAATCGTGTTCGCGATCAAGCTGACCTATAAGGGTTGAGTTCAACCGCCCACCGGCGCGAGGATCAGGTCCTTCTGACCAGTACCTTGGCTGTCATCGTCGATGAGCGCGCCGACGCACAGGCCGAAAAAGCTTTAGAGATCATCGCCGGTGATGGGCTTTTCCCGGTGGAAGCTCTGGAGCATTTCCATCACGATCGGCATGAATTCGGAATAGGTGCCCATCATTCCTGCTCGTTGAGCGTGAGGTCGGGCAGGGGGGGGGGCGGGCTTCGCCATAGCCGGTCTCCCGATCGGCAGGATTGCCGATCATCATCCTTGTCCTATCGCGACATCGCCTTGATGCCAGACCCGCGATTGTCAGGTCAGGACTTTGTCGCCGCGCGCGGTGGAGGCCGTCTTGCTGGTTCGTTCCAGGGTCCAGCCGGCGGTCGTGTGCAGTTTGATCGCGCTGGCGCGCGGGTGCTTGTAGATATTCTTGTAGCCGACCGAGATGATCCCCCGGTTCGCTGTCGGTGTGGTTGCTGGCACCGTGCCGGTGAAGTCGGCGCCGTGATGGGTCACGACCAGATAGTCGAACGTCTTGCCTATGGGCCAGGTGCCGAGCGTGTCATAGCCTGCGTCGCCGACCAGCAGCGCGGTCATCTGGGAGGCGAGCGTCAGCGCAATGGACAGGCCATTGTCGTTGAGGCGTGCGGGGCCGGTGCACTGCAGAAGGGTCGCATTGCCGACAGTCAGAACCGCCGCGCCGCTATAGCCGATGAGCAGACCCTTCGCGTGCAATTTCGTCGCGATCTTGCTCGCGCCGGGCCCCATCGTCTGAACGGGGGTCAGCCACTGGACCGATTGCAGCGCCTTGCACCGGTAATAGCCGTGGAGATGATCCCAGTCCCAATGGGACAGGATCACGGGCGCCGTGCCGGTGATTGCTGGCGCCGCCGCGGGCGCGGTATGGGCATTGTAGGAGATCGGCCAGCCGGCGTCGAAATGCCCCAGCACCTTGCCCCTCGCGTCGAGGAAGCTCGCGAAGCTGGCCTGGCCGACGTCGCGCACCTGCACCTCCTTGACGGTGGACAGGCCCTGCAAAATCTTGCGTGCCTTGGTGAGCTGGCAGATCGCGCCGCTCGGAAACTGGCAGAGCTGCGCCACCTTCGCCGCCTTCTGCAGGAGCGGGGCGACCGATGCGCCGACCGGCTTCGGGGCTTTCGGTTCCTCGTCGCGGCCGAACAGCAGGCGAGCATCCTCGAGTACGCCGCGACTATGCTGGACATAACCCTCGGGGGTGAGCTGGGCGTGGAAGGCGATCGTCTCATTGTCCCAGAAGCGCGGCCTGATCTTCAGTTCGACCCAGTCTCCTTCTTGCGGCACAAAGCCGAACTTCTTCCTGAAGCGTCGTTCGGTCGTGACCGCGCGCACTGAAGCGAACGGCTTTACGATGTCCGGTGAAGCGATCGAGCGCTCCAGATCGTCGTCGGACACTTCCGCGTCGATGCCGTCAAACTCGAAAGACGTCCGTCCATAGGGTCGAGGGCCGACCCGTTCCGCGCGGGTGACGAAGGTGATCAATCCGCGTGTCGGGAACTCAGGTTTGGCGGTCACGTCTTCGGCCATCGAACGGGTTACCATCCCTTCTGTTCGATCGGGGTATCGCCCGAGGATAGTCGAAACGGGCGTCCGCTTCTAGACGCTCGTCCCAGACGCCGGAATGACCTGTTTTGGTCCGGCTGCTAACAAGCGCTTGATAACAGTCGATTGGCGGCTACTGTCCGATCCAGACGTTCGCACTACCGTCAGGGAGCGGCGCATTCTGGTCGAATGTTGCCCAAGATTGCCGACAAAGCTGATCAAATGGGAACCGAACCGATGTTCAAAATCTGAGGATTTCTCAATGTTTGGACGCAGATGGCTGATAGTGGATACCCCTTGTAAAATTCTCAAATGATATTATAAACTTAGTTAGGTTTCTGGCTCACCATTTGCCGCTTGCGGTATATTTGGCGGTATCTCGCTGCGCCGGACTTGCGATCAAAAATTTGAAATCAAATCTTTATTTGATCGCTTGGATTCCGTCCCCGGCACCATTTGTTCCCCTCAGATGACCGGACCCACTAAGTCGCGCCGCTGACCCGCTAAGTGGCTTCCTGCGACCCATATAAACGCTTCAAGCTCTGTATTTGAGCAGAATCCGGATTGCGCCCACTGGACGGCTCAAGTCGCCTCTGGCGCCAGCCGCGGCAAATTACGTCGGCGGCCAGATCATAGCGGCGACATATTCTAGATCATGACACTGCGAGCAAAGGGATCAGATCCAAAGGACGAACCGGGGAATCTGGTACCGAAGCGTAAATCCCTCTCTGAAACTGAAGCTGGCCTCCGAACCGAATCGGAGGTTTCGCTCATTTCGACAGGTGGTGACCCTGCCTATATTATGGATTTTCGAGGTGGAAGCGCATCTTAACTATTTGTTAGGATGTTGCGTTGTATGCGTAGACGCATCAGGATGGTAGACCTGTGCAAACTATTCATAGTTACTTTTCAATTAGTGTTGGATATCTATTCACGTAGCTGAATTTTCGTGTGCATTCCAATCCTGCTCAACCGAGAATGAAAGGATTTGCATGAAAATTACTCCGCATGGCACCCTACATCGCCTGTCCAACGGACAAAATGTAGCGCGACAAATTGGATGATGATCGCGCGTCAATCAGGATGAGAATGTGATTGTCGCGGCGCGTCGATCAGTGCCTGTTTAGATTGTCGCTGGCAAGTTCGTCGTTCTCATCCTGATTGTCGCG
>Ga0213869_10002942_pt1 | contig 11542 bp, 10 predicted proteins | sample PICome_10_FD_160083 | JGI IMG/M metagenome (GOLD analysis project Ga0213869, IMG submission 160083) | Coastal seawater microbial communities near Pivers Island, North Carolina, United States - PICO132 | ecosystem: Environmental > Aquatic > Marine > Coastal | place: USA: North Carolina...
TCAATCCCATAGAGATCAGCGGACTGTTTGGCTTGCCAGGGTTGGTTTTTTTTCTGGTCTAAAATCTGATCCAAGGGATTCTCCTATAAAACAACAGGCGCGTTTCAATTTGGCGCAATTCTGCACCAAACAAGAAGCTTAAATCTATATTTTTTTATTCTAATTTTTATCTATTTACGGGTACGACAAAAGACCCCAAAAGAGGTCGTTGTTCGATTAAAAATTGTTTATATGAAATAAGCCCGGCTAGCGGGAATTACAGAGAATTGTTAATCTGCACCAATGTCTGCAATGGATCCGCAGACTGGGTTATTGGACGGCCAATCACCAGGTAATCACTGCCCAGGGCGATAGCATCCTGAGGTGAAACTATGCGTCGCTGATCATCAGCGGCACTGTCTGGCAGGCGGATACCCGGGGTGATCAACTGAAAATCTGCACCCAGCGCAGCTTTCAGGGTACTGGCTTCACGGGCAGAACAGACCACACCGTCGAGACCACAATTCTGCGCCAGTTCGGCAAGGTGCAATACCTGCTCGCTGGGACAGCTCTGAATACCGATCTCCTGCAAATCCGCTTCATCCATACTGGTCAGTACAGTGACACCGATTAACAGCATAGAGCTACCCTGCTGTTCGAGGGCCTGCTTGGCGGCGCTCATCATACGACTGCCACCGGATGCGTGAACATTGGTCATCCACACCCCCAGATCTGCAGCGGCGCAGACCGCCTTGGCGGCAGTATTGGGAATATCGTGAAACTTCAGATCGAGAAATACATCAAAGCCGCGATCGACCAGTGCTTTAACCAATACTGGTCCGGCAGCGGTAAATAGCTCCTTGCCGACCTTTACACGACACTGTGCCGGATCGAGCTGTTCAACCAGGTTCATTGCCGAACTCTGGTTATCGTAATCGAGGGCGACAATAACTTTTGAATTGGTTTTAGAATCGAAAGCGGCCATATGCCAATTAGTCCTTTTTTAACGCGCGGGCCAGTTGCCGCTTGTAATAGGTAATAAGTACAGAGCTGGCCAACAGCCCGAGCAGACAGCCAACCGCCAGAAAAATCATCAACCACAGACCGAGACTCATGGTCGCACTCTGCAACAGAATAAAGTCGACATCGACCAGCTGGTTGTTCTCCATGGCAAACATGGCGCCGACAATAACAATTGCCAACATCAGTAAAAATTTAACCAACATCCACAGTGCGCGCACCTGAGCCTCCTTTTCCTGTTATTTTTGTCATATGATTTTCAAAATCAGTGGCCCATTGTACTCGCTGGCAATCCACTCGACAAAAGATCCCTGGAAAAATATTTTAAAAACCGCAGCTTAAAAAAAATGCGCCCCAGTAACCTGCGGCGCATTTTTTGTATTCCAGAATTTTGCTGTTGAAAGCAGTCTTCCAGAGCTTTACTTCTTGGCAGAACCAAAACGCTTGTTAAAGCGATCGATTCGTCCACCGGTATCAGCAACTTTCTGCTTGCCGGTGTAAAACGGATGGCACTCTGAACATACGTCTAGGTAAAGTTCTTGTGCGCGTGTTGAACCCACAGTAATAACATTGCCACAACTGCAAGTTGCTTTTAATTCTTGATAAGCCGGGTGAATCTCTGATTTCATCATATACTCCAAGTTGCATGCCGCCACCTTATCTATAAGCTGGTAAACTGTTTCTCTGGTTAGTAATGCAACCAGATATAAGCAACTATAATAAGCACCTATAAACAGTCCAACTCACGTATGGCACGGCAGGCCATTTCTAAAGAGCGCGGATTCTAGCAGAAATAAACCCAGTTACAAAAGGAATTCTCAACTTTATTATGGCGGATTCAAAGCCTTCAATTATTCGTGTCGCAGTGCCCTCGCCGCTGCGCCGCACCTTTGACTATCTGATACCGGAAAATCTGCTGGCAACGCCGCCTCAGAGAGGCTGCCGTGTGGCCGTTCCGTTCGGCAAACGCGAAGTGGTCGGGCTGGTTATCGACTGCCCGGAAAGCAGTGATTTCGCGGTAGAAAAACTCAAACCGATTAGCGCTGTAATCGATCAGCAACCGCTGCTGCCAGAATCACTATTTAAACTGTTTATCTGGGCCGCCAATTACTACCAGCACCCGATTGGCGATGCACTATTTAGCACCCTGCCAGTATTGCTGCGCAACGGCAGTGAGCTACCCGAAATACAGATCGCCAACTGGCGCTCCACAACTCTCGGCAAAGGTCTCGGGCCAGATTCCCTAAAACGCTCGCCGCGGCAAAAAGCCCTGATGGACGAACTGCTTCAACAGCCGCTGATCAGCGAGGAGCGATTGCTTGAAACTCACAGCCGCGCAGCCCTTAAACAGCTTGTAGCAAAAGACCTGATAGAACTGGTGCTGCAAAAGCCGCAACCTGTAGCACTGGACAACCTGCTTAGAGAACAGCCACTGCAACTGCATCAGTCGCAACAAAAAGCCATGGATGCAATTGAGATCCACGGTTTTAATAGCTGGCTGCTGGATGGCGTTACTGGCAGCGGCAAGACTGAGATTTATCTGCAAGCCATTGAAAAAATTCTTCGCTATGGTCGTCAGGCACTGGTTTTAATTCCCGAGATCAGCCTGACCCCGCAGACCGAAAAACGCTTTCGCGACCGCTTTAATGTGCCGCTGGTCACCCTCCATTCCGGGCTTACCGATAAGGCCAGACTCGAAGCCTGGGCGCGGGCAAAATCTGGCGATGCACAGATTATTCTCGGCACACGCTCGGCGATCTTTACCCCACTAAAAGACCCGGGGCTGATTATTCTCGATGAAGAGCACGATCAATCCTACAAGCAGCAGGAAGGCTTTCGCTACTCGGCGCGAGACCTCGCGGTTATTCGCGCCAAACAGGAAAATATACCGATTATTCTCGGCTCAGCCACCCCCTCACTGGAGTCGCTAAACAACTGCAATAAGCAGCGCTATCATCACCTGATTCTGGATACCCGAGCAGGCAATGCCGCTCCGCCGAGCTGGAATATTGTCGACCTTAAGACAGAGACCCTTGAATGCGGTATTGCCAGCTCGACCCTGGCCGCCATCAGGCAAGCCGTCAGCCAAAAACAGCAGGTACTGGTTTTTCTCAATCGCCGCGGCTTTGCCCCCACCCTGCTCTGCCATCAGTGTGGCTGGGTTGCTGAATGTCGCAGCTGCGATGCGCGACTCACCGTACACCGCGGACGCGGCCGCCTGATCTGTCACCACTGCAACTACCAGCAGCGCAATATTCACCAGTGCCCGAGCTGCCAGGGCAGAGAGTTAATCGCCGCCGGTGAAGGTACCGAGCGCAGTGAAGCCTGGCTGCAAGACTGTTTTCCAGAGACCCTTGTGCTTCGCGTGGATCGCGATAGCACCCGCAATAAAGGCGCTATGCAAAAGGTCTTCGATACAGCCAATAGTGGCGAGCCCTGCATTCTGGTCGGCACCCAGATGCTTGCCAAAGGGCATCACTTTGCCAATATCACCCTAGTGGTAGTTCTCGATGCCGACAGCGGTCTGTTTAGCGCCGACTTCCGCAGCCATGAGCGTATGGGTCAGCTATTGGTGCAGGTTGCCGGGCGCAGTGGACGCGGCTCCACTGCCGGAAAAGTGATGCTGCAAACCCACCAGCCAGAGCACCCGCTTTTACAGCTGCTAATCAATCAGGGTTACAGCCAGTACGCCAAATTACTCCTCGACCAGCGACAGTTGACCCAGCTGCCGCCGTTTAACCAGATGGCGATTATTCGCGCCGAGTCAAACAACCCCAATCAGGCGGAAATGTTTTTAAGGGCCGCACGGGGATTGGCCGAAGCTATTGCGCCACCCACACCCAACCTGGGATATCTGGGGCCCCTTCCCGCGCTGATGGAAAAACGCGCCGGACGCTTTCGCTTTCTGTTGCAACTCAGTGGCCAGCGACGCGGAGATTTACAGCAACTGCTTTCTGCACTCTGTCCGCAACTGGAAAGGCTTCCCGAAGCGCGAAAGGTGCGCTGGACTGTAGATGTTGATCCCCAGGAACTGTAGTGGAAATTTTAGCCCTGCTTTTAATCCTACTTTTAATATTAGAAGGTTTGCCTGAGCACCATAATCCCCTACAATCCTCGCTCTTAACCGGAGCTTTATAAATGCCGCAAGATTACAAAAGATCTTCTAATCGACCAGCCAAAAAACAGCCAGCCAAACAGAGCTCATCGTTGCCGACTTTTATTTTTGGCATGGTATTTGGCGCCCTGTTAATGAATTTTGCACCGGCATTATTAAAGAGCGCACCAACAGCCACCACTGCAGTTCAGGATGTGACTGAAACCGTCAAAGAAGAGGCCGCTGAACTCAAGTTCGATTTTTATACCCTGCTTAAAAACACCGAGATTATTGTTCCCAGCAATGAGCCAGCGGATAATCAGGTTATTGAACCAGAAGACAACTTCTCCTACCTGCTGCAGGCGGGTTCCTTTAAAAATGCCAATGACGCCGAAGCACTGCGGGTTAAGTTGTTGCTGTTAAACCTGAGCGCCAGCGTCGAAACCGTAAACCTCGGCAATGGTGAGAAATGGCACCGCGTATTGGTCGGCCCCTACACCGATTCATCGAGCATGGCCTATGCCCGCGCCAAGCTGGCTGAAAATGCCATCGATATAGTTCTGCTCAAGCGCAAGCTCTAAAGCCCCTGCCATAGATCACTAGCACAGTAGTAAGTTACACTCCGGCATATAATAAATTTCAAAAGCTGATTTCAAACATAATAAAAACAGAGCCGCCCATGACCAGAGCAGTATTAAAACCCAGTCTTATCGACGCACTTATTCCTGTTGTACTGTTGATCTCAATGCTCGCCGGAACGGTCTACGTCTTTGGCCTCGACTCCTTCGGTCCAAACCTGGTCGCTCTTATCATCTCCGCCGCAGTGGCGGCACTTATAGGGATTAAAAACGGCCTGACCTGGAATATTATCGAAGAGGGTATGATCGACACCATTACCATGTCCCTTCATGCCATCCTGATCCTGCTGATGGTCGGCGCCCTGATTGGCAGCTGGATACTCGCAGGCACCGTGCCCAGCATGATCTACTACGGCGTCGAATTAATCTCCCCGAACTACTTCTATGCAACTTCCTGCCTAGTCTGTGCATTGGTAGGATTTAGCATTGGCAGCTCATGGACTGTCGCCGGAACCCTTGGCATCGGCTTTATGGGTATAGCTGCAGCACTGGATTTATCCCTGCCGATCAGCGCTGGCGCGATAATATCCGGCGCCTATTTTGGCGATAAGCTCTCGCCGCTGTCAGATACCACCAACCTCGCAGCAGCAGTTTCCAACAGTGATTTATTTGCCCATATTCAACATATGCTGTGGACCACTGTGCCGAGCTTTATTATTGCCCTGACAATATTTTTTATCCTCGGTTTTGGCAGCGGTTCCGCTGTCGAGGTAAAAGATATAGAGCTATTGCAATCTGCCATGCAGGACGCCTTCTTAATCAACCCGCTTATGTTGGTGCCACTGGCACTACTGCTGGTTATGGCAGTGAAGAAACAACCGGCTCTGTCGACCCTAATCGTCGGCGCGTTGGTTGGCTGTGTGTTTGCCGTTGCTTTCCAGTCCAGTGCCGTTATCGAACTGGCGGCAGATAGCAGCCTCAATAGTATTGCGGCAAGTTTTAAGGGTCTGCTGAGTGCAATGTTTCTCGGTTACAGCTCTGACAGTGGCAACCAATCTCTGGATGCGCTGCTCTCGAAAGGCGGCATGAGCAGTATGCTGATGACTGTTGGCCTGATTATCAATGCCATGGCCTTTGGCGGCGCAATGGCCCGCACCGGCCTGCTGGAGAGACTGGTAGAAGCGGCACTCAGCAGAGTGAAGTCTGCCGGCGGTCTGATCACCACCACAGTCGCCTCCTGTATTGGCACCAATATTCTCGCCGCCGATCAGTATCTGTCGATTGTTATTCCCGGGCAGATGTTTGCCAACGCCTATCGCAAAAGAAAACTCAAGCTGATCAATCTGTCGCGAACCCTGGAAGACTCCGGCACCCTGACCTCGGCATTAGTGCCCTGGAATACCTGCGGCGCCTATATGTCTGCCACCCTCGGCGTCAGCACCTTACTCTATGCGCCTTATGCAATCTTTAATATCTGCTGCCCGATTATTGCTGTTATCTACGGCTTCTATCAGATAAAACTGCCGGCAGAATCAGAAACAGCAGTAGCGAACGGCTAATATGACAAGAGTTGCGCGTATGAAAAGAGCTGCGCAATGGATAATGGCAGCCCTCTGCTGCCTGGGTTTTGCAAGCAGCTCTTACTGCACTGAAGAAGCCGCGCAAAAATCATTTTTTAGCGGCGAATCCGCCTTGCAAACTATTGCCAAACAGGTGAGCTTAGGCCCGCGAATTATTGGCCACCCGGCCAAACAGCAGACCCTCGACTATATTCGCGAGCAGTTATTACCCGAAGCGGACAAACTGGTGGTACAGCCATTTAAGCGCCACGGCCTAGAGGGAAATAATATCTGGGCGAGTTTTTACCCGACCGATAAAAATGCATCATCCTCACGCAAAAGAATTATGCTCGGCGCCCACTGGGACACTCGACCGATCTCCGACAGGGACAGTAATAGAGAACTGAAAGCTCAGCCGGTGATCGGCGCCAATGATGGCGGCTCCGGTGTCGCGGTACTTCTGGAAATCGCCCGACTGCTCAGCACTCAGCGCGCACCAATTATTGTCGACTTGGTGTTTTTTGATCTTGAGGATATGGGAGGAATCAACAGACTGCCCTTCTCCATTGGTGCCAGTGAATTTGTTAGCAAAAATCGCTTCTACAGACCCGGATTCGGGGTGATAGTGGATATGGTCTGCGACCGGGATCTGGTTATTCCACGAGAGCGCTACTCCCGCGATAGCGCACCGCGTCTACAGGATAAAATTTGGCGTATTGCCGCTCGACAGCAAGCCGAGGTATTTGTCGATCGCGAGGGCAGCTATATCCATGATGACCATCTGCCCTTTCTCAAGGCAGGCATGAAAGTGGTCAACCTAATCCACTCACCCTTTCCGCAATCCTGGCACACCAGCGATGACAGTATTGAGCGCTGCAGTGAAAAAAGTTTGCAGCAGGTCGGCAATGTACTCGAAGAATTGATTTACACTGGTTACTGACCCCGAAGTTAAATAAGGCCAATTTTTAGGGAGTTTTAGAAACTGTTATGAAAATTAAACAGCTATCACCGCTGGCAATGGCGCTATTGCTGCCCCTGTTCAGCCTCTTCTCCCATGCCGATCTCCAGGAAAGCGATCTTGCCACCTCTATACAGCAGGATTACGACAAGCGCCTCGGCGCACTGTTTAACCATTTTCACCGCAACCCCGAACTCAGCTTTATTGAATTTAAAACCGCGAAAAAACTCGCCAGTGAATTGCGCAGCAGTGGCTTTGAGGTTACCGAAAAAGTCGGCGGCACTGGTGTAGTCGCAATTTTAAAAAATGGCGATGGCCCGCTGGTAATGATGCGCGGCGATATGGATGCCCTGCCGATCGAAGAGAAATCCGGTTTGGAGTACGCCTCCACAGTAACCCAAACCGACCCGATCACCGGCAAACAGGTTCCAGTCATGCACGCCTGCGGTCACGATGTGCATATCACCAGTCTTATCGGCACTGCGCGGCAGATGTCGGCACGTATGGACCAGTGGTCCGGGACATTGATGCTGATCGGTCAGCCAGCAGAGGAGCGTATCCGCGGCGCCAAGGCGATGATGGATGACAATCTCTGGGAGCGCTTTGGGCAGCCCGATTATGCCCTGGCCTTTCATGTTGCCGCAGGGTTGCCCGCCGGTCTGGTCAATGTTCAGGAGGGCTCGCCTTTTGCTGGATCCGACAGTGTGGATATTATTGTCCACGGCATTGGTGCCCACGGTGCATCACCCCATGCAGGCAAAGATCCGATCCTGCTCGGCAGTCAGATTGTTGTCGCCCTGCAGACACTGGTATCCAGAGAACTGGCCCCCAGGGAACCGGGCGTGATTACCGTCGGCTCCTTTCACGGTGGCAGCAAACACAATATTATTCCCGATCGCGCCCAGCTGCAGTTGACAGTGCGCAACACCAATCTCGACACCCGCGAAAAGCTGTTAAAGGGAATAAAACGCATTGCAGAAAATATGGGCCGTGCGGCTGGGCTGCCAGAGGACAAATTGCCCGAGGTGATCTACTCAAAATCTTCGACACCACCCACGGTTAATAACAGCCCTCTGGTCAGGCGATTAAAAGCAGTCTGGCAGAATAAACTCGGTGAAGATCAGGTGGTTTCACTGGGTTCACAGGGTATGGGAGCAGAGGACTTTCCCTACTTCACCACTGATCCGGCAATTCCCAGTGTTTACTTTGCGGTTGGCGGCACCAGTCTGGCCGACTACCAGGCCGCCTCCAATGGCGGTGCGCCTATCCCCTCACACCACAGCCCGCTATTTAAAATTGAACCAGAGCCCGCGGTCACCAGAGGTGTTCAGGCAACTGTGCTGGCGCTAATGGAATTGATGCCGGCAACGCCATAGCGATTATCAATCGCTATCGGTGACAACCCCTGAACTCTTGAGCTGGGCTATTTGATCAACATCCAGACCAAGTCCTTGAAGAATCTCATCCGTATGGCTGGCAATTTCCGGGCCCGGCCAATCGGTGGCACCGGGCGTATCGACCAGCTTGGGCATAATCGCAGGAATCTTTAATGGCTGGCCATTGATCTCCACCTGTTCAAATAAACCGCGCTGCTGAAAATGCTTGTCATCCATCATATCGGCAACGCTATAAACCGGGCCGCAGGGTACGCGATGCTCCTCGAGAATCTCCATAGCCGCCGCCAAAGACTGATTCGCACACCAGTGACTCAGCAACTGATCAATCTCTGCCTCATAAACTACCCGCTGGGCATTGCTGGCATACTTGCTATCCCGGGCCATATCATCGCGACCCACTGCGGTCATCAGCCGGGCAAATATCGAATCGCCATTGCCGCCGATAACCAGGTATTTATCGTCCGCACATCTATAGGTATTAGTCGGCACAATACCGGTCACTGTGGTACCAGAGGGTTCACGGATTTGGTCGGCGCCATCGTATTCCGGCACCACCGCCTCAAGCAGGTTAAACATCGACTCATAGAGCGCCACATCGATCACTTGGCCGCCATCGCCACGATCTCGGGCGCGCAGCGCCATCAAAATACCCAGCACCGCATGGAGACCAGAAATGGTGTCGCCCAGACTTAAGTTTGGTCTTACCGGCGCCTGATCCGGGTAGCCATTGACGTAGCGAAAGCCACTGATCGCCTCGCAGGCCGAGGCAAAGCCGGCCTTCTCTGCATAGGGGCCAGTCTGGCCGTAGCCGGAGATGCGCGCATAGATAAGATCGGGATTATCCGCCCGCAGCGACTCCGGATCCAAACCCCAGCCCTCGAGGACGCCGGGGCGAAAATTCTCCACCACTATATCGGCGGTTTTTAGCAGCTGTTTAACCAGATCGCGCCCCTCAGGGGTTTTAAGGTCGAGAGAGATACACTTTTTATTGCGCGCTAAACTGCGCCACCACAGGGAAGTGCCATCTTTAACCTCGCGCCAGTTGCGAATCGGATCGCCTCCCGGCGGCTCCACCTTGATAACTTCGGCACCAAAATATCCCAGCATACAGCCGGCAAAAGGGCCAGCCAAAAGCTGTCCCAACTCAATTACTCTCAATCCCTGCAGTGGTTTGCTCACCGATGCTACCCTCTATAATCTTCTATTTTTGCGCAAAAAAAACCTGTTGATACAATGGAATCTTATTCAACAGGGTATAAACTATAAATGAACGCTAGGGGAAAATAGAGTAAAACATCTAAAATAAAAATCGGACTCAATACCCTGTAGGCTGAGCGTTAATTAAAGCGACTGAAATCGAAGCCATTACACAAAAAAACAACTGAAAGGCGCAAAAACCGATTTAGGTATTGCCAGCAATGGAACCGGCCGGGATATACCTACTCTAATTTTTTAACTTTAATCGGGGAGCTCAATATGAGCAATAACTGCAGAGCAATCAACTATAGCCGATCACAGATAGAGTCTGTGGCTATGAGGATGTTTATATGCCTGGTTATATATGTCGCCGCAGGCTCCCCGGCAATTGCTCAAACAGTTGTCACAGAGATCACCGACAGCGACCCCATCAGTGATTACCTGAATGCTATCGAAACTACAGAGGCCGAGCGCAGCGCCTATTCTGCGGAACTTTCCGATCTCTACTTTGGCCTTGGAAAATCCCATTTTTCAAAGCGTGAATACGAACGAGCGCGACAAGCCTACCAGCGTGGAATGCAGATCGAGCGGGTTAACTATGGCCTAAACAGCCTGTCCCAGACACCCTACCTCCTCTCCATTGCCGAAGCCGAGAGCTTTCTTGGTAACTGGGATGAATCCCAGAATGCTCTGGAAAATCTCTATCAAATCAACTCAAAGGCCTATGGGGAAAATGATCCGCGAATGCTGCCAGTACTTGATGAACTTCTCGATTGGTACATGGACACTTACAGCGAGAGAGGCCAGAGCGGCGGCTACCAAAATTTAGTTATCTCTGAGCGCCTCAGCAATCGCATGGCCAGGATTCTCAATAAAAGTGTCCCGGTCGAAGACCCGCAAGCCGCAGAGAGATACCGCAAAATCAGTCATCTGCACTACTTTATCGCCAACCATATTAAACAGTATGGTGAGCCCTCGGAATCTGGCCTGACCATCAACGCCGAGTCGACGACAAAGAGCCCGAATAGCACCTCTCACCAGCACTATCGCCGCGGTAAGGCAGCACTGCAAAAAGTCGTTGAGTCACTGGAAAAACAAGAGGATATCAGCGACTCGCAAAAAGCTCTGGCTATTGCAGAGCTGGGCGATTGGTATCTGGTATTTGGCCAGCGTATGTCTGCCAGTAAAGCCTACAAGCTCGCCTACGAATCACTTCAAGCGAGTACAGAGTCACAGCAACTCACTGAGACGCTGTTTGGCCAGCCAAGCATCATAGAATTTACCACCCTGGAAACCAGCAAAAAATTGCGAGAACAGGAGCTGCAGGTATCCATGGTGGTCTCCAAAGCTGGTGTTCCGGGAAAAATGGAAATACTCAATCCACCAGAAAATATTAGTAAAAATGAGGTTCGAGCAATTCTTAAAGATATCCGCAGCAAGCGCTTTAGACCCAGACTTGTGGACGGGGAAACTACCGAGAGCAGTATTGTTTTTCCCTACTCAAGCAAACAGACACAGGGATAATAAAAACCAGCGATGAAAATAATCACTCATAAAAAAATCAGCAAACACCAGACAGTTGGCTCTTGCAAGCCAGTGGCTGTCAGCTTGCTTATCGCTGCAATCATAAGCCTCGGCGCCTGTTCGATGCCATCACCAACCAGCAATGGCTCAAGCTCAGGAGGGGGTATACCGAGCACAGGAGGGGGAGTGCCCAGTCCAGGAGAGAGTCCGGGAGGGGGAGTGCCAAATCCGGGAGG
>Ga0213869_10002954_pt1 | contig 11512 bp, 10 predicted proteins | sample PICome_10_FD_160083 | JGI IMG/M metagenome (GOLD analysis project Ga0213869, IMG submission 160083) | Coastal seawater microbial communities near Pivers Island, North Carolina, United States - PICO132 | ecosystem: Environmental > Aquatic > Marine > Coastal | place: USA: North Carolina...
CCTCAAACTTCTCACCATCTTTGAGGTTTTCAAAGTGCATCTTTGCGACTTCACCAACAAATTTATAAAAAGATTCAATCATAAAAATCATAATTATTTATAATATTATTAAATAAAGTTTAAATAGAAAAAAAAATCAATTTTTATTAATATAACTTTTTTACTAATTTAATTAATATTTATATCAAAATTAATCCAAATTATTAATACTATCTTGTTTATATTTAAATAAACATGGTATAATTAATTCACCAATTTGATCTTTTGCATATTCAATACCATATTCAGGTAAAATTACATTTTTATTAAATGTTGAAATATATTCAATTTCATAATGACCTGTATAGTACCAAATTAAACAAAATCTTATATATACTGGTATTTGATATTTATTCTTATAAGTAGCTATTATTCCTACCTCTATTTTATTATTTTGTATATTATTTACTAATACATTTACCTCTATTTTTGATTCATTAGAATATTTATTGCTTAATACTATTGTAAATACATATTCTTGATCTACATACATATTTTTATAATCTAAATCAATGAATATTCTATTATAATCATTATTATCACTAAAATTAATAATATCTGTAATAACCATATTATTTAGCATTTTTATTTTATATAATAAAAACTTGTATTTAATACTTAAATTTACTTAAAACTATAAGTTATATAATATTAAAATATTGTAAAAAAATCAATTTTTAATAATGTAAAAGTATAACATTGTAAATATTGGACTAATCATTAAATTTGTTACTACATTATTATTTTTAAAAGTATTATACATTATTTTTGTTTTTTGATTTATACAGTTTTTGTATAGAGAATTATCTTTATTTTCTTGTATTTCATTAGATACATATGTAACTGAATATAGTATTATAAATATCCATATAGCAAATATTAGTATATACCATCCACCAATAAGTGGTAGAGCATAAAAAAAATTATGTAATGGTATAAATAAGTTTATTATGGTTGTTACAAATAGTAGATTCAATAAAGTTATTGCATTATGTAATCTCCAATTCTTTTTAATAGGACAGTTATTTATCTTTTTTAAATCATTCAAGTAAATATTTAAACTACAACAAAATAAAATTAATAAAATATTTACAATATATTTAAAATTTGATCCTTCTAACATTAATAATAATCTAGATTATTATTACAAATTATTTAGTTAATCTTTTAGATTCATTCACAAATGCTTGATGTTCTTCAATATTACTTTGAATATTACTTAAGAGTTTAATTATATCTTTACATCCTGGAATGAGTACATCCCCAATCAAATCATTAGTATTACCTTGTAATGTAAATCTAATTCTATATTCTAAAGGATGAGGTTTTTTATATCCAATAAAATTAAGTTTATTATTAGATCCATAGTTACAATAATATTTAGAGATATAAGATTGAACAATATTACCTAAAGTATCATCTTCTTGTTCTACCATAATATCAATTCCATCAGGAATTTGAAGTGATGGAGATATGGTAATGTAGTTTTTATTTTCACTAACAACATTTGTGATAAATAAGTTAATTTTATCAATCATAATGCTAATTGCTTTATGAAATACAACAAGTGGAGGAATAACTCCTACAGATTCAATACGGAAAGTAAAATGATTTGGTTCTCCTTCTTCATCTATATAAAAATACCTAGCTGCTTCACTTAATTGAAATCTTCTTTTTAATTTTTCTGGATCGATAAGAGATAAATTATTCATCTTATTATATTCATTTTGGTTTTTAACATATTCTATTTCAGCTACTTTTGCTTTTTCTGGATCAACGGTATTAAAATAAGTAGCACATGATGTTGGATTAAAATGTCCATTTTCTTCACCATTACTTAAAACTGTTTTAGCCTCAATTTTTAGGGATACAGAATTATCTATTTTTTTATCATAATTTTTGTTAATTTCATTCATTTCATTAATACTTTTATTAAGAGATGTAAAATAATGTGGTCTCAAGACATTAAGAATTAAATAATCTCCAGTAATTGGATCTGGTGGAAACATTTTTCTTGTTTCTTCTCTACTTAAATAAGTGTTTGTAGAAACTTTTTTAACTTTAATATGTTCAGTAGTAATATTAATAATTTCAGAAGTATCATTTTTTTCATCTATTTCAAAGATAAATTCATCTACTTCAAATTCTTCTGGTTTTTTAACACAAATTGGGATCATACCTATTCTGTGTTCAATAAATTGATTATGAAGAGGCGAATCATTATGAATTATTTTGACTGTACTATTTTCAAATGGTTCAGTTCTGAAACCAATTGTTTTAACCTGACTAATCATACATCTTCTTAATGCATTCGCTAAACTAAAGTGTACATCTTTCAAATGAAATTCAATATAGTCTTTTTCTTTATCCCAATCATTAGCATAAGGATACTTTACGTTTTCAAAATAAATTTGTTTGCTCATACTTATAATTGATTAATAAGATATTTTTTATATTAAAAAATAACAAATAAAAAAAAAAATAAATCAATTTTATTAATAATTGTTTATCTAATAAATTAAAAATAATTAAATTTTTAATTTATCCGTCTAGATTAAAAAATAAGATTCTATATATAAAAATAAAAGAATGTCTCAACAAAATACACCTCAAAAAATGTTTCTTTTTTTCAGTAATTATTGCGAACACAGTAAAAGACTGCTTAACAGAATTAAAACTACCAATTTAATTAATTCTTTTAATTTAGTTTGTATTGATGACGCAAATGTTAATATTCCAGAATTTATTCAAGTAGTACCATCTGTTTATGATATGACGCAAAGAAATGTTATGACTAATGAAACATTGTTTAATTGGATTGAAGGAGTAATGTCTTCACAGAATCAAGGTGGTAACAACAGTGTAATTAATATGGCTGATATTACAGGATCTAGTGATATCTTAGCATATCAACAAACTGAAATGATTGGAGGAGCAGGTAATACGTCATATTCATTTATTAATGATAACGATAATGAAAATTTGAATCATCATTATGAGTATTTAGATAATAGAGATAATAATAAAATGGTTCAATTTACTAAAGCAGGAGATAATCCTTCTTTAAATAATGGAGGAAATGGACAAGGAGTAAATGAAAAAGGTAAAGAACTTTCTTCAGCTTATGATAAAATGTTAGCAGATAGACAAAGTGAAATGCAAAACTCATTACCAACTATGAGAATGTAACAAAACATATATATATATATATTACTAATATATCTGATAAATACATTACTAACAAAAATATATATATAAATAAATTATTAAAAAATAATTAAAAATAGTTGCGTTATAATTTTTTTAATTTTTCCTATAATTACAGTAATTATGGATTATACTTACAACGATTATTTCAATTATTATTTAAAAGAATTCCTTAACGAATTAATTAACAATTTTCCTGAAGTAAAACCAAACGTTTTAGCTAATTACAGAAATTTACTTGAGGGAAAAGATAATAAGAACGATATCTATGTAAAATATTTTATGACTAAAATTAATAACCATTTAATCTCATTAGCTAAAAAAGATGATATTTTATTTAATAAAGAAAACTTAGTATTTATTGAAGGAGTAGATTTTCATCAAGTTTGGAATAGTTCATTAACTACTGATCAAAACAAAAAGGCGATTTGGAAATATTTACAAATGTTAATGTTAATTGGTAGGAAAGTAATTCCTAATCATAAAGAAATTCTTGATATGCTTAAAAAAGTAGGGGATGAAGTAAGTGTTCCAGCTAAAGTAGAAAAAACTTTAACAGAATTAAGTGAAGAGGAAAAAGAAGAAGCTAAGAAATCTCAGTCTGGAGGATTTGATATGGGTAATTTACTCAATATGGCAACAGGATTAAAAGGAATGACTGGAGGTGATGATGGAGGAATGGATATTGGAAATTTATTTAAAAACTTAAGTGAAGGTCTTGGTGACTTAAACTTTGGTGATATGGCAAACTTTGATACATCTAATGATGAAAATACTGAAACTGAACATGATGAAGGATCTGAAAAAAATAACTCATCAGCAGAAGGAGATGAGTCAAAATCAGGACCAGCAACATCTGGATTATTTGCAGATTTGGCTAAGGAAATGACAGAAACATTTGATTTTGAAGCTATGGAAAAGGATGGGGCACCACCACAAAATGTAGGAGAAGCTTTAGGCAAATTCATGAGTGGAGATAATCCTAATAAGTTAATGAACATGGTTTCTAAATTTGGGGCTAAATTACAAAATGATATTTCATCTGGTAAAGTAAACCAAAATGATTTAATGAAAGAAACAATGCAAATGATGGGTAATTTACAGAACGGTGCCAAAAATCCAGATTTGCTTAGACAACAAGCAGAACAAATGATGGGTAATAATCCAGAATTAAGAACAAGAATGAAAGAAATGGCAGGACAAAGTGTTTCAAAATCAGAAAGTACCGCTACAAAAGATAGACTTAGAGCAAAATTAGATGCTCGTAACAACCAAAAAAAATAGTTAAATCAACATATTTCTAAACAATTAATATAATAATTAAATTGGCAAAAAATTAATTAAAAATTAAATCATCAATATTTTTATTTTTTATTATTTGATAATCTAGATTAGTGATATCAGTATTTTCTTCTTCATCTTCATTTTCATCTTTATTAATGTTTTCTTCACTATTTACTTGGTTAAAATTAATATCTGTTTCTTCATTGTCATTAGAACTAGTATTACTATTAATGGAATTAATTAAACTATTAATATCATTATTAATTATATTATTTGATTTATTTTCAATTCCATTTATAGAATAATTAGTTAAACTATTAGATATACTACTACTACTACTACTACTACTACTACTACTACTACTACTACTATTATCATTATCATTATCATTATCATTATCATTATTATTATTATTGCTAATATTGCTAATATTGAAATTATTTAATTTCTCATTAATATCATCTAAATTGTAATTATTATCAACTAAATTACCAATAGTTAGTTCATTAATATTTAAATTTAATTTATCATTTTGATTAACAGTTTCTGTAATTAAATTACCTAATTTATTCTCTAATTGAGTTCTTAGTTTAACATTTATTTCTTCCTTGTTATCTAACTGACCTGATAATCTAGTAATTGTTTCTTGCATCCTTTCCATACTTATCTCATGCTCTTTATTAATTCTATCTATATAATTACGAAAGTCTTTTTGTTGAGTAGAAATGTTATCTAATTTTTTATGAAAATTTTTTATAGATTGATAAATCTCTTTAATAAAAGTAAAAATATTTAAAGAACTTATATTTTGAGTTTCTTCTCCTAAATTCATTTTATATTAGTCAAATATCTATTATACTGATATTATACAAATAATTTTATATTAAAATAATCCAAAAATATAAAAAAATTAGATATTTATATTCTAATTACTAATATTTTTTTAATTTGTTCAATTCTATTATGTATTTTACTAATTAATAAATCTAATTCACTAGAAATTGTTGTATCTCCTAAATATGTTATTTTTAAGTTTTGAATACCTTTTATTGATTCATCTAAATTTATCATAATTGTAGAAAATATACATGAATTAGACTCCTTAAAACCAGTAATATTAGTATGAGTAGTATTATCCGTTGGAATTGGTATTGGGTTCGATCTTGAAGTTTTATTATTAGTATTCATTTTGAGTAATTCATCAGTAAATAAAAAAATGTCATTTATTACCTTTTTGATACATTCTAAAGTTTCATTTCTACCTTGACCATACCATTTTCTCCATAAACCTTGAAGCATATAAGGTGTATCAATACAAATTTTATTATCAATAATAGACAATTTATCATACTCTTTTACATTGGCTATGATTTTTAAGTTTAGAATCATAGTGTCTAATTGTTCTTGTTCTTCTTGAGTAATAAAAATTTGACTTTGAGAATAAAATATATTTTGTTGAAGATTATCTTTTTCTAATGATTGAGACATTATTAAATTAAAACAAGAAAAAAAATTTTTTTTTTAAACTAATAGTTAACCTTAATAATTAATTAGTTTACTAATAACTATATTAATAACTTCATTAATTAATTTCTAATTATTTTTTAAATGAACATCATATATACAGCAATACTTTTTAGTATCTTATTTTATTTTGGCACTACAATTAAAGAAGCAATTTTATATTACAGTAATTTCAATAGTAGATATTTAGGGATAGGTAATCCATGGTTTTTCTCATTGTTATTTATTAACATAATTTTATTAATATTTATTTATAATTTTTATAGGGAAAAATCAGGTAAAAATAATGTAGGAAAAATTGGTCCCATGGGGTATATTGGTAAAAAAGGAGATCCTGGAGAACAATGTAAAATATATTAATTTTAAATTTGATCATTAAATTTGATCATTAAATTTGATCATTAAATTTGATCATTAAATTTGATCATTAAATATTTTTAATTTTAGATATCACAACCATAGCAAACATCTCTTACAATATCCTTTTTAACTAATCCAGATAAGTCATATTCTGGACAATCATCTAATATTTTTTCCATATTAAATTTATATTCATTTTGAGTCATTAAATTGGATTCAGTCATTGCTTGATATTTTACAACTTTATCAACTAATTTTTGTTTGTTTTTTCTGGGAAGGGTTGATTGTTCAATAAACTTAATAACTTGTTTTGCTGTATCTTGTTGTGTAATTTCATCATCTTCATCTAAACTAATTTGTTTAGGTTTAATATGAACATTAAGATCTATTTTATTTCTATCAGTTTGTAACTTATCTGTTAATAAATTAATATTTTTACTTTGAGTATCTAGATATTTTTGTAATTTACCCCTATTATGTTCTTGATTTATTATATTAAACTTATCTTGATCTATTTGTAACTTTCTTGCAATAGTTGATAATTTATTAATGTGTTGACTTCTTTCTTTAACCTTATTAAGATAATATTTATTTTCTTCTTCATCAGCAAAGTTTGGTGAAACACTTTTTTCATATTCCATTCCCTTTTTAGTTTTATATAAATCTCTTGCACACTGATCCGCTCTAATTAAGTTATCAACAGCATTACATTTTTTAACGCAAGCAACTAATTTTCTAATACCATCTCTAGGAAGTTTATTATCTAATGTAGTATATATCGTATTTGTAAATGGATTTTGGAAGATAGAGATTAATTTATTATCCTGATTAATTTCGAATACTTTATCTGTCATTTGCCATCCTCTAACAAATTTTGTACATGATTCTGGAACAGCTACATAATGAGAAATATGTTTATGAATATAATTTAATCCTTGTTTATTACCACCAAATAGATATTTAAATCTAGATGAATATTCCTGAGGTTTACCATCTTCATCTACTGATTTTGCTTGAGTTTTCATTACTTGTTCAGATGGAATTACGATATCACCAAGAGAAATATAATCTTTGGGCGCAACTGGTCTAACAAATTTAATATAAGGATATTTTAATTGATTAGAGTTTACTTTTTCTAAAAATACTTCTAATTGATCTAATATTTTTATATTCCTATTAATATACGTAAGTTTATTATTTATTTCCTCTTTCAATTTATAATCTTCAACAATATTTTTTACTTTACTTTCCAATTTATGTCTCAATTCTTTTATAAGTTTATCTTTATACCCTTCTGCATTAATTTGGAAAGATTTGACTTCTTCAAATACACCAGTGTTTGTTAATGTTGGATGAAATTCATAACTAAATAAGAATATATCAAGATCATCAGTTTTGAAACAATTAAATCTCTCTTGATCTAAATCTGAATATGAACCATATCTATATTTATTATTAGAATTTATACCATTAGATGGTTCTTTACCAAATAAAGTTCTAATACCATTTTGATCATAATCATAGTTATTTGGTTTACAATCCTTTCCTTTATCATTAAAATATGATAACAATTGAGGGAAGGAATGAAATGAATGTACATCCTTAATTTTATTTTCTAAAATTTCCTTTGTAAATACTTCAGAATCAGTTTGTTCACTTTGATAAGAATTTTCTAGAAATTGATTAATACTCATTATATTATTATTATATTGATTGATGTTTCTATCACTTGTAAAATTATTTTCAGGTTTTAATAATTGAATCATTTCCTTTGTTTTAAAATAGTTCACTTTTATACTAACTAATGGAATATCTGGCGGTATTTCTGGTATAGGACTACTAAACATTTTAATATTTTCGGGTAAATGTGAAAGATTGGTGACTATCTTTTGTAAATAACCTCTAACACTACTGTTGTTTAATGTTTTATCTTGACCATTTAAATAATTTGGTATTATATCATTTATAGTATTATTAAAATAATCATAAGGTCTTTGAAAAGCAGGTACTTTATCTATAGAATCATCTATTTTTACCATATAAATACTTCCTAGATCATCATATCGTTCAGTTATAGTATCTGTTTTCCTTTTATCAGCACCCCACATAACGTTTGCTTTTCTAGTAATTTTAACTGGGATTAATCCTAATTTCATACCAACCTTATATCCATATGAACTCATTCCTTCCTCTTTTGAAGTAGCAGGTTTAAAAAAGTTTACATTACTTAAACCAGTATCGAAATTATTATCAGAAAATCGCTTATAAGCAGTTGCTATATCTTTATATGATGTAGTTAAGAGACCTCCTGGTCTAATATCTACGACTGATACATAATTTGTTAAATTTCTATCGGCTGATGTAGTACTATCATATGTAAAACTTTGAGGAACTGTTCTTGCCATAGATGTTTCATACGCTTTGGTGTTACCACGATAATCTAATGGTTGAAATGAAATAGTATTTTCATAATCATTAACTAATAAGGTATTATCAATAATATTATTATTATTAATTGGTTCATTCATTATTTCCGCATATATATTATTTGTTTCGAAAGGAACATATAAAACTTTATTATTTCCTAAAAAGTTAGGTTCAGTATAAATAGTTAATGATACACCAAAAGGAACACCATGAAATATATCTACATTGTTATTAGGAGCTTGATATACTCCATTTACATCATTTATAATATGATATAATGATACAGATTTAGTTGAACCATTATCACTATCAGTATTACTTACTAAACATGTTGTTACAATATTTTTAAGAATTGTATTTGTAAAATTAAGTAAAGGTTTTTCAAAATTATCAATATTTATATTGTTTAATGAATCAAAATATTTATTTAAATTTTCACATACTTTTTTATTAGTTTTAACTTTATTTAAAATTTCTTTAATTTCTGAAGCATTAGATTTTTGAAATTTTTCAAAATTTAATCTTAAATCACCTAATTCATCATCTCCTAAAGTTACAATATTTTCATATTCTTTATATACTTTGTATTTACCTCCAGTAATAATAATTGATTCTTTTTCTGGTACTTGTGTATTACTAATTACATTTATTGTAGATGCTAAACTTTTTTGTGGTTTTTTATCAGCAGAACTTACTTTGTATAAATCTTTATCTAAATTCCAAAAACTATATTTTTGTTCATTAGCTTTTTGAGGTTGTAATAGAAACAATCTATTATCCCATATTGGTCTGTTTTCACTATCGAAACTTCTGTATTCATAATCTACTAATGCTTTAATTTGATTTTCAAACCCTTCTTTATCATTAAAGAAAAAAAGTCTCAAACATATTAAAACAATAATAAGTAAAATAACACCAATTAGTATATTTCTATAGTTTTTATTAGTTAAACAATTTTTAATTTTTGGAATTAAATCTGTTATTGGTTTCATTGTCATTCTTATTCTATTATTAAAAAAGAATATTTTTTTTTAAGACATAAAACATATTTTAAAAAAAGTTTAAAAAAAGTTTAAAAAAAGTTTAAAAAAAGTTAAACTGATAATTAATTAATCAAATGCTTTTTTATACATATTTAACACTTTTTCTTTACTTTCTTTGTAATTTATTACTGGTTTAAAATACTTGATTTGTTTTAAATCATAATCACTATAATGATCACTCCAATGATGTAAATGATTCTTTGGTATTTCAGATAAATTAGGTAACCATTTTTTAATATATTGACATTCTGGATCAAATTTTTCAGATTGGAGAGAAGGATTAAATATTCTGAAATATGGTTGACTATCTGCTCCAGATCCAGATACCCATTGCCAATTACCGTTATTTACTAAAACATCATAATCAACTAATGACTGGGCAAAATATTTTTCTCCATACCTCCAATCTATTCCTAAATTTTTTACTAAAAAACTAGCAACAATTAAACGACCACGATTATGCATGTATCCAGTAGTATTAATTTGTTTCATACAAGCGTCCACAATTGGAAATCCTGTTTCTCCTTTTTTCCAAGCTTCAAACTTACTTTTACTTAAAGACCATTTAATTTTATCATAATTAATTTTTAAAGATTTACCAAAACGTTTTACAAAATGATATCCTAAATGATAATAAAAGTCCCTCCAAAATAATTGTCTCACAATTGGATCCCTTTTACTAAATTTTTCAACTAATTTAAAATATACTTCTCTTATTGATAAACATCCAAATTTTAAATATGCTGATAAATGAGTAGTTTCTAAAGGTAGCATGTTATGAGTATCTTCATATTTTTTAAATTTTGAGATATTATTTAATATTTTTGTAGCTACGTTTCTTCCACCATGAACATGAATTTTAGAATTTTCATTATAAAATTTTTGTGCTTCTTTAAAATTAATTATAAATTTATTTAATTCTTGATGTCTAGATAGTTTTTTAGTTTTTAATAATTGTCTTTTAGATGGTTTATTATACATTTTATCTATTTTAATATTTAATCCAGTATTATAAAAAGGAGTAAACTTTTGATAGATTGTACCGCTTTGGTTAGTAATATTACCTGGAATAATTAGCGTTATATCATGATAACAATAAAAATTAATATTTAATGATTCACACAATTTACTAATTTTATAATCCCTTTCAATTGCATAAGGAGTATAGTCTGTATTAGTATATATACTATTTATATTAGTATTTAATTGTACAACTTTTTTAATAATATGTAAATAATCGCCATAAAGTAACGTTAAATCGGATAATTCTTGATGTTTGTGTAAATCGTGTAAAGATTCAATCATAAATTGAATAGCATTTGATGATTTGAAGTCGTTTTTATTTGAAACTTGTTCAGGAGTAAAAATAAATATAGGAAATACTTTTTTAGACTCTTTTAAACATCTATATAGAGCAGTATTATCATAAAGACGAAAGTCTCTTCTAAATATGAAAAGTGATATATTTTCTTCTTTTTTATTAGATTCAAAATTTCTATCTAATATTTTAAATTGTTGACTATCTAAATTATTTGATACTTTAACCGACATGTTTATTAGTTATCTTTAATAATATTAAATACTTTTTATTTAAATTTTAATAAAAAAAATATAAAAATGACAACATA
>Ga0213869_10002955_pt1 | contig 11505 bp, 9 predicted proteins | sample PICome_10_FD_160083 | JGI IMG/M metagenome (GOLD analysis project Ga0213869, IMG submission 160083) | Coastal seawater microbial communities near Pivers Island, North Carolina, United States - PICO132 | ecosystem: Environmental > Aquatic > Marine > Coastal | place: USA: North Carolina...
CTACATCTACAGTTGTTCGTGCTATGACTGACGCAGTGAGAAATGGTTGGGCCACTTCATGGGGTACTTCCGAGTGGTCTGCCGCTCAAATCATGGAGGCAATTTGGTTTGCTAAATCTGAAGGTTTAGAACCACCTATGTATGAACAACCACAATACAATATGCTCCATAGAAGAAGGTTTGAGCAAGAATATTTCCCTCTATTTCAGCCACCGTATAACTATGGATCAACCATATGGTCGCCATTAAGGTCTGGATTTTTAACAGGGAAATATAATGATGGAATTCCTGAAGATTCCCGCCCAACTCAAGAAGGATATGAATGGCTAATCGAAGATTTAGAAATGCGTAAAAAGAATGGTGAAGTTGAAATTGTCAAAAAACTTACAAATTATGCGAATGAAAATTTTAATTGTTCAACTGCTCAATTAGCCTTGGCTTGGTGTCTAAGAAATCAAAATGTCAGCACCATATTACTCGGAGCAACTAAACCTGAGCAAATGATAGAGAACCTCGGTTGCATAGAAGTTGCTGAGAAAATGACGGAACAACATCTGTCTGAAATCGATACTATTCTCGGCAATAAACCCGAGGATTGGGTAGGTTATGGTGGCGCAGGTAATCGCCAAATCCGAACTTTATGAGGAGGTTAATCAATGGAAACAGGGCTTAGTGAAAGTGTAGTATTAGTCACTGGAGGTGCCGGAGGTATTGGGGAGTCAATTTGTAGAGCCTTTGCATCTGAGGGTGCTAAAGTGATAGTACACTATCATGAATCCTCTGAGAACGCTGATAAAATCGCATATGAAATTGATGGTTTTTCAATAAAGGCAGACCTCAGAAATTCAAGTCAGGCTCTTGCATTAATTGATACAATAGTTGAGAATTTTGGTAAATTAGATATCTGTGTTGCTAATGCTGGATATTATCCTTCGGAATCAAAACCTATCTGGGATATTGATGAAGAGAGATGGAATCAAACAATTTCTTCTAACTTGGATGTAGCTGTCAATACGGCTCGTGGTTTTCTTAGAGAAGCATCTCGAACAGGATCAGGTTCTCTTGTATTTGTAGGATCTACTGCTGGAATATATGGAGAATCTGGGCATTCAGACTATGCTGCAGCCAAGGGTGCGATAACTTCAGGACTACTGATGTCTGTTAAAAATGATGTATCAAGATTAGGTAATGTAAGAGTTAATGCAATCGCTCCAGGATGGACAATTACACCTAAAAAAATTGATCAAGGTATTAATGATGATTTAGTAGAAAAGGCCACTGCAACGATGTCCTTGAAGAAGTTAGCAACCCCCGAAGATGTTGCTAATGCTGTGGTATCAATATCTTCTGATTTAATTTCTGGGCATATAACGGGCCAAGTTATCGAGGTAGCTGGCGGTATGGAAGGACGTCTTGTATAGTAAAAAGTAATTAGTCAGAATCATTTGCAATATCTTATGCATCGTTTGATATATTTTTCTTCAGCAGGCCGAGCCGAAGCAATAAGAATCGTATTAGATATCTCCAACCTTCCATGGGAGAATGTAATCGTTGATTTTTCGGAATATTCAGAGATGAAAAACTCAAAAAAACTTCCTTGGGGATTATTACCTGCATTAGAAACTCCATCTGGGATATTGAGTGAATCTTCCGCTATATTGAGATACATTGGAAATATGACGTTTCTTAATCCCGATGATGAATGGTTAGCTGCTAAGGTAGATGAGTGCTTAGATGCAATATCAGATATGTCAAATATTCTAACGGAAACCTTCAGAATCAATGATATTGATGAAAAAATATCTGCAAGAAAAAATCTTGTATCGCCTGGTGGTAAACTGAGTAAATCATATGATATATTTTGTGAGAAGTTAGAGAATTCAAAGACTGGATGGATTGCAGGAACTGAGAAACCTTCGATAGCCGATATCAGACTATTTTCAGATTGTTTTGGATTAGTTAGTGGTAATTATGATGGAATTGATACTTCATTAATTGATGGCAGAGATATACTGCTGGATTTTCACTCTAGAGTTTCATCTATTCCTGAAATTTACTCAAGATATAAGGATATGAAAGAAGACTCTATTCGCTGGGTTTATTGCCCTGATGCATTTACAAAATAATGTTATTTGGTGAGAAAATGAATTTAACAGATCCGTTAGTATTACCCCGAACTGGTAAAGTATTGAAAAATAGAACGGTACTTGCTGCAATGACCAATAAGCAGAGCCATGAAAACGGTATTCTTTCAGAGGAAGAGAAAAAATGGCTTATCCGTAGAGCAAAAGGAGATTTTGGAATAATTACTACAGCAGCAACCAATGTTACTGAAAATGGAAGAGGTTGGATTGGAGAGATGGGAGTTTGGGGCGATCATCAGATACCAGAACTCACTAATTTAGCCCGTGAATTAAAGAAAACTGGTGCAGTTAGTTTAGCTCAATTATTCCATGGAGGTATGCGAGCACCTAAGCATATCAATGGAGTTCAACCGATATCTGCTAGTATCAATACCGAACCGGGAATGAACGGAGTTTACACCAGAGCCCTAAGTCATGAAGAAATTGTAGAAATGGTTCAGTCATTTACCGATGCAGCAGTGAGGTGCCATAAAGCAGGATTTGATGGTGTAGAGTTACATGGTGCTCATTCTTACTTGATTTGTCAGTTTTTAGGTATGGTTACAAACCGTCGTGAAGACAATTGGGGGGGCGATTTAGAAGGTCGAAGTAGATTTTTGAGAGAGATTATCACGTCTATCCGTAAACAAACAAGTCCCGAGTTTTTAATTGTAGTTCGTATTTCACCAATAATTGAAAAATTAGGTATTTACTTAGAAGATAGCTTACAATTAGCAAGAATACTTTCAGAACTAGAAATTGATATTTTACACATTTCATGCTGGGATGTTTTCCAAAAAGCCGATTCTGACTTAGATAACCGAAGTTTAACTAAGATATTTAGTGAAGTGACTGATAATAAATTACCTTTGATATCTACTGGTGCTGTATGGTCTGCGAAAGATGCTCAGTATGTTATCGACGAAGGTGCTGACTTAGTCGGTGTCGCTAGAGTAGGGATAGCTTACCCTGATTGGCCAAAACATCTCTCCGATATTTCATATTCACCTGAAAAACCTCCTTTTTCTGAGCGCCATCTCCTTGAAGCAGATTTAAGCCCTGTTTTTGTAGAATATATGCGAGCTTGGAAAGGCTTTGTCACTGATGGAAAATAATCACACTTCAAGAGAATCATCTATTCTTTTGGCAACTGTAATTAGTCTACGTATTGTTCTATCTAAACGATTCAGAACTCTTTCTCTTATTTCATCCCCATTTTTGCCTGCTATCCTAAATCCATAAGGCATTCTTCCGCCTAATGTGTTAAGTAATAATTTTTGATTTTCAATTTCTACATCTTCGAGTATCCCCTGTACTCTATCAATACTCAGATTTTTCTTCTTAATACCTGAGATAATTTTCTTTGTTATGTTCGTATCTAATCTACCCAATCCACCTCTTGTGACTAACCACTCTTCACCTCTAGCATCAAACTGTCTCATCAAACCAAGATAGACATCTTGTGCAATTCTATCTGGCATTGCAACTCTTTCAATAATACTCATCTCCAATAGTCTTTCAAGGACTCTTTGAACTCTCGATCTTGTTTCATTCAACCTTTCTGCCAACACCAGTAAAGTAATTGGCCTATGACTCTGAGATAGCTCAATTGTAATTCTTTTTGCCAGATCATCTTCTGATTTTCCTCTTTCACCATTTAGACCTAGATCTTCCATTAGAGAGTCAATTCGATCTTTCCCGTCAATTGTAGCACTTGGCTCTGCAATTTTAATCTTAAATCTCCTTTCTTCATCTTCAGAATCAGTAGACATTCTTTCTTCAGAATCAATAATTAAATCAGATAGTTCTGTAAGGCGTATATCAAGAATTTTCCTTGCCTGAACTCCTAATAACTCTACAGCATTAGCCATTGAACCTCCTCTCAAAACATGAATATGCCACCTTCCCTTAAGTTCAGAAGATACTAGTCCGGATTCTCTTAACCTTAACATCTGATTGTGCATTGCAGTTTGTGATAGTCCACAACAATCCCCCAATTCTTTAGTATTCCAGCCACGAAGTGGTTCGTTCAATAGAGACCCTGTAAACATCCTATGCAGTGCACTTGGTTCATCATTAGTATTCCAAGACTCAGATTTTCTTCTTACTAGAGATAGTGAATCGATTAACCATTCTAATAGGACTTGAGTATCTTTACTGCCTGTTGGCATCGGTTGTTCTACCAACCTTAATCTGAACATACAACCTTATGCGATAATTCAGAGTGTAAGAGCATTCTGCTAAACTCTGCATTATTTCGGCGAATCAAGCATACTCTGCTCTTAAGTCGAGCCAGTTATATTCGATTTTCGAAGTCTTCAATCCAGATAAATGGTCGGCTAATGCCAATTTGTTAGCAGAAATAATACCTCTATTTCTTAGAACGCAAATAGCCGAATGAACTGCAGAACGAGATCTCCCCAAATCCCTAGCTAATTGAGCTTGACTTTCAGGAATACAAGATACTGCGAGTCTTACAACAATCGATTTTTGAAGACTAGATAGGCCTACAGGTAACATTGCAGCCGCTCTTTTTTCATCTCTGACACCTGTTCCTAATAATATTTCAATTTGAGCTGGTGCACCTGCATAATAGCAAGTCCTTCCATTAACCGGTATTATTGATACAGTTTTTTCGTTAACTAGAACATCTAAGTGGTGCCTAAGAGTACCATTTGCTGCATTCATTCTTCTTTGTAATTCACGGAAATGTAGCCCTGGAGATTTCTCTAACGTGGTCAAAATTTTTGCACGTACTGGATGTTCCCAAGGGTGTTCAGTTGGCGAAGAAATCGTACCTTCAGAAATAGGAGGAATTAGTGCAGGTATTAGAGCAGAAATACCCATCGCGGCACCTCCGAGAGCAATAATGCCATCGACGGCCCAAGAACGCCTACTGCGCCACTGTTGGAGTAAAGCCATACACATATTTTAACGAACTAGTCTTTGAAAGAACCGGTCATTTGAGTCGATAATGCTTCATTTCTCTATCAATCTTCTGAAACGACCATATCATTATGTATTTTCATATAAGCAACTAATGGCCCCAATAATCTCCCACAATTTCTTCCATGAGTGGTCAATCTGTAGATTACACGTATAGGAGGACCATCATCAACAACTCTTTCAACCAATCCATTTTCTTGACAAGATCTTAATTTATCAGATAAAGTTCTACTTGAAATCCCTCTTAGTAAAGTTCTCAATTCATTGAATCTTTTATCACCAGCTATATACAGGGCTGAAAGAATTTCAGTAGTCCACCTCGAACTGAACATACTGAAAGAGATTACAGCAGCATCTACCTCCCATTCCATATTTTCTTCCCCATCTTCATAATAAGATTGAAAAATCTGTCTAATATCTCTCCCATTATCTTGTACTTGATCTAAGGCCAAATTGATTTTTTTCCAATCTTCATTCGATACATTCATTCGTGTCTGACTCATAATTAACAAATGTTCCCAATAGCATCTAGTGTATAAAATACACCTTAGTGTATACTCAAATACTTTCTAATTGATATATTAATGGTCATTGGCTTAGTGTGAAAACTACACTAAGGTGCAGGAGGAAACTAATATGGATAAATGGTTAGAATTATGGTTAGATGAAACAATGAAAGAAACAGAAATTAATAACAAGGAGGAAAAATTATGAGTTTTAACAATATATTGGAACTTGCAATTACAGGTATGGCAGAATATCGCACCCCTGCTTGGTCTCAATCACCAAGAAGAAAACTTAGAATTCAGAAGAAATAGGTTTTGATTAATTTAAGAGTTTGTATAACTTGGTCTTCTTCCCTCGATTAGAGCAGACAAACCTTCCAGTGCATCTTCTGATTCAAATATTGTATTTAGATTCGACAGCTCTTTGTTTAAGCCTGCATCTAGATCATCTCCAGTTTCGATTGCTTGATTGAGAAGTTCATTAGCAATTCCCAGTGCTATGGGGGCGGTAAAGCCCAGAGACTTAATTTGCCTTGAAGCTAATTTTTCATCTCCATTGAAATTCTTAGGGATTTTTCCTGACATTATTTCTTCCATATTTTCATTCTTGTAAAATTCTGTTGCAAATTTAGAAATGGGGTGTTCAATATTTTTGGGCTGAAAAGGATATTTATTCTGAGGTTTACCTGCATTTGACAATGTGACAACAGTTTCATTAATCGCGGCAGAATCTATTAAATGAGTGATAATACCAAGTGCTGAAGCGACTTTTGAATCGAGGAAATTCCCAGCTAAAACTGCATACCTGGAAGCTTCTATTCCACAAATACGCGGAGTTCTTTGTGTTCCTCCCAGACCTGGGAAAATACCGATACTTGTTTCAGGGAAACGGAATTGCGATCTCCTAGTTCCAATTCTATAATCACATGATAGTGCCAGTTCTAATCCTCCTCCTAGAGCTAAACCTGTTGTTAGTGCAATAGTTGTTTTCTGAGACTTCTCAAGCTTGTTCAAAACTTCGTGACCATAAGAAGTGAAATCATAAATATCTTTTATTGAGTCTTCACGAATCTTATCTACGAAGTATTTGACATCAGCTCCTGCAACGAATGCCTTTCCAGCCCCTTCGAGTACTATAGTCGAAATTTCTTCCCTTGAGTTTAGATCATCAAGCACAGTTCCTAATTGTCTAACAACTTCTTCATTAAGAGCATTCATTGCTTCTGGTCTGTTTAGTACGATTGTCGCAATATCGTTATCAATTTTAGTATCGATATAATTAAAATCAAACAATTCCTCTCTTTCTTTTATCCATAATGGCAATTCAAATTTGGCTAATTCAGCATATTTTTCCGCCATTCTTTTCGCATCTTTGATTCCAATCTTATTGGCAATTTCGAATGGTCCTTCTGCCCATCTGAGTCCCACCTTTGCTCCTCTATCGACATCCTCAATTGAACATATTTCTTCCTGTACAATTTGAGCAGAAACAGCGAAAACTTGTCCTAACAGTCTCTCACTGATTATTTGTGATGTTTCATCGTCACATTCAGTTATTTCACCAATATCCCACATTCCTGATTCAGCGATAGTTTGTTTTAGGCATTCAGCCCCATAATAACGGGCACAATTCAATTGTTCGGCTAGATAATTTGTGGCATGCAGGGCGATTGACGGGCCAGTCAAATTCATCAAAGCGAATGGACCCATTCCAATATTGAACGCCTTCTCTGCAACGGCGTCAATTTGAGCAATTGAAGCCACGCCCTCATCAACAAGATGACAAGCCTCATTCAACCAAGGAACAAAGAATCTATTTACTACAAATCCTGGTCTATCTTTACAAATAATCACTACTTTACCCATTGTCTTACAGTATTGTTCCACTGCTGCTAATGATTCTGGCGAGGTGGTTTCTGCAGGAATGATTTCAATTAATCTATTTTTTGCTGGATGGTAAAAGAAATGTAAACCTACAAATTTATCAGGTCTTCCAGTGGCCTTAGCCAGTTCATTTACAGACAAGGATGATGTGTTAGATGCAAGAATTGTTTTGTCGCCACATACTCTATCTAGAATATTAAAAACATCTTTCTTAATATTGAAATCTTCGAAAACCGCTTCAATGACTAAATCTGTATCAGGTGCAACATTTTCAGTACCAACAACTCCAGTAATCCGACTTTTTATTTCTTCAACTTTTTCAGGTTTGAATATTCTTCTTTGAATTGCTTCTTCAAGAAAATCATTGATTATTTTTTCTCCTCTATCTACCCACTGTTTTTCACGATCTACCATTTGAACATTAAATTGTTCTTGTGCAGACTTCTGAGCAATTCCTGACCCCATGTTTCCCGCGCCGATAATTGCAACTGAATTTACAGTGTTCATGACCTTGCGAGACACAACTCATCCATGAATGCAACGGCGTAATCAACTCAGTCTATGGAGTAACTTCTTCAATATCTCTTTCTCGTGGGACATAATGATGTCCCGGCGCATAGCAGTTTTTTTGGTTGTTTTATTTTTGATTTCTACGGCCCAAACAGTTCAATCAAATTCAACTGGTAAAACCGGGAGTTCATCTTCTGGGTGTTCTTGTCATGGTTCGAGTTCATCGATGAGTGTATCTCTCAACGGGCTTCCTTCATCGGGTTATGAGGCGGTTACAACTTACAGTCTCACATGGGACGGAGGACCTCATATTCCTGGAGCAGGAGGGTTCAATTTAGACGCAAATTTTGGTTCATGGAGTAATTTAGGCAATAATGTCAAACTTGTTAATGGTGAATTAACTCATGATGGGACCTCTTCACGTACTTGGTCAGCTGATTGGACATCGCCATCTACAGGTTCAGGTACCGTAGTTTTCAGTTTAGCTGTTCTATATGCGAATGGAAATGGAAATAATCAAGGAGATTCTTGGGATACAGGATCTTGGAATTTAGCCGAATCAACTGTCAGTACCAATAATCCTCCCAATGCAACAAATGTTCGTTATGTTCCTTCTACACCTACTAAAGAAACCGGTCTTGGAGTAGAATATGATTACAATGATACAGATGGAGACTCTGAACAAGGTACTACAATCCGTTGGTTCAGAGACGGTCTTCAAATAGCCCAAATCAATGATATGAAGTCAGTACCTGATATTTGGATTTCTAAGGGCCAAGAATGGCGTGTTGAAGTTACCCCTTCGGACAATGAAGATCAAGGAGAAACCGTTTCACTAAGTCCAATAATTATTGAAAACACTATTCCAATTGCTAGAAATCTTGAGATCACTCCAGAGTCTCCGACAGATGTTGATGACATAAATCTGAATTATGATTATTTTGATTTAGATGGAGATAATGAACAGGATTCTCAGATTCGTTGGTATCTTGATGGTGTTAGAATTAGTGATCTCGATGATGCACTTGCTGTAACCTCTTTGATGATTCGTTCTGGTGATGAATGGGAAGCTAGAGTAACTCCATTTGATGGGACATCTTATGGATTGACAAAATCTACAGGATTAATTGTAATAGGTTCATCAAATACTCCTCCTACCGCTAATGCGTATATTTCTCAAGGTTCTAATGCATATACAGATGATGCACTACAGGTAATTGTAGGATGGTTTGACCCAGATGGCGATAACCTCGCAGGTACAGAAATTAGATGGTTTAGAGATGGTTACCAAGTTTCTGCATTCAATGACCTGACATGGGTTACACCTGACGCCACCGCGAAAAATCAGGTATGGTATGCTAGTGTTAGAGTTTCAGATTCACTGGTGTGGTCTGAGTGGGTAGACGCAGATAGTATCACTATTCTCAATAGTGCTCCCGAGGTTACTTCGATTACTATGCTACCGGAAGGTAATCTTACTGCTAACCAAGATTTAAGTGTTATTTGGGAACAATCGGATTTAGATGGTGATTCAGAATCTGGTAGTGAAATATATTGGATGGTTAATGGTGAGAGAGAACCAGATTTTGATGGCCTAATGATAATACCTTCAGAATCAGTGTATCGAGATCAACATTGGTCTGTCCAGGTAATTCCTCGTGACGGAGAAGATCTAGGTAGTTCAATGACAACTCCGTCTAGAGTAATAATGAATGGCGCTCCTGAAACTCCAACAATTATTCTAGGTTCTGGTACTACTGGATACTTAGGTGCACCAGACTCATTCCCTGAATTAGGGGTTGCAAATTCTCTAGATGATTTAGTAGTACTGGCATCGTCAATAGATCCTGACGAAGAACCTCTGTTCTTTGATGTAATTTGGTATAGAAATGGGTATCAGGTTCCTGAATTAGATGGAGAATCTTTAGTTCCTTCTGAAAGACTGGAACCTGGACAATTTTGGGAAGTAAAAATTATTGCTAAAGATCCTTGGGGATTAACTTCTCAATCATCTGCAATTGTTGAGGTATCTAATTTACCTCCTATTCCCTCTTGGTCTACAATCCCAGAGATATCTATTTCAGGTTCGATGATTATGTTTGATGGTTCATCTTCATTAGATCCTGATGGAACTATCAATAATTGGTTATGGCAGATAAATGGGCAATCATTCTCTGGTTCAAGTGCTGAGATATTATTGGGTGAGGGAACTCATATAGTTAGGCTGACAGTTACTGATAACTTTGGTTCATCTATCACAGTACAAGATTTATATTCTTTAGGACCAGTTTCTATGATTAGTAATCTTAATTCAGAAATTAGTGGAACAGATATTGAGTTAAGTTGGTCGGGTAATGCAGAAGAATATCGAATCTATCGTTCTTCATATTCAACCGAGACATTAGATGAGATGCAACTAGTTGGTGTTACTAATGAGAATAATTGGAATGAAATTGCACCTATAGCTTCGAATTTATATTATGCAGTTACTATTGTGGTAGGAGATAATGAAATATTATGGCTTGATAATGGAACAAATATTGTTTCCGTCGATGCCTCATCAGTTACCAATTATGTTGATGATTCGCCTACTGGTTCACTTACAATTTTGTCAATTCCTCTGACAATCATATTCTTGTTGTTAGCAGTTTCTAGTTTAGTTATTAGTTTACGGGTTAAGAAAAGGAGGTCTGAATTATGAAATCTAGAATAATCGCATTAAGTGCTATCCTAATTCTACTATTAGCAACATCTTCTGGTGTGGCTAATCCCGGAGGGAAAGGAGATAGCAACAGAGACTATACTTGTGGCGGATCTTGTCATGGTGACCCCAGTCTATCTTCTGATTCAACTGCAATAATAAACGTAGAAATGAAATCTACTGCATATTCCAGTACAACTACTGAGGTCTCAGTCTCAATTAGTGATCTAGATACATCTGATAATGGTTTAGTTGGTATTTTCTTACTCGGTTCAAAGAATGGTAATGATGACAATCCAGAGGATCATGGATGGACAATAATACAGGATCCAAATGGTGGTTCGTCTAATTATGTTGAAGTAGTATCTTCAGAAAATCAAGTTACTGTTAGTTGGGTTCTATTGGCACCAGAAGATTTAGGTGTAAAGGAAATTTATGTTTCAATCCATCATGGTAGTTACTACAATCATAACAACAAGGCATTCATTGGTGAAACAGACGCTTTCACAGTTAATATTGAACCTATTCCAGAGAATTATCCTACTCTTGCTGATGGTTGGACTTCTCCAGAAGAGAGAATATCCGGAGATTCCTCAACTATCACAGTTAGAACTGTAAATACTGAATCTCTAATGGTATATTGGAGATTATCTGGTGAGTCTCAGTCTCACCAAGCAACTGTTGAAATGGTTTCAGAACAGGAGTGGGAAGTATCACTTCCTGCAACACTTGGAGATACAAGAATTGAATACCAAATGGTTGCAACAATGGGTGACTTCAGTAATCGTATGCCATGGTTATCTATGGGTACTTCTGAACCATATTTTGATGGTAC
>Ga0213869_10002957_pt1 | contig 11502 bp, 8 predicted proteins | sample PICome_10_FD_160083 | JGI IMG/M metagenome (GOLD analysis project Ga0213869, IMG submission 160083) | Coastal seawater microbial communities near Pivers Island, North Carolina, United States - PICO132 | ecosystem: Environmental > Aquatic > Marine > Coastal | place: USA: North Carolina...
TAATGGTTGGTGCTGGCATTGGAGGAATATTCATACTTTATATGGTTAGCTTTGTTATGAGTTTTTTTGGATCGGGCATAAGTCTACTATCGCCTACTAATGGATCTTTAATGAGTATTGGGCTTTCATTGGGCATTGTATGTTTTGCATCTTTATCACTAGTTCTCGATTTTGACTATATTGAAGAAGGTGCAGAGAAAGGACTTCCAAAATACATGGAATGGTATGGTGCTTTTTCATTAATGGTTACTTTGGTATGGCTGTATTTAGAAATATTAAGACTTCTAGCAAAAATAAGAAGTAGATAACCAAATGTCTAATGCTCTAATATTTGGTAGCATGGCTGCTATTTCACTCTTCGTATTCTTTAATCTAGGTAAAATTAAAGCATCAAAAAATCAAATAAATAGAAATAATAGAATTAATAGATTTCGAGAATCTAATCAGCAAAATATTATAGAAAATGATCATAAAGAGGAAAAAAAAGATGAAGATTAATTTTATTGGGATGTTATTGGTTGTTTTTTCAGTCTTTTCTTTTTCTCATGATGCCCATCAAACAAAAGGATCATTCGAAGATAAATTTAGACAATTAGAGGAAAAATATCCAGATCCTAATCAATATAGGCCAGCTACAGGTGAGCCCGGGAAGTTATATTGGCAACAGCAAGCTGACTATAAAATTTCTATTATTCTTAATGAAGATAATAGATCGCTATCAGGGTCTGAGGTAATTACATACAAAAATAATTCACCTCTAGATCTTCGATATATATGGGTTCAGTTAGATCAAAATATATTTAAGAAGGACTCTATTAAGAATATGACTGCTACAACCAGCAGCACAAAAAGTATTTCGTTTGGTGAATTAAGAAAAAATAATTTCATGGATGAGTTCGGTGGCGGATTAAAAAATTTAAAAATTAAAGTAAATGGTAAGGATGCTTCCACGCATCTTGTAGGAACCTTAATTAGGGTAAATCTAGATGAGCCTCTAACAAGTAACAAAACAGTTGATATTGGAATTGATTGGGAATACCAGCTAGTTGAAGAAAATGCAGTGAGAGCTAGAAATGGATATGAAACTTTTGAAGATGGTAATGACATCTTCCTTGTTGCTCAGTGGTATCCTAGGGTTTCGGCATATACAGATTATGAAGGTTGGCATAACAAAGAGTTTATTGGTAATGGAGAATTCACACTTGAGTTTGGAGATTTTGAAGTTTCTATTACAGCCCCATCAGATCATATTGTTTCTTCAACAGGAGTTCTGCAGAATCCTGAAGATGTCTTAACAAAAAAACAAATAAAGAGACTTAATAAGGCAAAAAAATCAGATAAACCTATTTTTATAGTTACCCCAGATGAAGCTTACGACAATGAAAAAACTAGATCTTCAGAGCTAAAAACATGGATATTTAAAGCTGACAATGTAAGAGATTTTGCTTGGGCATCCTCAAGAAAATTTATATGGGATGCTGCTGGATTTACACAAGATTCAGCTGAAAATCCTTTAGTTATGGCAATGTCATTTTACCCAAATGAAGGAGAGCCTCTCTGGTCTAAGTACTCTACAGAAGCTGTAATGCATACTATGAAAGTTTATTCCAAGTACTCATTTGATTACCCATATCCTACCTCCCAGAGCGTTAACGGACCAGTGGGTGGTATGGAATATCCAATGATCACATTTAATGGCCCAAGAACTGACCTGGAAGATGATGGAACAAGAACATATTCAAGAAGTGAAAAGAAATTCTTAATAGGAGTGGTTATTCATGAGGTAGGTCATAACTACTTCCCAATGATTATTAATTCTGATGAAAGACAATGGACATGGATGGATGAAGGACTTAATACTTTTCTTCAATACCTAGCAGAGCAAGAATGGGATATAGAATATAAATCTAGAAGAGGTGAGGCTAGATGGATTACTGATTACATGAAAAGTTCATATCAAGTTCCAATTATGACAAACTCTGAATCTATCTTGCAGTTTGGAAATAACGCATATGCTAAGCCTGCAACCGCATTGGTTATTCTTAGAGAAACGGTTTTAGGTAGAGAGCTATTTGATCTTGCTTTTAAAGAATACTGCAATAGATGGAGATTCAAACGCCCTACTCCATATGATTTTTTTAGAACAATGGAAGAAGCCTCCGGTGTAGACCTGGATTGGTTTTGGAATGGGTGGTTTTTCTCAACAGATCATGTAGACATTGCGCTTGAAAATGTGTTTGAAGCAACATTAGATACGCTTAACCCATCTGAAAATCTTAAAAAAGATCGAGAAGATTTTAATAATGAGCCAAAAATGCTTTTTGATGAGAGAAACATATCTGAGGGTATAGAAGAGCGAGTTAAACTCAGACCAGAACTGCTGGATATATATGATGAATATGATGAATTTACTCCTTCAAAAAGAGAAATGACTGATTATGAAGAAATTCTTGATGACCTTTATGATAGAAATAACAGTGACCCTGAATGGAAGAAAAAGGCACTGGTGGGCGCTGTTGATAAAGGTGAATTCTATTATATTTTAGATTTTAAGAATATTGGCGGTCTGGTTATGCCAATCCCCCTTCAAATAAACTACGAAGATGGTAGCAGCGAGTTATTAAAAATACCCGCAGAGATTTGGAGAAAAAATCCAAGTGAAGCTAAATGGCTTAAAAGATCTACAATTAAAATTAAGTCTATTATTGCTGATCCCTTTTGGGAAATAGCTGATGTAGATATTGAAAATAACTATTACCCTCAAAGAATGATACCAGCAAGACTTCGACCAAATGCTAGTAACAGTAATCCAAAAAATCTTATGAAAGATTTAATGGAAAGAAATAAAGAAATTAATTCTCATAATTAATAATGGATATCGGCATCGATTTTGGAATATCTAATATTGATGTTGCAATAAAAATAAAGGGTGAGATACGTTTTTGTACATTCATATCTTCAGATGAGAGCATATCTGATAAATTTCATAATGTTATTAATAAACTAGATATAGCACTATCAGAAATAAAAAATATTGCTGTAACTGGAGGTAAATCAAGTGACCTCCCAGATGTATTTAGATCAGCTTCAATAACTAAGGTTAATGAGGTAATGGCAATTGGTCAGGGTGCTAAAGATATTTACAGTATTCAAGACAATGCTTTCGTTGTTGTTAGTGCTGGAACTGGAACAGCCTGTATAAACTATCAAGCTAATAACTTTCATCACCTAGGTGGAATTTCTGTTGGCGGAGGGTCTCTTCAGGGTCTTGCAAACCTCCTTATTAATACTTCAGATGCTCATGAAATAAATAAAAAAGCTATAAAAGGCAATAGAAGTAATGTTGATTTTTTAATTGGTGACGTTGTAAATAATATAGGTGGGTTAGATGGAGATATTACAGCCTCAAATTTTGTAAAAGCAAGAAATGATAAGAATTACAACACAAATGATATTGCAGCAGCTTTGACCAATATGACTGGTGAGGTTATTGGGACTGTAGCGTATTTAAATGCATTATTGGTAGGAGTTAGCAAAGTATATTTTGTTGGAAGGATACCTTTACTAAAATCAGTAAGAGATGCAATAGATCAAAGACTTGAACTTGCTGGGGTTAGTAGTGAATATAATCCAAATATGGAATATGCAAATGCAATTGGTGCGCTTGCTTATTTACAAGGTAAAATTTAAAATCTTAAATATATATAAATCTAAGTATTACTTATGATCGAATCTACTGCAGCAGTCGTTACTGATAAATCAATTATTATCACATTTGCTGTACCTGTATTTTTTATACTTATCTTAATTGAGTATTGTTATGGTAGGTATGTAGGAAAAGATACCTATAGGCTTAATGATACATTTACGAGTATTTCATTGGGAATGATAAGCAGATATCCTACTATGCTGAATCTGGGAGTCCAAAGCCTAATTTTTGTTTATGTAAGTAAGTATTTTAATGTAGGCCTGCTGTCAGTTAAGAACCCTCTAACTTGGATTATAGCCTTTCTCTTATATGACCTTTCTTATTATTGGATGCACAGACTGCATCACGAAATAAAAATATTATGGGCTACACATAGTGTTCATCATCATGGAGAAGATTTTAATCTTGCAACTGCATTAAGACAGACAAGTACTGGGTGGATTTGGAAGTGGATTTTTTACTTGCCAATGATTCTTCTTGGAGTTCCTGTAGAGGTTTTTGTAACTGTAGCTGGAATAAATTTGGTATATCAATTTTGGGTCCATACCGAACATATTGGGCACTTAGGGTTTTTAGAAAAAATATTTATCACTCCTATGAATCATGGAATTCATCATGCAAAAAATAAAGAATACATTGATGCTAATTATGGTGGTGTTTTTATAATCTGGGATAGGATGTTTGGAACCTATACTGCAAGAATGCCAGAGGTAGATCCTGTTTATGGAACAGTAAGCGCACTCAAAAGCTTTAATCCTATATGGGCAAATATTCAGATATATACAACTATGATCAAGGATAGTATTAAGACCAAAAAATTAAGTGATAAGCTCAAAGTTTTTTATTCAAAGACATACTGGCGCCCAGATGATTGCATAGAAGAAAAGGATCCTAAAGAGTTCTTTGTAAAATATAACCCTATTGTTTCTAAAGACATCACAGTTTTTGCATTCTTTCAGATGCTGTTTACTATTATTGTTTCAGGATCAGTACTTTTTGTACTGCCAGAGCATTCTTACAATGAGATAGCTGTTTTTGGTATCACCATAACCCTATTAAGCACACTAACTGCGTCATTACTTCAGGGTAATTGGTATGTGTACTTAGTTATTTTTGGATTTTCTGTGTGTGGAATTTTAGGTATCGAGTACCTTAACCTATTGAATATGAGTCTGATTTCTACTCAATTATTGATGAGTCAATTCTCAGTGAATGCATTTGTGGTTTCCTTAGTCGTTGCTTATCAAGGCTACAAGACACTTCTTCCGATAAAAGATAAAAGTATTTTATAATCTTAATTGGTCTCTTTTGCAGGAACTCCAGCAACTGTCTTATTGTCATCGACATTGTGTAATACAAGACTGCCAGCTGCTACGATTGAGTTTTTTCCAACTGTAATATTTCCTAGAACTGTACTCGCAGCAAAAATCGTCGCTCCTTGTTTAATATTTGGATGTCTTTTGCCTGATTCAAACCCCTTGCCTCCAAGAGTTACCCCTTGAAAAATAGATACATCTTTCTCTATGTCTGAAGTTTCTCCAATTACAACTCCGGTAGCATGATCAATCATAACTCCACCTGCTATTGTTGCTGCAGGGTGAATATCAACACCAAAAACTTCTGAAGCCCTATTTTGAAGAAATAATGCCATTGTGTGCCTCTCACCATTCCATAAACAATGAGCAGCTCTATAAGTTGCTAAGCCCAAAAACCCTTTGTAAAAAAGAAGTGGGGTAGAAAAATATTTACATGCCGGATCATTTTGTTTGAAAAATCTTAAGTCTGCTTCAAGAGCCGGCTCTATCTCTTTGCAATCTCTGTAAACGTCTAAAATAAACTTTTTAATATCTGTAGCAGAAAGAGCATCGCTATGCAGTTTAGATGCAAGTATAGAAGCTACTGCTGCTAACAAATCTTTTTGTGACAATACCAGTGAGTTAAGAAATGGGCCTAATGTTGGCTCAGCATCAATTCTAAGACGAACTTCGCTTTCTATTTCATTCCACAAGTTAATATCCATAAAACTAATTATATGCTTTTTAAAATATTTAAAGAGAAATAGGCGGCATTGAATGCCGCCCAAAAATTAAAGGACCTTAGACGTCAAATCGATCTGCATTCATAACCTTGTTCCAAGCTGAAATAAAGTCATTAACAAATTTATCTTTAGCGTCATTTGAAGCATACACTTCAGCTAAAGCTCTTAATTGAGAATTGGAACCAAAAACAAGATCTGCTCTCGAAGCGGTTCTAATTTTTTCACCAGAAACTCTATCAAAACCTTCATAAGAATTATCAGTTCCATTTGGTTTCCACTCAACCTTCATATCTAAAAGAGTATTAAAATGATCGTTGGTAAGAGTATTTGAATTATCAGAATAAAGGCCATGACCATTTGAACTAATTCCCAGAGACCTCATGCCACCTAATAATACAGTCATTTCAGGAGCTGTTAAGCTAAGTAATTGGGCCTTATCTAGCATCATTTCTTCAGGAGTTATATCAATACCTGATTTATGAAAATTTCTAAACCCATCTGAATGAGGCTCTAAAACTGAAAATGATTCTACATCGGTCTGTTCTTGAGAAGCATCACCCCTTCCAGCTATAAAAGGAACTTTAACCCCTGTTGCCATCTCAATACCAACATTTCCAGCTAATACAATGACGTCAGCAATTGATGCGCCTGTTTCATTTGATATATCTTCATATACACTTAAAACCTTTTGAAGTTGAGTTGGCTTATTAACTTCCCAATCCTTTTGAGGAGCTAGTCTAATTCGTGATCCATTAGCACCACCTCTCATATCTGAAGCTCTGTATGTTGATGCGCTTGCCCATGCAGTTTCTACCATTTCTTGAATTGTTAAATCACATTCCTTAATTTTCTGAGCAACGGCATCTGTATCATAATCAGTTGAACCTAATGGCACAGGATCCATCCAAATTCTTTCTTCTTGTGGAACTTCAGGACCCATATACCTAGTTTTTGGACCCATATCTCTATGTAATAATTTAAACCAGGCTTCAGCAAAAGCATCTGCAAATTCTTCTGGATTTTCATGAAAGTGCTTAGAGATTTTTTTATATTCCGGGTCTTCTCTTAGAGCTATATCAGCAGTAGTCATCATAGTAGGAACTCTTATTGAGGCATCTTCGGCATCTGGAGCCAAGTCCTCGTCTTTTACATCTACAGCATGCCAAACTTTAGCTCCTGCTGGTGTATCAACAAGCTCCCATTCATAACCAAATAATAGATCAAAATACCCGTTATCCCACTGAGTTGGATTAGCAGTCCAGGCTCCTTCAAATCCACTAGTTATAGTATCTCTTCCTTTACCTGAAGCATAAGAACTCATCCACCCTAATCCCATCTTTTCAAGGGCAGCACCTTCTGGCTCTACTCCAACGCTTTCTTCTGGACCAGCTCCATGACCTTTACCAAATGTATGTCCGCCAGCAACTAATGCTACAGTTTCATAATCATTCATTGCCATTCTACCAAATGTTGTTCTTACATCATGTGCACTTGCAAGTGGGTCAGGATTTCCATCTGGGCCTTGAGGGTTTACATAAATTAACCCCATTTGAACTGCGCCAAGTGGCATATCTAACGATTCTCTATCGTCATTGCTTTCGTATCTATTGTTTTCAAGCCATTCTTTTTCTAATCCCCAATGGATATCTTCTTCAGGAGCCCATATATCAGGACGCCCTCCGCTGAAGCCAAATGTTTTTCCACCCATTGATTCAATTGCTACATTACCAGCAAGGATTAATAAGTCAGCCCAACTGATTTGTTTTCCATACTTTTGTTTAATCGGCCAAAGCAATCTTCTAGCCTTATCTAGGTTTCCGTTGTCAGGCCAACTATTAAGTGGTGCAAATCTTTGAGCGCCGGTTCCACCCCCACCTCGTCCATCTGTGCTTCTATAGGTTCCAGCTGCATGCCAAGTCATTCTTATAAAGAAAGGGCCGTAATGCCCATAATCTGCAGGCCACCAATCTTGAGAATCTGTCATTAATGCATTCAAGTCTTCTTTGAGTGCGTCATAATTGATTTTGGAGAACTCTTCTTGGTAGTCAAACTCATCTTCCATAGGGTTTGATTTATTATCATGTTGATGAAGAATATTAAGATTTAAATTATTAGGCCACCAATCACGAACTGATGTGCTGCTAGCTTTATTTGTAGTTGCGGCTCCGTGCATTACTGGGCATTTGCCTTCTGTTTCATTACTCATGTAAAAAGTCTCCTAAAAATGTGTACTACTACTCTACCTATATTTTATGTATTAATAAATACAATATTAAAGAACTTTATATTCGATAAAAATGAATATAAAATAAGTTTATGATTACAGTAAAACAAATCCATTATGCTCTTATGGTTGAAAAAAAATTGCACTTTAAAAAAGCAGCTGACGCATGCTACATATCACCATCTACCTTGAGTAATGCTATTTCTGAGATGGAATCACAGCTTGGTTTTCAGGTTTTTGAGCGGACTAATAAAAAAGTAATAGTTACAAATATTGGCAGAATATTTTTAATTAAAGCAAAGGATATAAAATCTGGTATAGATGAAATAAATCAATTAAGTGATAGTCAAAATAAGCCTCTGACTTTGCCTATCACTCTTGGGATAATACCAACTATAGGACCATATTTTATTCCATTGGTTCTTCCTACTCTTCAGAAGAAATTTCCTAACTTAAAGCTAAAAATTATTGAAGCCCAGTCAAGCGCACTGGTTGAAAAAGTTAATAATGGAGAAATTGATATGGCTATTCTTGCAATGCCATACAAGGTCGATGGCCTTCTATCTTTCAAATTCTGGGAAGAGAATTTTTATTACGTAACCAATATCAACAATTATAGAAAAGATAAGATTAAAGCTAAAGATATAGATATATCTAATTTGATGCTTTTAGACGATGGTCATTGCCTTAAAAGTCATGTTCTTGCCGCATGTAAAATTGAAACTAATAAACAATATGCTATGGAAGCATCCAGTCTTTCAACCTTAACTCAATTAGTGGCAGGTGGTATGGGATCTACTCTGGTTCCTCATATGGCAATTGATCAACTAGTTAGTAAAAACTCTCTAATAGACAAGGCCTTGTTAGACGAGCCTGGTCCTCATAGAGAGCTAGCAATCGTAATTAGGCCCTCTTATTCTTCAATAGAAAGTGTTGAATTATTGAGTGAATTATTCTCATCCTCGCTTCTAAAAAATACCAAAGGCTTGAAGTTAAAAAAATAAGAGAATGGTGGAGCTACGCGGGATCGAACCGCGGACCCCCTGCTTGCAAAGCAGGTGCTCTCCCAGCTGAGCTATAGCCCCATTAATCAATGAAACGCTATTGTACTTGAAAATATTTTATATTTGTACAATCTTTTAAATAAAAGAAAGGGCAGTTAGACCACCCTTTAATTTAGGGAATGTTGCACACCCCTCTCCCAAGAAAACTAAAACTTATATGAAAAACCTACTTTCATTGTTCTTGGTTTTTGTGATCTCGCTCCTTCAGATGGGGCTCTTGATATAATATTCTCATCATCAAGAATGTTTTCGATAATTACATAGACATCCATTGAGTCATTTAATGACTTTTTGAGATTGGCATCTAGAATCGTATGAGCATCTATTTTGTTAAATTTACCACATGCTGCAATAGAACATGATGAACCAATATCAATTAATCGAAGATTACCACTTAGACCAGAATCAGATATAAATCCAGCAACTAATGACATAGAACTGCTTGGTATATATGGCAAATCATCTCCTGCTGCAACTAGTCCAAAATAATCACTTTCTGAGCTATTGTTAAATGTTGCGTCGGTAGATGTATAGCTTAATGCTATAGGGTAAGTTACGCCTACACCTTCTATTATCCAAGATCCACTAAATTCAAGACCAGAAACATCAGCCTCACCACCACTAAATACAGCTGACTCTGTTGCATCACATGATGCACCACTTACCAATGTACATTCTGCAGCTAGATTTGAATAACCACTTGAGAAATAGAAAGCTTCTATATTGGTAGTGCCCTCAGAAAACCTAAGGCCTATTTCAGTATTATCTGCTTCTTCTGGTTCAACACCAAACATTGGGGTCATGCCCTGGTGAAAACCTGCAACCAGCATTACATTATCATTTAAGTCATATGTAGCAGCAAAACTTGAAGTCGCATGATCATTCTCAGCAAATGTATCTCTTACAATAGTATTTCTAACCGCTGTAAGATTCGGTCCGGCCCCTTCATCCCATCTTCTGTGACGTTGATCATAATCCTCAGATCTATAACCAACAGTTAGATTAAGTCTTCCAAAATCCATGGTATCTTCTAAATAGTATGAAGTAGCTGCCGATTGTCTCAATCTATTATTGCTTCCACCAAGCCCTACATATCCATACAATGCTGAAAGAGAGCCATCTGCTGCCTGGTCAGCATACTCATATGCCTGAACTCTACTTTCTGAGTCTTCCATATCTCTGTAACCTAGTTTGATGGCATGAATTCCAACATCTGTAGAAATAACAAATTGATATCCCTCATTAGTGTAATACCTATTATTATGTTTATACTCTATTTCAACAGCAAGCTCGCCATCTAAAATAGCTTGAGCATTAACACTCCCATTATTAGCATCACTAATTAACTCATTAATATCATCTCTTTCACCATGCTCAGAGTCATTATTAAAGTCATTAACTTTAAACCAATCTCTGTGATAGTCGTTACTCCATGATGTAAAAACAACATCAAAACTATCGAAGTCACCAATATATGTTAAGGATGATTGATCTCCATCATTCATCATCTCGTCATATGCTGTAGCTCCATATCTCATTCTTGGATTAGCATTAAAACTAGCTTGTGAAAGACCTACATAAGACTGGTTTGAGGTTTCATCCAAATCTACCATTTTAAATGTTAATGAATGATTCCCACTTTCGTATCTAGCCTTAATCATGAGATCAGATTTATCAAAACCTGTATTGCCACCAACATTTGCAATGCTATCAAACCCATCGCTAGAATGGTCATGAACTTCAATCAAAGCACCAAGTTTGCCACTTGTTCCTCCATAATATGCATGTGTTCTTGACATGCCATTCTCACCTAATTCCTGAACAAATTTTCCTGAATTTAATTCTGGTATTGGAGTACTAATTAAATTTATAGCACCTCCAATAGTTTGTGGTCCTTGAGATACTGCTGATGGACCCTTAAGAACTTCAACTGAATGTATTCTTCCAGTTGTTGGAAAATAATATGCAGCAGATGATGTATAAGGAGAAGGAGCAACAAGAACGCCATCTTCCATAATAGCCACCTTTCCTGATCTCTCGATTGCAGTTCCTCTAATTGAAATATTTGGTCTTAATCCATAACCCTCTTCAGTTCTCATGTACATTCCTGGAACCGCAGATAAAATCTTAGCAATATCAGTATCCATAGCTTTTTCTAAATCTTCATTATTAATAACTGTACCTGAGCCAGCAAGATTTTTAGCATCCTCTTTTGAACCAATTATAGTTACAGACTCCACGTTATCATTTGCTGATACCAATGATGTGGCCGATAGCATTATTAATGCAGATATTGTTATCAATGCTTGTCTAGTTTCAATTATTTTTTTAATCATTTTTTCCTTTATCTAAATGTGTAAAAAAACTGGGGGAAGAAATTCCTTATTTGATTAAATAACAAACCAAATAGCACACTTTCAGGGGATTATTAACTTCCCCCCAGTCTAAATAAGAATCATTCTCATTT
>Ga0213869_10002962_pt1 | contig 11494 bp, 24 predicted proteins | sample PICome_10_FD_160083 | JGI IMG/M metagenome (GOLD analysis project Ga0213869, IMG submission 160083) | Coastal seawater microbial communities near Pivers Island, North Carolina, United States - PICO132 | ecosystem: Environmental > Aquatic > Marine > Coastal | place: USA: North Carolina...
AGATTAGGCATTGAGAAGTCTCTACCAATATCCCTTGTTTTGATATCAATGAGTTTATCCTCGTAGGCGACATCTTCTATTGTTCTTACTGATTTGGGTTTCGTACCGCCTTTTGCAACATACTCTTCAATGATTGCATTTTCGATTATGTCAGCGATTGACCTTTGACCAGCGTTGGGTGGGATTTGGTATTGCATATTCTTGTTACCTTTTTCATTGTTATACTTACAGTATACTTGTTTTAGTAACAAATGTCAAGAGGTTTTATCTTTTATCACAGTAGATTCTTTTCGGGCATTGATTACCATACCCTATGGTTACTCTATCATCTATCTTACTATGTGGATGGTCGTATATACAGATGTAGTCGTTTGTCTCTTCTGCTTTCTCTACCTTGCGTAGTCCACACAGCATGGGTCTATCGTTCTTGGAATAGATGTTACCCTTGGGTCTTATCTCTATGGGTTCTACTGCAGCGCATACACTGAACAATGTACAGAGTAACCATTCATACATTAAGGTATATACCCTAAGCAGTAATTCTCAGCAGCGTTGTCTGCGTATAATTCACTGTGAAAGACTATCTCATCGCCCTGTTCTGTTTTCATAACTCTTGTCTCTACCAGATATTTGTCCTTGTAGAACTCTACCTCGTAATGTGTTTTGTTGACATAGTATATGGAAGCGCTGCGATTGTCGTAATCTTCCACACCCCTATGTTCTGATAACAATATTCTAGTCATTTATTTGTCTCCCTATAATTCTTTACTGCACCCCTTACTATGTTGGGGTATTCACCCAAATACGTCCCAGCGTGTAGGTCAGCACGTGTTACAAGGGGCTTGTGGGGGTGTTCTATGTTATCGTAGTCTTCTAGTATGTCTTTTGCAAGTTGGTCAAACTCAGCGTCTTCTATGAGAGCATCATCTTCTACATAGTAAGCATATGCACACATAAGGTAGCGTGCAATAGGATTCTTCATCTATCTTTACTTTCTTTCAACCTCTGTTCAAGTTTCCTTACACCGTAGTCATGGTGCTTAATAAACTTAATCGGTGGCTTTCGACACTCCTTCAGAATCGGACTGTCTGGTTTCAGTTCTTCCACTATCGATTTGTGGACTCTCTCCCATATCGGCATAGACATTCTCCCTTATTCGTTCTGCTCTCATGTCTTCCCTTATCTTTGCTTCTAAACTGTATTTGTATGGTACTTTTCCCATACCAACTGTTCTATCCCAATCTCTCTGTGTATACAGTTTATTCGTCATTCTTTCCCCAATATACTATTACCATTGCATCACACTCAGGGCATGATAGGTTCGTTACAATACTATGCTCTTCATCATCCTCTGTATCTTGGTCACCACCCCATATCAATTCTGTTTGACAGTTATAACAATTCATTCAGTGCCTCCATGATGTACCTCTTATGAATTTCAGTCCTATCATTTAGAACCTCATCATTCTGGGGTTCTTCATCATGTATACTATCATATATACGATTATATAGTTCTTGTACAAGAGCGTCTGTTGAAAACTCTCTTATACTAACTGTTCGTGTTACTGTCACTCTCGAGCTCATTTATTTTTTCCTCTAGGCGATTGATGTTTTTGTGAATAATTTTAAGGTCGTACACTATACCTGTGTCCTCATGGACAACATAATCGTTTCCATCATATTCACCTTGTGGAATGAGTTTTGACATCAAGTAGAGATATCCATTCATTTCCTTGTGAGCACTATCTAAAGCGTGCATCATTTTCAAACCTTCGTCAAATGTTCCCATTCTAAACTCCTCAGTAAAAACATTATATACCATTAACCAAATTCACATTCTGCCTGACCATACATATCAGCCCATTCCAAATCAGAAATCTCATCCTTCAACGCAAGTTTCTTTTTCTTTAATTCTGTTGTAGGATGTAATTCACACTCCTCATGTATGAGAGCGTGTTGTTCCTTCAAGTTATCAATTCTATCTTCTAATGTCATAGCATCCCCCTTGTTTGTAAGTATCTGATACCACAATATGTTGGTAGACATACTGCAACCATAATACCAAATGAATCTTCACCTCCGATTAGGCCCACAAAAAACGCTAATGCAAGTGAAATTGCAATAGCGTAAAAGTCGTTTTTAGTTATTTTATCATCAAATTCCATGTCTTACCTCAATTGTTATATCTAATATAACACATGGTTAAAGAATTGTCAAGATATTTTCAAAAAAGGCCCTGCTGAATCATACTGTTTCTTTGCACCAAAATATAGAACAGACAGAAACTCTGTGAGTTTACCTTTCTTCTCTACTTCTTTGAGTATGTTTATCCACTGAAAACATTGTAATTTAGCAGATAGTTGGGATGCAGTGCGATTGTTTTCTTTTTCTAAGGTAATCGCTTTTCTTAATGTGGTTTCCCAATTGTCAGTACCAAAGTCTATTACAGAACCACCAATGGTAATTAATTTAAGTCTTCGTACTTCATCCACATAGTCTTTGATGTGGACTTCTGTAAATTCGCCCACTTTAGGAATGTTTGTTCCCATTCTTCTTTTGAGTGCCATTGGTGTAAGGAATGGGTCAATCGCTTCTCTTGCAGACACTTTACCTAGTTTCGCTGCAGCACCAGCACCTGTCATATCCATCTGTGTCGATTCACGAACACCACCAGAAAATGCACGAACCTGTACATTAACCTCTTTACCTTCTGCCATGATTTTGAATTTAAGTTCACCAGTTTTGAATTCACCATTCGCTGCCAAATCAAGGTCTAGTTTGAAACTACCTTTGATTATTGAGATGTCAGTTAATGGTTGAAGTTTTGATACGTTAGTTTCTTCTATCGAAGCAGTCTTACCTAGTTTCTTTAAGGATATACCAACCAATTCTCTTGTCTTAAACTTTTTTCTCATATACTCATTGAGCATATCAAGTTTTGCTGAATTTGGTAAAGTCAAGTTACCAATACGAGTTACTTCTTTCTTTATCTCTGCTTTACTGGATTTTTTACAGATATAGATATCAGCAGGATTCCAACTATCCTTTGTAGATACACCACACTTATTCAGTGCAATATTCTCAATGATATGCATCATACCATCTTGTGCATCTCTAGAATATTCGTAACCTTTGTTATTACCTAACCACGATTTCAGTTTAGTTGCTTGTAAATTAAATGTATCGTGCCAGTCATCATCATATTTGGGATATATTTTTGCAATCTTATCACCAGATGGCATCTTAGCAGGCGAACCATCAATGAACTGTTCGCATACAAACCTTGTAGCATTCTCTTGCATTGCAGTATCAGCAGCGTTCATATTAGAACCACCAGTTCCAGAACCGTTACCAAAAGATACAGTAACTCCAGTAAGTGGAAACTTAGCATTCATTTTTCTTTTTATGTTTGCTATACTTGCTTTTTGTTCTGCTGCTCTTGGAATTTTAACAGACCTAAAATCTGTAGTAGGGTCAAGAATTATAGTCTCGCCATATTCTTTTTTGACAAAATCATAAATTAAAGAAGCAGTCTCAGAATGCTTCTTTTTCTTGTTTACGATTTCGTTTGCATTAGTAGGTCTGAAATTGAATGCCATCGAAATACTCCTTACGAGTATTTATAGGTATTCGACAGACGTACTCTTTGTTGGATTGTGTCGAGCTTGGACATTCTCACCAAACCATGTAGTTGTTTCAGTAACAACTCGTACACGGCGTACACCATCAGAATCAATCTCTTCGATATACTTCGTGTTTACTTCTTTAAGTACTTTCTGGTCATCCATCTTGTTCATTCTCCCATTGGTCACAAATAGTTCTTAATACCATACCCACATATCCCTCATAGCAATCATCTGATTCAGAATATGTAAAGATTTCATCAATCTGTTCTTGGTTCAGTTCTTCTATTTCTTCTACACCATAATATTCTTGAACATCTTCTATTGCCCAATCATATGCGAGTTGTTCAATTTGGTCTTGCAACTTATGTTGTTTTCGTACTTGAAACGTCATTCATTATCTCCTTTTGCCCGTCATAGGGTCATTCGCTTCTTGTGATGTGAGAACTTGTAGTCCACCCTTGTTATATGCTTGTCCTATGACAGCACTGCCAGTATACACTGGGCTCTTCTTTAGAAAACCATTACCAACCATATCAGATGTGGGAATGGCAGGGGAGCAGGGAATTGAACCCCATCCAAGTGGTTTGGAATCACTCGTGCTACCGTAACACCTCTCCCCTTTAGGAACATATCCCATTCGCTTGAGATACTTTTCATGGTCTGCTTGTGCTTGTTGCAATTTCGCAGTTACCTTTTTAGATTTACGTTTCTTTTGGTTGTTCGTTGTCCAATACGCTGGTAGTAGATGCATACCGCTCATTATATATTCCTTCCATCAATACTTCAATAGGTAGGTTGTCAATAGACTCACCATATTTTTCTGCAAGTTCTGTTAGTGTCAGTGCCATGTCTCTTTACTCTTGAAATCATTTAACTTACGAACAAGGGCGAACAGAGTAGTACTCCAATAGTTCTTTGCCCAATCACCCATCTCACGTTCCAATACCGTATGAACACTGTCTATACGGTATTCGAGCAGTTCTAACTCACTCATTGATGATTGCCTCTGCGACTTCAAAGGACTCGTAGTCATCTCCACCGATGTGCCATGAGTGTTCTTCAGTTGGGATGCGACCTTCTTTCCAGCAGTACACAGTGAACGGTTTATAGAAGTAATCTTCGTCATGGCCTTCAATAGGTGTAACCTTTGCATCGATAGTCCATTCACAGGCGACTTTCTCAAGTGGGTCAGCGTCTGTGTATGTAGGTTCACCAAACTTTTCGATAAGTTTTGCATATGTGGTTGTGACTTTGCCCACCAAATGTGTACCATTGACGTTAACTGTTTCATCTGCTTCATATCCTAATACTTTAACAAACATATTTATTCTCCCTTCATTACAAAAAATGTACCGAGCATCATTAGTCCAATGCCCATAAGGACACCATTCATCATTTGCACGATAGTCAAACTGTTCTCCATACATTTACCATCACAGTCTGCACCAGCAGTACCTAGTAGAATGAAGAACCCAATAAACCCCAAAACATAACCAATAATTTTCATATTCTCTCTCCGAATCAATTCATCTTATATAAGTATAATACCTGATATCATAACAAATGTCAAGAACTTTCTACGGCTTTTATCAATTTTCTTTTGATAGTCACCAGACTATCTTGATTTGCCTGATACCTGATACCTACACCACCTTTGTCAGTCCACCTCTTAACATTGTCTGGTTTATCATCCACCAGAATGTTTGGTGTACCGTCAATCTTGTTAACTGCATATCTTTCTTTCTGCCCTGTGAATATAAGCATATCCAAGTCAGGCATAAACCCATATCTTGTTAACCAAGTTCTTTTCCAGAAGGCAGAGTTATCTCTGTCACCTCTTAGTGGTGAAGAACAAATACCGAACTCACCAACTGTTTTAGTGAACTCTATTAACTCAGCAGAACTGTTGTAAGGTTCTAACGTATTAAAGAAGTCAGTACCCTTCAAGTCAAGAATTGACTGTTCAGTCTTAGGTATCTTTTTCCAATGGTCTACATTGAACTTCTTTTCTAGTCCACCAAAGAAGTCAGCGATGACTCCATCCATATCCAAATATATTTTCATTACGATTTCTCCATTCTAATTTTTTCCATTCTCATCACACTTTCAATCCACTTCTCTGGAGTCATAATGTGTTGTGATACTGTAACTTTCAGTTTTGATTTCTTGAATTGTCCCTTTAGCATCTTTGCAAATTCAGTACCTAAGAACCTAGAAGACAGTTTGATTACATCCCTTCTAAATCCAATATCGTGGTGCATATTACCACACAAGTGAGCGAACTCATGCACGATAGTGTAAGGACAGTTAGTCTCTGCAAGTCTCATTGCACCATACCAAGTTGCCTGTCCAGCAGTAGCACCCCTAAAGTTTGCTTTCTCCAGAGTAGGTTGAGTAACCCCAGGCCTTGATGCATCTTGTTTGACACAAATATCTTTATATGTCTTAGACTTTGCAATCTTCTTGAAATACTTCTGAGACTGTTTCCAATCCAGACGTTTGAATTTTACATCATTAGGATACTTGTTTCTATACTCTGCAACTGCAGCGAATTCTGCATTGTAAGTTTTCTGTCTACCAGCGTCCTTGAAGTTTGCCTTACCAGTTTTGATAACCTTCTGTTTCCTACCCCAATAGTTTGCATACTTATTAGCATAGTCGTGTGACATAATCTTGACTGCACCCTGATAAGCATCTGTTGAACTGTTATACATAATTTACCTCTTTCTCTATTATGTTTATAGGCTAACATAGTTTTAACAACAAGTCAAGAGAAATCGACAAAAAAAATCCCTGTAAAAACAGGGACTTAGTAAAAAAGTTGAAATTATTTTTGTTATTATCTGCGTTTTTTCGCTAATTCTTGAGCAATCCATCGTTTTGCGATGACATTATTGACCTTTTTGCGAATCAGTACCATGCATCGTTTCCATACCTTTGCAAATACATCTTCTCCTGCCATATTATTATCGACAACAATAAAATTAGAACCACCGAATAGACTTTGGAACTTACCAATATTATCTTGGACTTCTTTCCACATCTTAGACACTTCATCTTCTGGTAGTGTCCTTTTGCGTTTTGCATTCTGCGCCAGTGCAGTATCAAGTGATGTATTCACAAATACCATGTAACACTCATATCCAAGACCTTTTAGATAACCGACTTGTTTTTGAATTTTGCCATAGTCCTTACCAGTACCATCAACAATATGTCCAAGTCTTCCTTGGATATAGTTACCTTGCATGGTTTTGGTTGTGGCCTTTGCCCGACCACGAATTTCCTGCCCTTGGTCAGAATAGATATCTTCTGGTGTAGTATCTAGACCAGCATCCTTCAACATCTTCTCATAGACATCATCACTATTTACCAGTTTCAATCCCATACCACCCATTGTTCTTTTGACTACATAGGATTTTCCACTGCCTGGCCCACCTGCTAGAAAGATGACCTTAAATATATTAGCGTCATAGACGCCTTCCTGTAATTCCGTATATGTTCTCATGTTTTATTCCTAACAACTCCATCGTTCGCTGTTTATACATTTCCTCATAGTATTTAGTGTCTTCATCATTCTCAACTTCTATTGTTCTATTGGCATTCTTTTGGAAAGTCATTTGCTTAATACGATTTTTGAGTTTTGTTGTCATCTTTTACCTCTATGATTGTTGAATGTTTTTCATAACAAAGTATGGTGTATTGTCTCCTTAAAATCTAACATCGCCTGGGTCTGATTCGCCCAGTGGGATGATTTGTTCAGTTGAGTTACCACTGTCTAGTGCAGTCACACCATCAGATGGATATGCTTGTTGTACGGTATCACGAATACAATCCATATGTATTTCGTGTTTGAGTTGACCATCACCTCTGGTGAACTCATGCTTCAAATTCCTTACAATATACCGTCCTGTAAGGAATGGGTCAAGCGCCATTGTGTCACCAATTTTATTCTTCAATTGGATACCGATTAAGTCTCCTGCCTGAATAGTGGTATTGCCTGGCACTGTGATTCTAATAGATACTGTACCCTCTATTGTATTGAAACGAGAACGTCTTTTTTGCAACCACTGGTCTGTTCCAGTGTAACTAGTAGGGTCATTAAATGCTGGGTTGAATAATCCTTCATCCACAACATCTCTTTCAACTGTTTGTACATGAAGTATTGACATAGGATAATCTGATATAGTGTTACCCTCATCGTCTTTCATTTTAGATGCAACAGGTGCTTCCTGTGAACCATATGCATTAAATTTATCAACGTGTATGTCTTTGTCAAATTCGTCTAGGTACTTATAGTCATAGTGTTTATATGATTTGTTGTATGGGTCAATCATCAATAGATTTGAATTATACATTCCTGCCCGTCTATTCAGTATAGTATCGGTTGAGTTAGTAACCTCATACTTCAGAATATTTTGTAAGTTGGAAACTATGTCAGAATCTTGTTCGTTTGGAGTAACCTCACGATACACTGCTCTGGGGTTCTTTCTATCCATCATACTGTCGATGGTTCTGAAGTAATATCCCTTGATTGTTTCATAGAATAGGAATGTTGGTGAGAAGTCATACTCTTTAGACAGACACCGTTTTGCAACACTATTAATAAAGTCGAATGGACGCATATTAGGAGCAATCAATTTGAATAGATTTGTTGTCTCCTCATAGTAAAACTCTTTCTTTGAGTTCAACAATTCTGGGTCACGAACTATCTTCTTAATAATGTCTACTGCTGGTTCACCAGTGTATGACTGACTTACTCTAATCCTATTATTTCTAACGATTTCGTTTGTAGTGAATCTAAGTGTGAATGCAACTGTATTATCATTGACATTCTGTTTTGCAGCAACATTATACACATGAAGTGGTGTATCAGAAAAGTTGATTGCCATTTCTCGTGTAGTGTCATCATCTGCATTAGGTGTTACGAGAACAAGTTTAAGTTTCTCTTGTCCTATAACAGATGCATTTGCAAGCACATTTTTTGTATCAGTGAATGAAATTGAACCAGTGATAGAGTTCTTGAATATATTCTCAAATATATTAATGGATGCAACTAAGTCTCTTAGGTCGAGTTCTAGACCGCCCACAGTACATAACGTACATTCCTCAATGATATACTCACCAGCATACTTTATTTCTGCCATTGTATTATCCGTTCATCAAATTTTTGAGTTCTTTTTTTATGCCCTCAATATAGAGAGGTTTAACCAATCTAATCCTACGTTTATTCTCTTGGACACTTTCTTCGTATTCGTAATTTGTAATTGCAGTTGCTCCAGCAGGGATTGTTGTTGCAGACTCATTTGGAAGTTCTATGGTGAATTTAGTATCACCAGATTCTTGTGTATATTCGTAGTGATGAATTTCATCAATGTTATCATATTTAGATTTAACGAATGCTTCAAACTGTGGTACAGTCATAGGCCAATCTGTATAATAGTCAGTGATATCATTTGTTAACAGAACAATCCAATGTAGTTCTGAGTCACCATAAAATTCATTTGCAATGTACTCTGGTGTCTCACCAGATTTAACATCATAGAAATCAAAGTTAACAAAGGACTTCTTTACATAGTCTTTGATTCTGACTCTCTTGGTAATGTCGGTCATTACTGATAGAGTACCATCACCACGAACATCATAATTTACTTTGGGGAATTGTGAAAAATATGCCATAATTAGAATCCTTGAGCAATTTGATTTTTAGTGATAATACCAAGTTCTTTGAATGTTAAAGAAATACTAGTTTCTACAGGTTGGTCATCTGTAAAGAATTGTGTTCTCTCTCCACCATAACTTACTTCTACACTTTCTAATACTGATGTAGCAATTCTATGTAGGTGTTTGTTTGGTTTATATTCGATATCAAATGTAGAAGGCATGGACATTGTTCTTGATGAAGCTTGGTCACCTAATATTTCTGGCATAGAGTGATATCTAAATGCAGTTACAATTTCTTCAATCTTTTGTGCTTCTTCTGGTGACGTAGGAAGAAGTCTAAACTGAAATGAGAATGAACGTCTTTCAATACCCTCAAACTTCATCTCTGTTCTATTGTTTTTTACTTTACCTGTTGCAGCTTCAAATGCAGCAACAGCGCCTGGAGCAACTGTAGCATCTGCTGCTTGTAATGCAGCATAACCAAGTTCTGCTCCACCATTAACCACACCATCAACTACAGTAGCACCAGCGGCAGATGCAATGCCTGTTACAGACATATCTGCATTCGCAAAATTCTTAATAGCACCCTGTGCGCCTGCAACTAACATTCCAATCTCTGCTTCACCGTAGTTTGCTTTCTGGGAAACACTTAATTGATTTGGCATATACAATGCAATCGCTTGAGATAGTTGTTTAGTCTCTGCTCTTTTTACGGATAGTGTGCCTGGGTCATTTCTAACACCGCCAGGCGATTGACCGCCAGGGCCTGCACTAGCAGCAAATGCTCCTGAACCATATGAAACCTCACTGTTTGCTTGAGTATTAATAAAGAACATCACATAATGTTCTGACCTCTTCATATGTCCCAATTCAGAGGGATATGATAGGAAATTGCCTTTGCCTGCAGAACCTTGTTGGATTCTCGTTACTGTGGGTAATAATGCCATATAAATAATCCTATAACCTTGTGAAAGTATTTATACGGATTGTAATGGCGTTCAAACCACATAAAGGAAGATATGTTCCTAATAAACCCCAGAAATATAGAGGCGATTACAATAACATAGTATATCGCTCTTCTTGGGAGCGTAGGTTCATGCTCTACTGTGACAGAAGCGATGCAATAATCGAATGGGGGTCTGAAGAGATTATCATCCCCTATCGGTCACCCCTTGATGGTAGAATGCATCGATATTTCCCAGATTTTTATATCAAAGTAAAACAGGCAGACGGTTCAATCAAGAAAATGTTGATTGAGGTCAAACCTAAAGCACAGTGCGGCCCACCCCCTATACCTCAACGTAAGACTAAACGGTTTCTGAATGAAGTCCGTACATGGGGTGTGAACAAAGCAAAGTGGGATGCGGCAGTTGAGTGGTGTAATGATAGAGGTATTGAATTTAAGATTCTTACTGAAGACCATGTGGGATAACGTATAAATAGATGTATGACGTATTTCGATGAACTATTAGAAAAGACAGGTGGTAAAGACCGTTCAGTTCGCTGGTTTAGAGATAAAATCAGAGAGATGGGAACTCCACCTACACGACAACTTGTATCAGAGGGACTGATTAGTCAGCGTCCTCAATACGGACGTATGAACTTTTTCTTCTATGATGCCAAGGGTAAGAACGAATTACCTTATTATGACAGGTTTCCTCTTGTCCTACCTATTGGTATTGCAGAACAAAGTGGGTTTGTTGGTTTGAACTTTCACTACTTATCTATCCCCATGAGATTGAAACTACTCAACGTGATTGCAGAATATGCTACTGATGACAATATGGACGAAAACACAAGAATTAGACTAACGTGGAATCGTATCAAACGTAATCCACTCGTTAAACCAACCGTAAAAAGGTATCTTGCAAGTCATGTACAATCTAGATTTCGTGCGATTACAGCAGAAGAGATGATGGCGGCAGTACTATTACCAGTGCAGAGGTTTGTTCCTAATGGTATTGAGAACAAAGTTTATGCAGATTCTCGCCGTACGGCGAATCAACCAAGGAGAGGTTAATGGCCTTTTTAGATGAATTTATTGCAAACTTTAGTTCATATGGTGGGCCTGCACACCTAAACAGATTTGAAGTTATGATTATGTCTCCGTTTGAGGCAAATCCAAATATCCAGACAGATAGATATGTGTCTTTCAAGATTGTAAGTCTTACCCTTCCAGGCAAGAATATCAGAACAGTTACAAACGA
>Ga0213869_10002963_pt1 | contig 11492 bp, 12 predicted proteins | sample PICome_10_FD_160083 | JGI IMG/M metagenome (GOLD analysis project Ga0213869, IMG submission 160083) | Coastal seawater microbial communities near Pivers Island, North Carolina, United States - PICO132 | ecosystem: Environmental > Aquatic > Marine > Coastal | place: USA: North Carolina...
TGAGGCTTCACCTCCGCCACTCGATTCAGCGGTTGCACTAGATGAAGCTGACGCTTCACCTCCACCACTCGATTCAGCGGTTGCACTAGATGAAGCTGAGGCTTCACCGTCACCATTTGTTATTGTTTCACTGCTGCTTGAAGCAATTGCAACAATTACTCCATCTTCAGAAATTGTTGCCACAGCACTTCCGCTTCCTTCCACAGTTTCAACAACCTGACCATCGCTTGCCACTATTGCAACTGCACTTGAAACTTCTGTTTCCTCTCTCTCTTCTTCTGACTCTTCTATTAACATCGAAGGGCTTAAATCTACATTCGCCTCATCAGTTCCTGATGTGGACAAATTGCTTGGCTCGGTATTTGAGCTAATATCCGATACACCAGAGGAATCTAATGCGCTTTCATCTACGTCAGGCTGAGGATCATTATCTACACCAGCAGAAGTATCCGCTTGATCAGATGTTTGAGTTTCTACATTAGAGTCAGATGCACTATCTTCTTGTGGAGTGCTGTTATCTGATCCAGTTTCTGTTTCTGTGGCTGAGGCACTTTCCTGTCGAGTGTCATTATCCTGTCCTTGATCTTCAGAAGCACTCTCTTCTATAGTTGTTTCTTCAGAGGACTCTTCTTGGGTGGATTCTTCATTTGATTCTTCTTCAGATGATTCTGCATCTGCTCCTTCATCATCTTCACGAGCTTCTAGGCCATTTTGAAGTTCATCTAGAAAAGTTTCACTAAGTTGTTGAGGTTCTCCTACTTCAGCTGTTGGATCTTCTACTGTTACAACAAACCCATTCTTTGTGAGGCTGGTTATCGCTGAGCTATTTTGATTAGGAGTCATAGTCAACTCATCCCCATAGACAAAAGCTGCAGAGGTAGAGAGTCCTTGTGTTTGAACTATCGTGATACCGCCCCTGATACCTACAGTAGCAGAATTGGTTCTTATAAGGGCAGGTCTTTTCTTTGTAACTTTCCCTCCTACCAATCGTAAAAGACCTCTGGAAGAAACCTCAAGGGAGCCCTCGGCAGTCTCAGGGTTATAAATGAATTTATCGAGTGTAACGGATGAATCAGGTCCTATAGATAAAGAGGTTCCATCGATTAGCAATAATGCCGCCCTTCCTATGGCATCAGTCTCAAGAGTATGATTCTGAATGATCTTATATCCTGCTTGAACTAGTTTTCTTTCCTCTTCTAAAGTTAAATCGGAGGTGTTTTTATTAACAGCTGAGGCAACCCCGATTTCCTCTTTGGAAACAGCGGGAAGTCCTACCAATAAAGCAAGCATGAAGATATTAATGTTCAGTAATTTCTTCATTTGCCTGGATCGTTTATTAAACAAACGTAACTGAAATCGGCAGTGACCTGGAGATTGGACCTGCTGTATATATCAATTGTGCTTCTGTTATCGTTCTTAGCCACCCTATAGCTTGCAAATAAGCACTTGTCAGAAGAAGTCTTTGAAAATTCAATATTTGCTGAATTGATTTCCTCTTTTTTTTTGCCAAAAATTGGAAAATCAGCGAAGTGGGACTTCTTAGCATGCGACAATGATGCTTTGAAGCTCCATCCCCTCCCCAAAGCTGATGTAATATTTAAACCAAAAGAATTTGATTGGTATGTTTCGTAAGAAGCTTTGGCATTATATTTTGAATATTCATACTCGAACTTTGTGAGAACGTCTGAATCTGACATATACGAGTTGGAAAGTGCCATACCATTGATATATCCGCTCTTAAGATCATTAATCAAGAACTTTCTTTGATCATGGAAACCTCCAATTGAGAAAATTAAGCTATCGGTAAGCGCACCTGTAAATGTAAGGTCATACTTTTGAGAACTTAAAAAGCTTCTATCTGCGAGCAAAACCATGAATCCGGTAATTGATGCATCCAGAGATGGTCGACTAAAAATGGATGTAGGGTTGCCTTCCAAATTAAAAGTTCGTGTAGCTGAAGTTACGATTGAAGATATATCAAATTGACTATAGGTATCCAATCTTTGATCTGTTAAAGCCACCACATAATTTACGTTATCTTCCCTTGGATGATTAAGGTCTTGTTTAAGCGTATAGGTGTAGCGGAAATTTTTAGTGATATCACCCTGTGGTTTAGAACTATCCGCTACGATCAATGGGAGTCCTGCTATCTCAATAATATCATCATCAATTCCAGAATTAGCATTGCTGGATCGTGTGAGTCCCATACTCAATATATGTCGATGAAAGTAGTCCTCCTCTGCCTCTACAATAGAACCTAAAAATGCATCTACCTTCTTAAGGACTTCGTCAGGAGCATCATATTTTTTGACACTATTTAAGTACAATTTTGCCGAAGGATAAGCATTGAGGCGAAAGTATAAAACCCCCAGTTCTAGACGAATTCTAGGAAGATCGGGTTCATATATAAGCATTTGCTCAAAAACACTGATGGCAGCTTCCAGATCACCTAAGAGGATTGATAAATTTGCATATTTAAAAAGAAAATCAAGATTAGTGGGATCATCAATTAAAGATGCAAAAACCTTTTCTCTTTCAAGGTCTGTTTGTTCTATTAATTTAGGATCAGAGATAGAAGGAGCTACATTTTGCGCAGATGAATACAGACACACAAAAGTGCAAGCAGTAACCATAAACACTTTTAGTTTCATTACGTTTTTTTGAAGCTGTGTATGAGGCGCATTGCTTACATATGTATGTATTTGATAAAAGCCGATATTTTATCGGATTTTATATATAATTGACAATTTGTCGGTTAATTTAAATTTCAAGTCTTAAATAATAGGGAGTCTAAGGTTATATAATGCATTCGATGAAAAAATCTGATCGAACAAAAAAAAGGATTATTGATGCAGTTATTAGCCTTATCGACCAAGATAAAAAGGTTTCAGTTCATAATATTGCTAGAGAGTCTAAGACTGGTTATGGCACTTTTTATGAACACTTTCGCAACCTTGATGATGTTCATACAGAAGCAATTGCAAAAATAATAGCAGGCGGAATAGCTTGGGTTGAAGATGAATCAGAGAAATTAGCAGGAAAATCAAATATATTTAGAATTTACCTTGCGTGGTTCCTAGTTATCAATGCATTTAAAAACTATCACATAGCTATTTGGCTGAGAGATCACCCGACAAAAATTAATGACCTACTTGCCTTGGGCCAACCTGTGACCAAAGTGTGGGCTGAAGAAGCCATCAAAATAAAAGAAGAACCGATGTTTACAAATAAAAATTTAAAGCACTTTGAAATAGCTAGGCCTTATTTCTCATGGACAATCCAAAATGCGCTAAGCGAACTTCAGAAAGGTAGGAGTCGTGGTGAGGTATACAAAGAAGTGATGAAAGTAATAAACGTTCTAGATTTGCCCTCAGAAATTCATAAGAAATATGTTCAAGAAGTTATTAACTTTGCTGAGAAGCATGTCTAAAGTCTCAAAAAATAGCTTTAAAGAGTCTTGTAAGGAAACGGTATGAATCTAACAGCATTAGGAAAAAAGAGCTTGCTCCCTTTTGCAGTTCTTTTGGCCTTTTTTCCTTTATTAAATCCCTTGGATATTTTCAGTAATTTAAGAACAATTTCCTTCGATACTTTCCAAACTATCTTTCCGAGACCTGCACTTGAAGATGACCCAGTAGTTATTATTGATATAGACGATGAGTCCCTTAATAAAATAGGCCAATGGCCTTGGTCAAGAGATACCTTAGCAACTCTAACAGATCAAACTCAACTAGCAGCTGTCACTGGATTTGATATTGTTTTTGCAGAGCCTGATAGAACTGGGTCAAAACAGCTTCAGGAGATATATGCTGAAGACAATGACTTAGTAAAACAGCTTGAAAATATTGTAGATCACGATGAATTATTTGCTGAAGCTATCAATAATCATGGAACAGTGGTCTTAGGTCTAGCTCCAAATAATAAAAAGAATACTCAACCTAGTAAAAGTAAATTCGGTCTAGTCGTTCAGGGTGATGATCCAAAGCTTTTTGTTCAACCTTTTAATGGACTGCAAAATAATTTACCTTCATTGGAGTCTGTTAGCTCTGGGCTAGGCAGTATGAGTATAGGTAATGATGATTCGATAGTAAGAACACTTCCTAGTTTTGAAAATATTAACGGCAATCTCGTCCCCTCACTTCCTCTAGAGCTGGTGAGAGTTGCGATTGGAGCTTCAACTTACCAAATTAAATCCTCTAACGCTTCAAGCGAAGAGGCATTTGGAGAAAATACCGGAATCAATAATATCAAGCTAAGCTCCCTGGTTATGCCCACTAATCCCGATGGGAGTTTTTGGATTTATCCAACAGAAAGCAAAAATCTAACTGTCATTCCTGCATGGCAAGTCTTGGACGGATCGATAGACCATTATTTCTTTGAGGGCAAGGTAGCTATCGTAGGCACAAGTGCATCTGGTTTATTTGATTTGAGATCCAATGCTCTTGAAAAGAATATTCCTGGAGTTTCTATTATTGCTCAGTTCGTGCAGCAGATTTTTTCTAATACGTTCTTGAAAAGACCTGATTGGCTTTTAGGCCTTGAGTTTCTTGCTGGCCTTATTTTTTCAGTAGTCATTTCCCTTACTATTCAAAGACAAGGTCCAATTGGAGGTCTAGTAGCTTTCGGTTTGGGTAATGGATCGATCATTTATGGTAGTTATTACTTTTTCATAAATCATCAGTATCTAGTAGATCCAATTTCTCCGATGTTAATTTGTTTGTTGGCCTATCTAATCATTACATTCTTCAACTTCTTATTTACCGAAATAGAAAGAAGCAAAGTTAGAAATGCATTCTCACAATACTTAAGTCCCGTCATGGTAGAAAAATTAGCCCAATCCAGTGAATCTCTAGTCTTAGGTGGAGAGAGAAAAGAAATGACTGTTTTATTCTCTGACATCCGAGGATTTACAGCTATTTCTGAAAAATATAAAGACAATCCTGAAAGTCTAACTGATCTAATTAATCAATTATTATCCACTCTGAGTAATGAGATACTCAAAACAGAAGGTACCATCGATAAGTATATGGGAGACTGCATTATGGCCTTTTGGAATGCACCCATTGATCAAGAGAATCACAGAGAAAGAGCCATAGAAGCCGCATTTAATATGCAAACTGCATTAAGAGAATTAAATGAAGAGTTGGGGAGATTTGGTCAAGATGAGATGGCCATTGGAATTGGAATCAATACAGGAGAATGCATCGTCGGTAATATGGGGTCCGAACAAAGATTTGATTACACGGTATTGGGAGATTCGGTCAATTTAGCATCAAGACTAGAAGGTCAATCAAATAACTACGGATTTCCTATGATATTGGGTCAATCATCTGTTGAGGGAATAAGCTCTAATAGAGTGATTGAACTCGATTTGATTTCGGTCAAAGGTAAAAAAGAACCAGAAAGAATTTATACTGTTCTAGGAGAAGATATAGAGATAGAAGATGAAAAAGTATTTTTTGATGAGCATACTAAATTTGTAGAAATGTATAGAAAACAAGATTGGGTGTCAGCTAGAGAGCACATAAAAAAATACGTAAAAAATGTGCCCTCCTTTGACCTTTACTACGATCTTATTTCTAATAGGATTGAAGAATATATTGAAAATCCGCTACCAAGTGACTGGGAAGGCGTGTTTGTAGCTAAAACAAAATAGTATGAAGAAAATTCTATTAATCGTTTTATTAATTAATGCTTACTCTGTCTATGGAGAGGCTATTGTGAATATTGAAGATCAAAGAAATGAAGGTCAAATTGGTTTCTTTTCAAAGGTAGGTATTCAATTAAGTGGCTCTCGAGGAAATGAGGATAGAGATTTCTACTCACTGAATTTAAGACTCGATAATAATAGTGAAAATATAGAATCTTTTTTAATTACTCAAACCTCCGAGCGTAAAAAAAATGAAATCAAGACATCAGATTCAACATTTGTGCATGGCAGATTAATTTTTCTAAATGAAACTCAATTCAGTACTGAATTCTTTGTGCAGCATAGTAAGAATCCCTTCAGGAGCTTCTTAACTAGAGATGTTCTAGGATTCGGCACTAGAATTAATATCGATGATTCTACAAAGATAGGCTTCGGTCTTCTGACTGAAGACGAGGAAGATTTACAAGGCAATGAATCTGATACTGAGAGGCTATCTATTTATTTTACAGATAAGTATACGCTTGCTGAGAACATTGATTTGTCAGTCACAACCTACTACCAACCTTCAGTGGACGAATCTAAAGACTATAAAGCAAGTATTCTTGCAGGCTTAAATTTCTCAGTTAATAAGAATGTGGACATCTCTCTGCAAATAAGTAGTTTCTATGACTCTAGACCGCCAGAGTTTGCTGATAAACAAGACGAAAAAATATCTACAGAATTTTCCTATTCTTTCTAGTTGTTTATAGCTTCTAACTTAGCCTCAATGGCTTGGAATAAGACTGGGTGTTCGTCAAATAACTCTTCTAGATCCTCTTTCTTAAGTTGTAGAAGCTTAACCTCTTCAAGTGTGGTTATGGTCGCGTTTCTAGGGTTGTTATTTATTAGACCCATTTCTCCAAAATAATCTCCCTGCTCTAGAACGATTGGATTTTCAAGTTCAACCTGTGCTCTTCCTGATTCAATAATATACATAGAATCAGCTACTTCACCTTTTTCAAAAACAGCCTCATTTGGTGGCAGTAAAACTGCATCTAACTTTTCGTTAATTTTACTCAAAGCCTTGATGGGGAGCTCTTCGAATAAAGGCACTTCTAAGATGGCCTCAAAAGTAACCAGGAAATTTCTTTTTTGCATTTCCTCGTAATAAGCAGAACCAAGGATTGCTGCTGGTAAGGCGAACATACCAATTCCTAGCAACATGGTTAAAGTTCCCAATACCTTACCAAGTGGGGTAATAGGATGAACGTCTCCGTAACCAACAGTGGTTAAGGTCTCCATACCCCACCAGATGGCTAAAGGTATATTTCCAAATTTATCTGGCTGCGCATCCCTCTCTACGAAGTACATGAGGGTAGAAAATAGTAAAAGCACTGACAAAACTAGGAACAGCGAGCCCATTAAACTGTGTCTTTGAACGTGAATAGTTTTGAAAAGCGTATTACTGGGAAGCAATATTCTCGTTCTGCTGAATATATCGAAGAATCGAAATAATCTAAAGATCCTTAGATCCAATATCCCGATAAAAAAGTAATTTATTAAAACCAAACTATCCATGGCATTGAGAAATCCCAACTGCCTTTCAGTTGAGAATCTATAAATGAGTTCACCTAAGAAGAGAAGCATTGAAATTTGAAAAAAGATATCTCCATAGGACAAAAGGTTCTGATACTCACTCAAATCCATAGATGAGATTATTTGATGAAGGATATTAAGAAATATTAGAGTACCAATACATTTCTCAAATAGAGCTCTAAATTTATTGTTTGTACTTTCCATAATAAAAATTAATTTAATGCGACTTGTGTAGAGATCAAACTTAACTTTTTTAAAAAAACTAGAGAGAGCCTTTTTCTTTCAGGTGGGTAATTAGTTGTTTATCGTGAGTGGTAACTGCAGAAAAACCTTCTCTCAAGGCTGGCTTCCATCTAGGATTTGACGATCCTAGGACCTCGTCACCCATTATAGTGACTCTTTGAATAATTCTTTCACCAACAAAGTCATTAACTACATAGTGTTGGGTACTTCTATTGTCCCACATAGCTATAGTCCCTTCGGTCCAGTGATATCGAACAGTAAATTGAGGTTTTGTTACCCACTTTGTTAGGTAAGAGAGCAACATATCACTCTCTTCAATATTCATTTCTACTATTCTTCTAGTGAAATGCTCATTTACGTATAAAACTTTCTTACCTGAAATGGGATGCAATCTCACTACTGGATGAATTGCTGTTTTTTCAGGTTTTCCATGAGGTCTTGCATCATGCAGAGCGGTTATTCCCTCACATAAATCTTTTATTGGATCAGATAAGGCTTCATAAGCAGCATTTAAATTACTCCACATAGTATCGCCACCCAATTCTGGACACTTCACCATATGAAGCACAGACATAATTGCAGGGGAATCTTGAAAGGTTATATCAGTATGCCATTCATCAGCTATTCCACCAGAACTAGCAGCGAGTTCGAAGATCTTAGGATGTGTAACTCTCTTATTTTTAAGATTAGGATGGCCTTCTAGTTCTCCAAATTTCGACCCGTACTCTACATGCTCATCCTGAGTTATATTCTGTTCTGGAAAGAAAATGACTTTATGTTCTGTTAGAAGTGATTTTATTTCTTCTACTTGGTCATCAGATACCTTTGATAATTCGATGCCTGTTATTTCAGCACCTAAAGCAGTCGATATTTGTTTGACCTGCATATTCATTAATTAGGACTCAATATGAAATAGTTTATTGTAGATTTTCCATTCACCATCTTTCTTCAAAAATGAGAGTGTATCCAAGTAAACATTGCCTATATAACCATCTCTTACTCTCACGCAAGCTGTGGAGCCTGCCATTTGACAGGATAATATCTCCAATAATATCTCCTCTCCCTTATCTTTAGGCGAAGGTTGTTGAGATTCAACAAAACTCGCGAAATCATCAACACTCATTTCTGCCAATCCTGTTCCTATGTATCCAGTAATCATTGCATTAGGATAAAAAGCCTCTCTAACTTTTGCTGGGTCTGATTCATACATACTATCAAAATATAGCTGAACGCCCTGTTCTATCTTTTGTTTATCGTCCGCCAAAGTAGGCCTCCTTAATATAAGTTACTGGATTCCATCTTAATTTTTCAGGAATATATTCTGCCCCTGGCATTCCTCGCTCTATCATGAAAGGTTTTAATGCCTCTATTGCTTTAGCTTCATCATAGTGACAAATTTTTGGATACATATGATGCATGGTGTGAATTTGCATAGAGTGATTCATAAATCTTGGCATCCTATTTGTCCAAAACCTAGTATCTTTATAACGTCCTTTATCAAGGCCAGAATGAGGAAAATAAGAAAAGACAATTCCTAGGTAAGATGTTGCAACACGCTTAGGTATCCACCAAAGTAGAAGAGTTTCAATTGGATAAAGGACTGCAAGGATTATCTGCGCAAAGTAAAAAAGAAAAACCCACGAACCTCCTTTTTCTAGAGCAGCTTCAAACTTTGGGTCATTTTCTTGATGTTTTTCTATAGCTTTCATAGCTGGACCATCATCGTTATAACCAACGTTTACATTGACTGCTGCATCCCACCAATTTTTTGCATGACCATGAAAAAAATCAGGATCAAGGTCTGAATCATTGGTATAGGCATGATGTTTCAGATGAGTAGCCTTCAAAATGTCATGTGACTGAGCAAGAGGAATTACACTGATCTGACCAACCCAATAATCTAACCACTGAAGATTCTTTTTACCTCCAGACAAATGACCATGCTGACCGGCGTGTGATGGTAAATAAGCATTACATGCGGTAAATAAAGCAATCAGGAAGCCTGCATATAATGGAATAGTACCAATGATTACTAGTGCCCAAGTGGCAATCCATAAAGAAAATTGGCCAAGCCCAATGGCAATCATCTCCCATTCAACTCTGCCCATGAAAGATTTAGCAATCTTTCTTTCTGCATCAATTGATAAATCGGGTGAGTTTTGTGTTAACTGATCCATGACCAACCTTTATTTTTTGCTGTTATACCAAAAGCTAATCCGAGCAAGTAACCCACTAAAGACATTAAAAAATTAGAATCAAATACATACATGAGTACCGCCCCAAAAATACTTCCCCAAAACAACAAACCAAACCAAACCAAACCCCATTGTTCTAGATGCTGACTTAACCACTCCATAGAAATATTCTATCCTTTTAATTAAGTAGCATCAATTTTGAGGATTTTTCTTTTTTTCTTAATGTATTCAGAGGCTTCTTCAAATCCTCCAATATTAAGAACCCTTGTATAGCCTGCATTTAATAAAATATTTTTTGCATTCTCAGACCTTACTCCACTTCTGCAAAATAAATAAATCTTATCTTCGAAAGAAGCTATCTCCTCAACATTCAGGATATCTTGCCATTCAATGTGATATGTAAAATCTATAGATGCTATTTCTATTTCTTCAGGTGTTCTGACATCAATAAAAATCTCGGTAAGCATAATTTCAGACCATAAAAGTAGAAGGAATAAGATCTTTTTCAAAATCTAACTATCGAAACCGATGAATGTTGCCACTTCAGAAACTGGCCTTCTCTTTGAAACAACTTTATTAGCAGGAAAACTACTATCAGGATAACCCATTGCAACACAAATCATAATAACTTCATCATCAGGTATTTTGGCATACTCTCTTACTACAGGAGATTGCATAATTCCTTGGCTATTAATCACTGAACCGAGTCCTTTTGACCATCCTGCATTAACTAATCCATTCACTACTGCTCCACAGTCAAATTTAGAAATATCCTCATCTTGTAATGTTTTATCAAAAGTGACAATTACTGCAATTGGGGCATCAAATTGTCTAAACCCTCTAAGGACCCAATCAGTTCTAGCTTCTTTATCATCTCTTTCAATTCCCATTTCCTTAAAAAGTTGAATAGCAATTTCGATCTGTCTCTCCCTGTGAACACCTTCATATCCTAGAGGTGGTCTAATTTCTCTAGAAGGCGGAACTCCTTCAACATTTCTTTTAGTATTTTCTTTTCTTATATTATCCAGTGCATCACCTGTCACAATATGAAAATGCCATGGCTGAGTATTCATAGACGAAGGTGCTCTGGTTGCCAGCTCAATCACCTCTTCAAGGACTGCTTTGGGGACTGGTTTGTCTAAATAACCTCTAGCACTTCTTCTGTCCTTTATAACTTCTTCGTATTGCATATTAATTTTCCTTTTTTAGGTTACCTAGTTTACGGCAAGTAAACTTATATCGAATATTAATGCTGAATTGGGAGGAATACCTGGCCTACCTGCCTCTCCGTAAGCCAAGTCGGGATGAATAAAAATGCGCCATGAATCGCCTTCACTCATTAATGAAATTGTTTCTTGGCAACCTGGGATTAATTGAGAAAGCTTAGTTGTCAAAGGCTCTCCATTATCAATAGAACTCCAAAATACAGATCCATCTTTCAATGTTCCATGGAAATCTGCCGTTATAGTATCACTTAAAGTTGGTGTCTTTCCTGAACCAGACTTCATAACTAGATATTGAAGACCTGGTTTAACGGCTATTACGCCTTGATTCGATAAGTTGTTTTTTAAATACGCTTCACTCTCTATCAAGTTATTTTGGGCATCATTATCCTGGACACAAGCAGTTAAAATAAAAGTCATAATTAAGATCCAAAAGTTTTTCATTGTAAATTTATCCTTTAAAGTTTGCGTTCCATCCCTCGGGTTTGAAAGCAACAATTTTCAAGTCGGAGCAATGCATCTTTAAATGTGGTTTAAACATCCAACTATGAAGTAAGCCACCAAAAAAATCCTCATCATTATAAATAATTAATGAATCAGTTGTAT
>Ga0213869_10002965_pt1 | contig 11488 bp, 11 predicted proteins | sample PICome_10_FD_160083 | JGI IMG/M metagenome (GOLD analysis project Ga0213869, IMG submission 160083) | Coastal seawater microbial communities near Pivers Island, North Carolina, United States - PICO132 | ecosystem: Environmental > Aquatic > Marine > Coastal | place: USA: North Carolina...
TGATATGATTCGTTCGCCAGTTCCTAAATCTCGACTCTTTCGTCCGGGGTCTTAGTACCACTTCGGTGGCTACTGAGACCCCCTTAGAAGCCTCCCGGTTCTGAGGAATCGGGAGGTCTTCCTTTTGTCGATCAGGGGCCGTGCTCGCGCCGGTTTCTTCGATTCTGCCGGACGCCGGTCCGTGGCGTCGATGTACCGACCCATGAAGCACGTCGACGCGATCGTCCTCGGTCTGGGGGGCATGGGTTCATCGGTGCTGGCATCGCTCGCAAGCCGCGGGATCGATGTGCTCGGAATCGATCGGGAGTCGGCGCCGCACGATCGTGGAAGTTCGCACGGGGGAAGTCGGATCATTCGTCGCGCGTATTTCGAGCACCCCGACTACGTACCACTTCTCGAAACCTCCTTCGAAGGATGGCGGCGGTTGGAACATGCTTCGGGCATGACATGTTTCCGGCGAACCGGCGTGCTCCTCGTCGGCTCCTCCAGTTCGCGGATCCTCCAGGCATCGCAGGCCAGTGCCGACACGCACGGTGTTCCGGTCGAGCAGTTGAGCCCGGATCGGATGCGAGTCCGATTCCCGCAGTTCGCGAAGGATCGGGAATGGTCGGGGCTGTTGGAGCCGGGTGGAGGGTTCGTCGACCCTGAGGCGGCGATCGAAGCGCATCTCGAGGTGGCTCGGCGTGCGGGTGCCACGATTCGCAGGCCGGTGAGGGTGCTTTCAGTCGACGGCGACGATCACGAGGCCGTGGTCAGAACGGATCGGGAGGAGATTCGGACGGGCCGGCTGGTGGTGGCCGCCGGAGCTTGGACCGCGTCCCTGCTTGGCGATCATGTGGGCGTTCCCCTGATTCCGCACCGCAAGGCGATGGTCTGGTTCGAGCCCGCCGATCATCCTGCCTGCTCCTCCGAAGCGATGCCTGCGTGGCTCATCGACGACGGGAACGCCGCTGGCTGTTACTACGGTGTTCCGACCTGGCCCGGGCAATCGTCCCCGGTCGGGGTCAAGATCGGTCTTCATGGTCCCGGAAGCGTGGTTGATCCCGATGACTGCGGCGAGATCACCTCCGATGTGATCGATCGATTCACCACCGATCTGGCGGCCCGGCTTCCCGGTGCGTTCACGCGTCCGCTCGCAGCACGAGCGTGCCTCTACACCATGAGTCCGGACGAGCATTTCGTGATCGACCGTCTCCCCGGTCGTGGCTCGATGGTCGTGGTCGCCGGTTTCAGTGGGCACGGATACAAGTTCGCACCGGTGGTCGGCGAGATCGCGGCGGATCTCGCGATCGACGGGGTCACTCCGCGATCGGTCGACTTTCTGGGGCTGGATCGATTCGGCGCGGTTCGACCGGATTGAGTCCGCTATTCTCACCGGAGAACACGGCTGCTCGAGCCGCACCCGAATCGGAGTCCCTTGAATGATGATGTTCCACTCGAAGCCGCTGCACGCCCGTTCCGCGTCGATCATGCTGGCGTTTTTGATCGTGATCGTGTCGGGGGGAGAGGCGCTGGCGCAGCTCGACACGAATTTCGAGCCTCGAACCTTCGCTGGCTCGCCCACGCTGGCTCGCGCCGTCGGGCAGCCCACGAAGGCGGGAGGACCGACGCTCTTTCGCAATTATCGATTCGATTCGAACGGCGTGCTGACGGCCATCGAGCAGGGGACCGATGCGATGGGCACGACCCTCGAGGTCGCGTTCGAATCGGACGACAAGGGCCGTCCGGTGCGGATGACCACGGTCTTCATGGGGAACACGGGCTGGATCGAGACCTTCGAATACGACGATGACGGGCGTCTCGTCGGATGGGAGAAGATCAACCCTCGGGCGAACACGGTCATCGAGTCGAGGCGACACGTCCACGACGAGAACGGGCGGCGGATCCGCTCCGTGTCGACGCGGACGGGGCGGCCCTCCGAGGAGACCGATCGCACCTTCGACGACGCGGGCCGGGTGGTCCTCGAACGGACCACGACCAACGGCGACCTCATCCGGGAGGAGGTCTTCGATTACGACGAACAGGGCTGTCTCGTCGGAAGCAACCTGACGCTGACCAAGGGGCGACGCTCCTCGCGTCGATGGGAACGAGGCCCCGATTGCCGAAGCGTCCGGGAGACGGTTCGATCCGTCGCGGGCAAGACGACCGTCATCGAATCGACCTACGACGAAAAGGGCAATCCGGTCAGCGAGACGACGTTGCGGGAGGGCGCGACCCGTCCCGGCGTGATCACCTGGAACTACGAGTATCCCGTCGCCATCGTCCCCGTGGTCCCGCCTTCGGAAGGGCCGTGACACCGTGACACCGTGACACCGTGGCGCATGGTCGCGGGCCGGTGGGGTCGATTCGATATGATTCCCCGGGCTCCGCGTCGTCGCCGGGTTCCGACGAGACGGGAAACGATCACCCGTCTCGATGCCTCGACACCAGAATGGATGACTCCTTCATGTTTCGACTTCAGCGATCCTTTCTTTGCACGCTCATGTCGATCTCGATCGTGGCGACGCTTTCGGCCTGTGCGGTGAATCCCACCACCAGTCGAACCGAGGTGGTCGACGCGCTCCACCCCGACGCGGTGACGGAGATCTCGACCGACGTCGGAACCGCGGTCACACTGACGCTTCCCGGGAATGCAGGCACGGGATACGAATGGGTGCTGGCGTCGCCGCTGCCTGAATTCCTGCAGCAGCGTGGAGCGTCGAAGTTCGTCGCCAAGGATTCCACCAAGGTGGGCTCCCAGGGGGACACCGAATTCGTCCTCGAGGCGATCGCCGCCGGCAAGGCGACGGTTCGTTTCCACTACCTCCGATCGTGGAAGAAGGATGCGAGGCCTGCACGCTGGGCCGAGGCGGCCATCACCGTGAAATCCGGCGGTGGTTGAACGAAGTCTTCCTCGTCCGGTGTGAGCGAGCCCAAGTCCGCGAAGAAGCGAAATGAATCGAGCCTGTCGAGCCTTCTCCGGGCACGGCGGCTCGGGATGGCTCGCTGTGCGACCTGTCAGGTGGAGATCGGAGGCGACATGCCACTTCTGGACATGCTGGGAATCGAAGTCGAAGGCCCTGACGGGCCGGTGGAGGTTGAGGCGACCTTCGCGGCGCTGCCGCCGGATCACGGGGGCCCGGCGATCTGCACCCGCGAGCGGTTTCTTGGAGAGGTGCGTGATCGAGCCGGGCGTCGATGGCACGCGATGATCGTGGATCGCCACGCCCGATTCCTCGGCCCCGCCGACGACTGATTCCGACGTTCACGTCGGTCAGGGAGTCGTCGCCCCCGGCGTCGAACCGCCGTGGCGATGCACCAGAAGTCCGCCTTCATGGGCCGTGATGCCGATGATTCCCGCATTCGCGAACACCAGCAGCGTCGCCGCGATCCCGAGCCCGAGCCGCAGCCCGCGTCTGGGAACGAGGGTCATGGCGACGAGGCCGGCGTTCAAGGCGAGCAGGATCGGAACGATCTCCCCGCGGCTGGCGTGGTCGGACAGGATTTCACGGGCCGTGTCGGTCCGGAGTCGGGCCTCCACGATCGGTTCCGCGGCTTCGCCGGCCTCGCCCGCCTGCCATGCCACGACCGCCGTCCCGAAGAGGACGGCCGTGAGCACGAGTCGATAGACGATCGCTCGGCGTCCCGGAATGCCGCACAGTGCCAGCACGAACGGCACCGCGAGAATCGAGATCGCGATCGGGAAGTGCACGAGCATCGCATGGCGGGTGATGGGATCGGCGAAGGACTGGCGGAGGCTCTCGAGAAGATCCGACATCGTGCGGGGTTCCAGGAGGTAGGCTGCCGTTCGATCGACGCGGGCTCGTGCCGCGAGCCATCGGCGGAGACTACCAACATGAATCGAAGCACTGCAGGTCCCTTGCTCGCAAGCCTCGGTTTCGCGGCGATCTTCTGCGGAATCGCCGAAGCGACCGATGATCCGTCTCCTGAGAATCCCTTCGTCTACGAGCGATCGGTGTGGCTCGAGACGGGGCCGGCATCCGGGTCGATCGAGGCCGCGGATTTCGACCGGGTGCCGGATCGTTCCGAAGTGGTCGATCGTCCGGAGGGGTTCAGCGACGCCGGCGACGGATCACGGCAACGTCTGCGCGGCTGGATCGAGGCGCCTCGGACCGGGGCCTATCGCTTCTCGATCGCCTCGGACGATGATGGCGTCCTGTTGCTCTCGACCTCGGAGGATCCCGCGGGCGGGCGTCCGATCGCGTCGGTCCGCGGTTTCACGGGACGGGACGAATTCGACCGGCAGCCGACCCAGGTCTCGCGTCCGATCGTGCTCATCAAAGGGCGGCGGTACCACCTCGAAGCAAGGCAGCGGAACGTCGACGGCGAGGGCCATCTCTCGGTGGGCTGGCAGGTTCCGGGTGGACCGGCGGGCGTGTACGTCCCGGTCGGCATGCGTCTGGAGCCTGCATTCCGACTCGAGGTCTGGAATGGGGTCGCCCGCGGCGAACCGGGGTCGCTGGAGGTCTTTCGAACCCCTCCGAGCCGGGTGGACCACCTTCATTCGATGTACGCCAGGGATGTCGGGACGAACGTGGCGACCCGGCTTCGGGGTCGATTTCGGGCCCCGGCATCGGGCGAATATCGTTTTCGGGTCACCGCGGACGATCTCGCGATGCTCCGTCTGGACCGGTCGAGCGATTCCCGAGGTTGGCGACGGATCGCCGGCCTCTCGAGCTGGACGCCGCCGGACGGATGGGAAGGTCGGCCGGAACAGGTCTCCGAGCCGGTGGACCTGGCGGCGGGCGAGGTCGTCGAGCTCGAGGTGCTCCACTGGCAGGGGAGCGGCCCGGGTCACGTCGGGGTCGGGGTCAGCGGACCGAACGGGCTCGATTCCCGGCCTCTCCGTGCCGTGGCGATTCCGGATCGAAAGACAGAATCCGAAACCCGGTGAACCGGCGAACACGGTGGCAAGTATCACTGAATCGCAGGAGCAACCCCGCCTCCGGTCACCGGTAGCGTTGGAAGCCCCTATTCTGTCATCAACAGGTCCGTCGATGCCTCTGAACGGTGTACGCATCAGCGGTCGAAACCAAGCTCCATACCGTCCGGAGATCCGAATCATGTTCCGATCCAGCGCCCTTCTACTCGCCGGGGTGACCGGCCTGACGTCCATCGTCGCGGCCATGCCGGCGACGGCGATGCAGGCCCCTCCAGGTGCTCGCATGAGCCAGGACTTTCCGCCGTTCGAGAAGATCTCGGAAGGCTTCACCGAGGTGGCCCCGGCCGATGGCGGCCGAGGCATGTACCGGGTCTGGGTGAACAAGAAGACCCAGCGGTCGCTCGCCGAGCTGCCCCGGAACTTCGAGAAGCAGGACCTCTTCATGGCATGGACGGTCGCGTCGGGCGTGGAGACGTCGGCGGTCCAGACCGGCGACCAGTACGCCCGCTGGAAGCGTTTCGGCAAGCGGCTCGCCCTCGTCGAGCCCAACTACGCCGTGATCTCCTCCGGTGACAAGCAGAGCAAGGACGCCACGCAGCGGGTCTTCACCGATCGCGTGATCCTCGAGGTCCCGATTCTCGCGATGGGGCCCGGCGGCGGCCCGGTCATCGACCTGAACGCGCTCTTCGTGAACAAGGCGACCAGTTTCTTCGGCAGGGTGGCCGCCGGTGCGAACACGAGGCTCGCGACGGTCGAGAAGGCGAAGACCTTCCCCGGCAACGTCGAGCTCTGCTACCAGATGCCGCTCGCCACCGGTCGGTTCGCCAAGCTCTACTACTCCATCGCGTCGATTCCCTCGAGCACGGGCTATCGCCCGCGAGAGGCGGACGACCGCGTCGGCTACTTCACGACCAGCATCCAGGATCTCGGTGATCCGGCGGCGGACACCCCGTGGAAGCGATACGTCAACCGCTGGCATCTCGAGAAGGCGGATCCGAGCCTCAAGATGAGCCCGCCGAAGAAGCCGATCGTCTTCTACATCGAGCACACCGTGCCGGTGCGTTACCGCCGCTGGGTGCGTGACGGCATCCTCGAGTGGAACAAGGCCTTCGAGGAGGTCGGGATCGTCAACGCGGTCGAGGTCTACCAGCAGGACAAGCTGACCGGCGCCCACATGGACAAGGATCCGGAGGACGCCCGGTACAACTTCATGATCTGGACCAACGCGAACATGGGCTTCGCGATCGGACCCAGCCGGGTCCATCCCAAGACCGGTCAGATTCTCGACGCCGACATCGTCATGGACGAGGGCTTCGTGAGCTCCTGGGTCGACGGTTGGGAACGTCAGATCCCGCACGCGGCGATGGAGAGCCTCGGCGCCGAAACGGTCGAGTGGCTCGTCGAGAATCCCGAATTCGATCCGCGGGTGATCCTCGCGGAGCCGCAGGATCGCCAGCAGGTCGCCACCGAGATCGCGACCCGCCACGAGGAACTTCGCGGCAAGGGCCTGCGCGGCATGCACCCGAGTCTCGACGGTCCCGGGAAGCTCATCGCGGGGGCCGGCCCGGAAGGCCAGGCGGCCGAAAGCAACGCCCACGCCTGCACCGCGTGTCAGAACGCGATGCGGAAGTCGATGGACGTCGCCTTCATGCGGATGAACGCCGAACTTCTCGGTCTCTCCGAGAACACGGACCCGGACGGGCAGAAGCTCGACGGAATCCCCGAGGAGTTCATCGGTCCGCTCCTCAAGGAAGTGATCATGCACGAGGTCGGCCACACCCTCGGCCTCCGGCACAACTTCGTCGGATCGGAGCTGGTCTCCTACGAGGAGATGAACAGCGAGGGCTTCGACGGCCCCATCTCCTCCTCGGTGATGGACTACCTGCCCGTCAACATCGCGTTCGGTGACGATGTGGTCCAGGGCCCCTGGACGACGACCACGCTCGGGCCGTACGACATGTGGGCGATCGCCTACGGCTACACGCCGGGCAAGACGGACGCGGTGCTCGCACGATGTGGCGAGCCCGAACTCCGATACCTGACGGACGAGGACACCCCGGGCCCCGATCCCATGGCGCGTCGCTTCGACCACGCCGAGAATCCCCTCGACTACGTCGACGCCCAGCTGGCGATCGTCGAAGAGCTTCGCGGTCGCATCATCGACGAGATGGTCGACGAGGGTGAGAGCTGGTCGAAGGCTCGAAACGGCTACCTCATGACCCTCTCCAAGCACCTCGGTGCGGTGGCCGTCGCAGGCAACTGGATCGGCGGAAGCACCGTCAATCGCGTCGTGAAGGGTGCGGAGCTCGATCCGATCACCGACATTCCGGCGGACCAGCAGCGTCGGGCGCTGGCGATCGTCCTCGATGCCACCACCCCCGACACGGCGTACGGCCTGAGTCCGGAGCTGCTCCGGAAGATGACGGTCGAGAAGTGGTTCGACGGTGGCGGCAGACGGGGCGCGATGGCGGACTCCACCTTCGACGTCCACAACCGCATCAGCGGCGTCCAGCGAACGGCACTGACGCTGATCCTCAACCCCACGACGTTGAACCGGATGTACGACAACGAGTTCCGGGCGGTCGAGGGCGAGGACGTGCTCACCATCCCGGAGACCATGGACGGCGTGAAGGCCGCGGTCTGGACCGAGCTCGACGCCCGGCCCAACGGCAACCGCAGCAACACCGACGCCTACATCTCCAGCCTGCGTCGGAACCTCCAGCGTTCGCACCTCGAGCGACTGGTGGCACTGGCCGGCGGGAGCGCTTCGTTCGGTCCCTCCAGGGCCGCGGTCGCGAGTCTCTCGCGTCAGCAGCTTCGCGAGCTCGACGAGCAGATCGGTGAAGTGTTGAGCCGGGATGGAAGTCGGCTCGACACCTACTCGCGAGCCCACCTCGCGGATGCGAAGGCGATCATCGACCGGGTCCTGAACGCCGACTACGTCTACAACTGATTCCCCCTGTCGCCTCCGGGCGAACGGGATCGAAGGAAAAGCGAGGAGGGCCGTCCATGGACGGCCCTCCTCTTTCCTTCGATGGCCGGGCCGGATCTCGATCTACTCGTCGGCCTTCGGGGCGCCCGCGTAGAACACCGCCTCGAAGTCGTACCACTTGATGGTCTTTTCGGTGAACGCGGGTCCGAACGGATCGGTGCTGCCGACCCTTCCGTTGCCGGCCCGCATCTTCGCGGATTCGTTTCCGGCGGAGTAGCTCGGTGCGAATCGCCACCAGTAGGCTTTCGCGCCCACCTCGGCCGCCGCGGCCCGAGCCTGGTCGTCCCCCGGCAGCTTGCCGATCTCCATCTGCTTCGAGAATCGGCTGGTTCCGAGCCGAGGCATGTCCGACTTGGCGACGATCCGGACCGGGTCCGTGGTGGCCGGCTTTCGATTCCCCACGTAGTTCTCGAGGAACGGATTCGCGCATCCGCCGAGGGCGAGCACCCCGGTCGCGAGCAAGGATCGGACGATCGGTCGGAGGTTTGATGACATTACGGAATCCTGGAGGCGAGTTCGGAGCGGATGGATCCCGCTGGTGATGCCGGACCCGTCGAAACGGCGATCAATTCGCCGACTGGAGGATCCAGAACATCGCGCGTCGGCGTTCCGGATCGACCGAGTCAGCGTACATGATCGCGTTCAGGCGAACCCGTTCCCGGTCGCACCTTTCCTGCATGCGTTCCCACTGTTCGATCTCTTCGGGGGTCGCGTCACCGGCGGCCAGTCGCCGATTCAACCCGTCGAGGGCGGAACGCATTTCGAGATAGTCCGCCGCCTCGGCACGAAAACGTGCGACTGTCGGATCGTCATCCATGGTGACGGGTTCGCCGACGACGCCGACACCACCGTGGTCCGGCGCGGCATCGGGCGGTTCTTCACGATCGCAGGCCGAGAGCAGCAGCACCGCGGTGGCGAGGAACGTGAGATGTCGGCGTGATCCGAAACCGTCGGTGGAAAGCATCGGCCTGATCACCAGCCGCCGTAGAGCGCAGCACTTCCGGGGAAGAGCCGCTCGGAAACCCAGTCCCAGTCCGGCCCGGGGTAGTAGACGTTGGTGAGCTGCGTCGAGCTGTTGAAGGCGACTTCGATCGGTTCGGGATTCGTGTAACTCGTCCCCGCCCACTTGCGGCGTTCGACGTGCCCGTCCGCGAAGGCGAAGTTGAAGTGGCCTTCGTCCCAGATCATGAGCTGGTCGATCCAGTCCGGGGTGTAGGGATTGATGCCCCAGCCGTTGATGTTGTGGCCTCGTCGGTCGTGTTCCGCGACCATCGAGATGGTGTCGCTGGGCCGGGGGATCCGGCTTCGCGTCCCGATCGACCAGGAGGGTGGTCCACCCCAGTCGCTCGTACCCTCGCCATCGGTGAAGAAGGCGCTGAGCGAGTAGGTGCGGACGTAGTCGGAGCGATCGAACGGGGATTTGTAGAGCCGCACGTCGCCGACGTAGGGGAAGAGTCGTCCCTCGGTGAGGGCTTCCTCCCGCTCGGTGTTTCCGGGGCCCATGTTGTTGCCCACGGAACGGACCCAGTCCCACGAATGTCGATTGGTGTCTGGTGCGACGTATCGGCCCGCGTTGTCGGATGCGTACCCGTCCCACGCGAGCATCATCTGTCGTTGCTTCGACAGGCAGGTCAGGCCCTTCGACGTCTGCTGCAGGGCGGTCGTCGCGTAGAGCACCAGGCCGATCAGGATCACGATCATCGCGATCACGACGAGGAGTTCGACAAGGGTGAAGCCCGGCCGACGGCGGTCGGTCGAGCATCGGGGTCGGATCTTCATGGTTTCACTCCGGCTCGATGGCTCGAGGCGTTCGCGAGCCGCTCCAGAGAAATCCGGAGCGGTGTATCAGTGAACACGATAACCCTGAAACGGTGCTCGGGACAACCGATCCGGACACATCGATCCACATTCCCGAAATCGATCGAGCCTGATCGAACGACTCAGGGCTCGCGACTCGCCGGTGCTTCAGGACGCCGTTGCTTCCGGTAACCACCGAAACCCGCGTTCGTGAGCCGCCAGTCCGCCGCGTCGTCGACCTTCACGCCGGCCGTCGGAATGTCGTCCTCCCGTTCCATCGCCCAGAGCATTCCCTGGACGGCCATCCGCCGGCAGTCGTCGGATCGGAAGTCGTACGGATGGCCGAGCGTCGTGAAGAACACGCGTCCGGGAAGGTTCGAATCCTTCGGGTTCTCGATGGTCCAGGCGACGGGGCTGGAGGTCGGGAATCGATCATGTCGTTCCTCGTGGTACGACTTCAGCGTCGTGCCGGTGGCGAGGCGGGTCGGGTCGCCGGCGAGTTCGTCGCCACCCCCTTCCACGTGATACAGCCACGAGTAGGCATCGAACGGCTCGACACCGCGAAGGATCGGATGCGTCGCTTCCGGGTCCGGCACGACCCGGGTGAGGGGGGTCTTTCCATCGCCGAAGTTGCCGTGGTGGGTGATCCATCGCTGGCCGAAGACGCGTCGAGGCCAGGCCTCGTTCATCTCGACGTGTCGGGGATCCTCCTTCGGGTATCGGAAGGCATGCGTCGCCGTCCGGAATCCCACGAGCGGTCGGCCCGAGGCGACGTAGCGCTTGATCGGCTAGAGCTGGGCGTCGGGCAGGGTTCGGAATCGGATGAACATCACGACGAGGTCCGCGTCCGTGAGCACTTCGAGGCCGGGGATGTTCGAGAGGGCGTCGGGATCGATCAGGCCGTCGCCGTCGAGACTGTGGAGGACGGTCGTGCGGACGTCGTGATCGCGGCCGAGCAGGGCGGCGAGCCTGGGGAGCGATTCCTCGCTGCGGTATTCCTCATCACCGGAGATGAAGACCACATGCGGCCGATCGTCGTCCTTCGGAGGCGTCGTCCCGGTGGCTGGTGGATCGGCGTGGAGGATCGAGGCTCCGATCAGTAGAAGCGTGGTCGGTGTCATGGTGGAGAGCGTACCGGCTACCGCCCGGTCGTTCGCCTGAACCGTTCGGTCGTCCGACGGGGACCGTTAGGATGCCGGTCGGCCCGATCACCCCTTCCTGCCGTCCGGCGGAGACCCATCATGCACTCGATCGCCCTTCCGTCGCTTGCGTCGCTCGCGCTCGCCCTCACGTCGGTTCCGGCCGATGCGTTCCTCGCGGATGAGCGGACGATCCCGATCGAGGAGATCGGGGCCCGCCGCTGGATCGGCGCCGCGTGGCAGCCGAGCCGGCTGCAGGACTGGCGACTCGACGACGGCCGGCTGGTCAACGACGACAGTCGACTGCCCGTGCGAACGGCGCATGTCCTTCCGCTGCGAATCGATCCGAGTGACCCGGAGACGCCGTTGACGATCTCCGTCGACGTTCGCATCGTCGGCGGCGGGCCTCTGGAGGCGGGCGCCTTCGCCGGGTTGCTGTTCGGTGCGGGCGGGCCCGACGTGGACCCGCGGCTCACGGCGCTGGTCCAGCAGGTGCCGGCCCCCGACGGGGGGATGCTCGCGGTGGTCGCGGGCGGCGGAACGGGTCGGTTGCTCGACTTCTCGACCGAGAAGCAGGGCGGCTTCAGCTGGGCGCTGCCGGCGAAGACGAGACTCGAGGAACTCGAGGCCGTCCCGGAGGAGCGGGTCGAACTCCGCCAGTCCGAGGTGGAGATCAGA
>Ga0213869_10002967_pt1 | contig 11485 bp, 10 predicted proteins | sample PICome_10_FD_160083 | JGI IMG/M metagenome (GOLD analysis project Ga0213869, IMG submission 160083) | Coastal seawater microbial communities near Pivers Island, North Carolina, United States - PICO132 | ecosystem: Environmental > Aquatic > Marine > Coastal | place: USA: North Carolina...
AAAATCGTTATAAACAAAAAAAATTCAAAAAAAATATTTAAGCCGGAAACAAGTATTTTGAGATTAAGTAACTACAAATCAAAAAACTTACTTAAGTGGCATCCAAAATGGTCTATTAATAAATCATTGGACAAAATAATAGAATGGAATATTAAGGTGAAAAGACAAAATCATGCTAAAGTATGTATTCAACAAATTAAAGAATATATATGCGATTAATAATTATATAAAATGAAATTAAAAAAACAAATTTCTTACGGCAAGAATGTATATGATGGCAAAGAAATATCTGCTGTAATAAAAACTTTAAAAAAATCAACTCAAATGGGAGTATCTGTAGTAAATTTTGAAAATAAAATTTCGAAATTATTTTCAAAAAAATATGGATTGATGGTTAATTCTGGTTCATCAGCTTTAACATTAGCGCTTAAAGTAATGGATTTCAAAAATGGTAGTGAAATCATCACTCCATGCCTAAATTTTGGGACCGCAGTATCAGCAATAATGTTAAATAATTTGGTTCCAGTTTTGGTTGATTGTAAAATTGATACTTTGCAAATTGATGAGGATAAAATTGAGAAGAAAATAACAAAAAAGACAAAAGCAATATTAGCACCTAATTTAATAGGAAATATTCCTAATTGGAAAAAAATTAGGTCAATAGCTAACAAATACAATTTGAAAGTGATAGAGGATTCCGCAGATACATTGGGGGCAAAAATAAATAATAAATCAACTGGAATTTATAGCGACATTTCAATTACAAGTTTTTATGGTTCACATGTTATCAGTTGCGCGGGTAATGGGGGAATATTTTTAACTAATAATAAAAATTTTTATACAAGGGCAAAAGTATTAAGAAGCTGGGGTCGAATGTCGACATTAATTAAAGACTCAGAAAATATTAATAAAAGACTTGGAATTAAATTAAAGGGTTTTGATTATGACAGAAAATTTGTTTTTTCAGAAGCTGGCTATAATTTCGAACCTTCAGAAATTGGAGCATCATTTGGATTAATACAACTTAAAAAGTTTAATTTTTTTACAAAAATAAGAAATAGAAACTTTAAATTACATTGTGATTTTTTTAAAAAATTAGAAAATCATTTTATTATTCCTAATGTAAATAAAAATGTTAAAACCAATTTTCTTGCCTATCCTATTATATTTAAGAAAAGAAACAATTTTTCTAGAAAAGAATTTCAAATTTATTTAGAAAAAAATAAAATTCAAACAAGGCCAATTTTTACTGGAAATTTATTAAGACATCCAGCTTTTAGCTCTTTAATTTCTTCAAAAAATAAACTTAATGAATTTTTAGGTGCAGACTATATTATGAAAAATGGTTTACTTATTGGGTGTCACCAAGGGCTATCTAAAAAAGACATCTCATATATGCATACAATTATATTAAATTTTAACAAATTAAGAAAATTTAATTGAACTTGATTATAAATACTTTAAAATTTTTTAATAATATAAAAATTTCATCTCTCATGAACAGCTCAATAATTTTACCAGGAAAAAAAATTCTTGAAAAAAATTAATAATCAATCACTTACAATAATTGGTGGTAGCGGTTTTATTGGTAAATCAATAATTGATTCTTTTAACAAAGGATTATTAAAAAAATATTTTATTGAAAACATTAATATAATTTGTAGACAACCATTTAGATTTAAAAAAAAAAATAATAATTTATATAAATTAAATATATTTTATTCGAACATAAGAACCTTAAAAAAATTACCTAAAAGTGATTTATACATATATGCAGCCGAGTCAACAAATGTAAATTTTTATAATAAAAAAAATAATAAAAAAAACATTAATCACCATAAAGAATCAATAAAAAATTTTGTAAATCTTGTCTCCAAATATAATAATAGTAAAGTTTTATATGTTAGTTCAGGATCTGTTAATCACAAAAAATACACAAAATCTTCAAACTCATATAAAAAATTATATGCCAAATTAAAAATTTTTTCTGAAAATCAAATTAAAAAATTATTTAAATTTAAGATTAAAACTTCAATAGCTAGATGTTATAGTTTTATAGGACCACATCTCCCAACAAACAGTCATTATGCTATTGGAAACTTTTTATATGGTGCAAAATATAATAATAAAATTATAATTAAAAAAAAGAATAAAGTAATTAGAAGCTATATGTATTCCGATGATATGGTTGAATGGTTAATTACTATTTTAAAAAATTCAAAAAAAAAGACAACCATTTACAACGTAGGTTCAGACGAATCGATTGAATTATTCGATTTAGCTAAAAAAATTACTCAATTATTTAAAGATAAAGTTTTGATTTCAAAAGAAGGATCTGAATCAAAAAAAGTTGATAAATATGTACCAATCATAAGAAAAACAAAAAATGATTTAAAATTAAAAATTTTATATAATCTTTCAAATTCTTTAAAAAGATGTTTAAAATTTATTTAAAAAAATATGAATAAAAAAATAAGTATAGTCACACCAACTTTTAATGAAGAATTAAATATTGAAAAATTATGTGTTGAAATTTCTTCACAAATGAAAAAATTTAATTATGACTATGAACATATTGTAATAGATAATTCATCTACAGACTCTACCATTCAAGTTTTGGAAAAAATTGCAAAAGTAGATAAAAATTTAAAAGTAATAGTAAACAGCAGAAATTTTGGACATATTAGATCTCCCATACATGGTTTGCTTCAAGCTTATGGAGATGCAGTAATTTTAATGAGTGCTGATTTTCAAGACCCTATTGATTTAATCCCAAAATATATCGAAGAATGGGAGAAAGGACATTTAGTAGTTATGGGACAGAAAACAACTTCCGATGAAAGTGTTTTAAAACATTATTTTAAAAAACTTTATTATAAATTTATTAATGCTATATCAGAGGTTCCTTTATTAATGAACACCACTGGCTCTGGACTTTTTGATAGAAAAATAATTGAAGAATTGAGAAAAGTTAATGACCCATATCCTTATTTTAGAGGTTTAGTATCTGAATTTACTAATGACGTAAAACTGATACAATTTCATCAACCAAAAAGAAATAAAGGATCAACTAAAAATAATTTTTATACCTTATATGATCTAGGGATAGTTGGTATTATAAAACATTCAAAAATCCCTTTAAGAATTATTACATTTATTGGGTTGATAGCTAGTTTGTTCTCATTTCTTATTTCAATAGTTTTCTTATTTAGAAAACTTTTTAATTGGAATTCTTTTGATGTAGGAATTGCTCCATTAATTATTGGAGTTTTTATGATTGGATCTATTCAAATTTTTTTATTAGGCTTTATTGGTGAATACGTTATGAATATTTTATATCATAACCGTAACATGCCTTTAGTTATTGAGAAAAAAAGAATTAATTTTGATAAATAGTTTAAATACTTAAAATTTAATTAAAAACTTTATGAGATATTTAATAATTGGATCTGGCAAAATTGGAATAGATTTATATATAAAATTAAAAAAATTAAATTTACCGGGTGATACATTTATTTTTAATAGAAATAAAAATTCAATAGGCGCAAAATATTGTAAAAAAAAAAATTTTAATTATTCATCGGGTGGTATCAGTCATCTAATGAAATTTCTCCAAGAAGAAAAAAATATAATATTTGATTGCACATCAGCTCAAGCTAGTAAAAATATTTATAATAAAATTAAAAAAAAACTAAATAAAAATTTTTATGTAAATCTAACACCAGCTCCTTTAGGGAAATATTTTATACCATATTTTTCAAACGTAAAAATTCCTCATTCAATTAATATGATAACCTGCGGTGGTCAATCTTCCGTACCAGTAATCATGGAAATGAAAAAAGTTATTAAAGATATTAAATATGTTGAAGTTATTTCAAGCATAGCCTCACAAAGCGCAGGGAAAGCTACTAGAGAGAATATTAATGAGTATATAATCAATACACAGCGTGCTATAGGACAACTTTCAGGTTTAAAAAACAATAAAGTAATTATAAATTTAAATCCATCGAAACCACCTGTAAATATGATGAATTCAATATTTTTCGAGTGCAAAAATGTCAATGGTAAAAAAATTAAAGAAGCTAATGTAGTTTTAAAAAATATTAATAAAACTATTAAGAAGTACATACCAGGATACAATGCAAAATTATTTTATAAAAAAAGTGAAAAATTTTTTAGAGTTACAATAAGAGTTGTTGGCAGCGGTGATTATCTATCAACTTTTGCAGGTAATTTAGATATTATAACATCTTCTTCAGCATATATAGGTCATCTTTTGAATGAAAAAAATAATTATTAGCGATGTCACTTTAAGAGATGGCAACCATGCGGTTGGTCATCAAATTAATAAAGATATGATAAATATCTATTCTAAATTTGCAGAAAAGAATAAAATAGATATTTTAGAAATAGGGCATGGTAATGGTTTAGGCGCTTCAAGTTTAACTATCGGAAGATCTAAAATTTCAAATATACAAGCAATAAAAATAGCAAGAAAAAACTTAAAGAAAACAAAATTAAGTGTTCATAGCATTCCGGGTTTTTCTACTTTAGATGATGTAAAATTAGCAATTGATAATGGTACTGATATAGTGAGAGTAGGGTGCAATTCTTCTGATATTGATATAATTGAAAGACAATTTTTATATTGTAAAAAAAATAAAGTTGATTCATGGTGTGTTTTTATGATGTTTCATCAAATTTATTCTAAAGATAAGTACATATCGATTGTTAAAAATTTAAAAAAAATAGGTATTAAAACTTTTATCGTGATGGACTCAGCTGGAATTTTGTTACCAGCGGACGTAAAAAAAATTTTCTACAATTTAAAAAAATTAAACATAAGAACAGGATTTCATGGACACAATAATCTCGGGTGTGCAATTGCTAATACAATTCAAGCAATTAAAGGTGGTGCTAAGATTATTGATTGTTCAATTAGAGGTTTCGGCGCAGGTGCTGGGAACACACAATTAGAAATTATTGTAGCTTTATTAAAAAGACTTAAAATTTCAAATAAATTTGATGTTAGAGAATTTTACAAAATGTCTGATCAATTTATTAAAATTTTAAAAAATAATAAAATTAATTACAAAGATATTTTTACCAATCCGTTGAGTATTAGTACTGGTTTGAATGGTTTATTTTCAGGTTTTTCACCTAAAATAAATTTATTTGCAAAAAAATATAATGTTAGTTCGTTTGATATATCCGATTTGGCTGGTAAGAAGCAATTAGCAGCTGGACAAGACGATCTGTTAATGAATATTGCACATAACTTAAGTTTAAATAAAAAAAAATAATGTCTTTAGAAATTAACTTTAAAAAGAATAATAAAAAAATTAAAGTTAGCGATTTAATTGCAATATTTTTAAAAGAAAAAAAAATTAAACATGTATTTGGAATTATCGGTTCAGCGAATTCACATATTTTTGACTCGATTAATAAACTTAAATATACAGAAATTATAAACGTTCACCATGAGCAGGCTGCTACTATGGCAATGCAGTCATATTATAGAGTCAATGGTAGACCTTGTGCCTGTATATTAACCGCAGGCGCTGGAAGCTCTAATGGTATTACAGGGGTAATTTCAGCTTGGGCGGACTCTATTCCAGGGATTATAATATCAGGACAAGAAAAGTTATCTGCAATTAAATCTTATAAAGGAATGCGTATGTGGGGTGTTCAAGGATTTGACTCAACCCTTATGGTAAAAAAAGTTACTAAATTTTCAAAAAGAATTGAAAAAACAACTGACATAAATTTTTATTTAAACAAAGCATATGATATTTCAATTGATAAAAGGCCAGGACCAGTATGGATTGATGTTCCTTTAGACATACAAGGAACAAGTTGCAATTTATCTGAATTAAAAAAATATAAAACTATCAGAAGTAAAAAAAGTGGCCTAAGTTTAACTTCCTTAGAAAAATTTACAAAATTATTAAACAAATCAAAAAGACCAGTCTTTTGGTTCGGAAATGGTATAAAAATTTCCAACTCAAAAAATTTAATGCCTAAATTATTGAAGAAATATCCAATACCTTTTTTTCTTTCTTGGTCAGCAATAGATTTGTTGCCATCTAATCATAAACTTAATTATGGTAGGCCAGGTGTTTATGGCAATAGAGCATCAAACCTTATTTTACAAAGTAGCGATTTAATCATTTCGATTGGAACAAGGATGTCAATTCCTATGATAGGATATGTTCAAGATGAATTTGCAAGAAGTGCTAAAATTATTTCTGTTGATATAGACTCTAAAGAAACAAAAAAATTAAGCAAAAAAATTAATCTTAAATTTAACGTTGATGCAGGTACATTTATCAGTAGTTTAATTAATAAAACTAGATCTAGGAAAAGCTATCCTAAATCTATTTCAAAATGGATAAAGTATTGTAATTCAACTCTTAAAAAATTTCCTCATCTTGAAAAATGGGCTCATAAAGACAAAAAAGGCTTTATTAATTCTTATAATTTTTTAGAAAAATTTTCTTCCGAATTGAAAGAAAAAGATTGTGTTGTAACTGACATGGGAACAGCATTATTGAGTGGACATCAAATAATGAAATTTAACGGTAAACAGAAAATGATTACTTCACAGGGACTTGGTGAAATGGGTTTTGGTTTGCCAGGTGCTATTGGTGCATCAATTGCAAAAAATAAATCTGAAGTAATTTGTCTAAATTGTGATGGGGGTATTATGATGAATCTACAAGAATTACAAACGATTAATGAATACAATTTACCTATTAAACTTTTTATATTTAATAATGATGGATACTTAATGATAAAACATACTCAGAAAAATTTTTTTAATGGTAGATATACCTCAGTAAATAAAAAAACTGGAATTAGTTTTCCTAATTTTAAAATTCTAGCCAAGGCATTTAATTTAAATTATTACAAGATTAAAAATTGGGCTGATTATAATTCTTTTATTAAATATAAATTTAGAAAGAAAAAATCATTTTTGTGTGAAGTTTTAATGGATCCAGAACAGACTTTTTATCCGAAACTTTCAACGTTTATTGATGGAGAGAACAACATTGTTTCTCCACCTTTAGAAGATTTATCCCCATTAATAAGTAGAAAAGAGTTAAAGCAAAACCTTTTAGTAAAGTTACATAAAAAATCACAACAAATTAAATGAAAAATTTAATTAGGTTTAAAATTAAATCTTTTTATAGAAAATTAATAATATTTTTATATTTAATTATTTATAAAAAACCGATTTATAAAAAAAAAATCAATTTAGAAAACTTTAATTTCACTGAACTTAAAATTAATAAAGAATTATATAGAATTTATGAATTAGATCGAGGTAGGGTATTTACAAATAAAAATGACATAACAGCTTACATAACTAAAGCAAATTTTCTCACCGAAGGTTCAATGCAATTTAAAAAATTTGATGCAATAAATAGTCGCAATCAAGGTTTAGATAAAAATTTAGTATTAAAAAATGGCACACCTAACGTTAAAAAGCATATTAAAGGCAATGTTTTAAGTTTATTATCTGGAGGAGCCTCAACAAATAATTTTACTCATTGGTTTACTGATGTAGTTCCAAGAATTATTTTATTTAAGAAAAAATTTAATTTAAAAAAGATTGATAAATTTTATGTTCCAAGTGTAAAATTTAAATTTCAAGTTGAAAGTTTAAATTTGTTGAATATTAAGCCAAGTCAATTAATTTCATCTGAGTCAATCAAGCATATTCATGCAAAAAAAATCTATTATACAAGTCACCCTTGTCATTTTTACCCTTCGAAAGCTCAAAAATGGTCTTTAGTTTCATTAAGAAAATTATATTTACCAAAAAAATTAAAAAGAAATAAAAAATTTAAATATATATATATTGATAGAGATCAACTTAAATTAATTGATAAGGACAATCTCAAAAAGTACGCATCTTGGAGAGTTTTACTTAATGAGGACGAAATTCGAACCTATCTTAAATCAACAGGATTCAAAATAATAAAACCAGAAAATTTTTCTTTCAAAGAACAAATTCATATTTTTAATAGCGCTGAAGTCATAGTGAGTTTATTTGGTGCCGCTATGATGATGATAACTTTTTGCAATTCAAATGCAAAAATATTAGAAATCAAACCTGAAAAATCTGGAAACGAATTTAAAAATATTTCGAATAAATTAAATTTATTACATGAACAAATAAAAGTTAAACCAAAATATAAATCGTCAACACCTCAAAATGGTTTACTTTTTTGTAATTTAAATATTATTAAAAATAAATTAAAAAAACTAAAGATTTAATCTGCAAACGATAAAAAATGTTAGAAAAATTTTCTTATGGTGAGTATGTATTAGCTGCCTCTACCAGGTCTTTATATGCTTGAGTATTTTTTAGGGATGTAAGTTTTGTAACTATTGAACTTGGCAGACAACAAATTCCTGTTTTAACTGGAAACCCTGAAAAAATAATTTTAACCTATTAATCTCGGACACCACATAGACACCACAACGAAATACATGTTCATCACTTGTATCACTGATGTTCTGTAAGATAATTTTTTTATAAATTTAAAAGTTTAGGATTTACTTAGTTTGTGGTGCCCTCACACGGACTCGAACCGCGAACCTATTGATTACAAATCAATTGCTCTACCAATTGAGCTATGAGGGCATTATTTTTTATTTATTAAATTAATAAATAAAAATCTTCAAGTTCATAATGATTTATTTATTTTTTAATATATCCTTTAACAACTAAAACAGAGCCAATTTCTAGCTTTTTTATCTTATAATTATTTATATTAATTATTTTTTTAAATAAACCTAAATAATTTCTTTTATTTTTTATATTATTACCAATATCCATCACTTTCATAATAAACTCTAAAGAAAAAAATTTTTTAGGCAATAAAGGTTCAATAATAAAAACTTCTGTTTTTTTTTTTAATTTTTTACTAAAAAATGAAAAAGTTTCTAAAATTTGCTTGTCTGTTAAATGATGTAAAACGTTATTAATGAAAATTAAATCAATTTTATTTTCGTAGTTTTTTAAATAATCATTTTCAATAACTCTATATTTGTATTTTTTATTTTTTTTTCTTGAAACATCAACGAAATTTTTATTAATTTCGACACCTAGATATTTATTTGGTTTGAATAATTTAGAAAAAAAACCAGCACCACTTCCAAAGTCTAAAACAAAATTTTTATTTTTTATATTTTTTCTTATATAAAGTGAATAACTATCTTCAGAAACTGGACCCATATTCATTGGTGTAAAAATAGAGGCAAGATTATTTTGCAAAAAATTAGCTAAAAGAATTAGCGGTAGAAGAAAAAATCTAAATATCTTATATAAAAAATCCATTTATTAACTACTTATATGTTTTTTGAAAAAAGAAAATAATTATTAGCTATTGCTGAGCATAAGTATACTAAAAAGTAAAAGTTATAATAGAGAATGTATTTTTTATTCTCTAGAAAGATGTTTGTTAATTTAGTTTTAAAAAGTAAAAATAAAATAATTATGAACATTGGTTCAAAATATTTCATAAAAATTATATAAGCACTGATAGCAGTTATAATGATTAAATTTAATATTAAGTTTAGTATATTTTCTTTCGATAAGAGGTATAAAAGAAAAAAACCTATTATTGAAGTTAAATAAAAAAAATAAAAATTACCTAAAAGAATTTTTGAAAGCTTAATAAAATACCCTCCACCCATAAGGTAATTATAATCAAAAAAATAAGAACAAATTATCACAAATATTGTTATTAAAAATATAGCTAGTTTATCTTTATCGATTAGTTTTATTTTTTTTTTAAAATAAAAAATGATTGTAAAAAAAGGTATTAAATAAAATGATATAATTGAAGAATTTACTAACAAACTGTTATAAAACTTAAATTCGAATGTTGCTTTAAGAATCTTGGGCCAAAACAATACAAAAATAATGCCAGGCAGTGCAAAAATAGTTACAACTAATAAAGTTTTTATAAAGTTTTTCTTATCAAGGTTTAAATAAAAAATTATTATAAAATATAAAAATATCATTGCATATAATTGTCTTGTGTAAACAGTGAGCGACATAAAAAATATTATAAAAAAAAGTTCTTTGTTAAATTTATTAAATTGAGATTTATTCTCCCATTTTAAAAAAAAAAATAAAGAAATTATGAAGAAAAATATTCCTGTGATTTGAGTGTTTGGCCAAACAGCAGCTGACCTAAAAGAGGGTAATAAAAAAATAATAAGTGAAAAAAGAAATAAATTATTTATATTTATTTTTTTAAATTTTATTTTTAAGCAGATAAAAAACAAATAAGGAATTGGTAAGGCTAGTATACAATAAATTAGTCGTAAAATTTCTTTATCATTTACTATTTTATAAATAATAGCTGCTATGTAATAATGTAAAGGAAATTTAATGTCTAAATTTGTGCTAAAAGCCAAAGGATTTTCAACTAAAGGCCAAGTAGTTTCAAAGTCTTTTATAAAACCTCCACTACCAGCTGCATCTATATTAAAATATAAATCAATAAACAATGAGATACCCAAAACTAGATATAAAAATTTATTTAATATATTTACTCTCATTTTAAAATTTTATTAATATAATGACACACGACCGCAACAGAATTAGATATATTCAAACTTTCAATATTTTTATTAGTATTTATTTTAAAAATAAAATCAGATTTTTTTAGTGTTTGGTTTTTTATTCCAAATCCTTCAGATCCAAATAGTAGTACGTTTTTTCCGTTCCATTTATGGTTAGTGAAGTCTTTATTACCTTTAGCATCAAAAGCACTTATCCAAAAATCTTTAGTTTTAAGATAAGTTAAAGCTGTATTTAAATTTGAAACTTTAAATATTTTCATATGTTCAATACCACCACTTGCACTTTTATATAATAACCTACTTTTTGATGGAAAAGATCTTTCTTTTACAATGATGCCATCTATATTAAAAGCTACAGTGCTTCTAATAATCGAGCCAATATTTCTGGGATCTGTAACTTCTTCAAGAGCAATAAGATTAAGATTATTTTTTTTATTTTCAATTACAAATTCTTTTAAAGTAATTTCTTCTAACTGCTCTACTTCGGCTAATAATCCTTGATGTGATGTATCATCTCTTCCACATAAGTTATCTAATTCCTTTTTTGATTTATAAAATACATTAATCTTTTTGAATAAATTTAAAGATTGGTTTTCTCGATTTAATTTTTTTTGTGCATCTTCGGTTAAAAAAATTCTTTCAATTTTTCTTTTAGGATTTTTTAAGGCTTCTAGAACCGCGTGTTTTCCTGCAATTAAAAAGGTGGTTTTTTTCATGAATTTTAGCGCTTAATACACGATTTATTAGCATATTTTAAGGTAAAATGATTTATTGCAATTACTAGATAAATGCTTATAAAACGCTTGTTGTTAAATGCTTTTTAAGTTAGTGGGTATCCCCAAGATTAAGGAGGGGTACCAAAGCGGTCAAATGGGGCGGG
>Ga0213869_10002968_pt1 | contig 11483 bp, 9 predicted proteins | sample PICome_10_FD_160083 | JGI IMG/M metagenome (GOLD analysis project Ga0213869, IMG submission 160083) | Coastal seawater microbial communities near Pivers Island, North Carolina, United States - PICO132 | ecosystem: Environmental > Aquatic > Marine > Coastal | place: USA: North Carolina...
GCGAAAATACAAAAGTTCAAGTTATCAGATCCACAATCACAAGCTTATTAAAAAAAGAAGAAATTAAAAAATAATTCTTTTTCGTGTTAAATTTTTCTAAGATAAATATTTTAACAATCTATTTTTTATTTTTCATTATATCTATTTTTTCATTACTAAATTTTCAAAATAGAGATAATCAGATAATTGAAAAAAAAATTAATTTAGGTTTAGATCTTCAAGGTGGATCTTATTTATTGTTGGAAATTAATTCTGATAATTTAATTCAAGAAAAAATTCAATCAAAAGTTATACCTATAAAAAAACTTTTGAAAGATAATGATATTAATTATAATAATTTCAAAATAAACAACAAAAATTTATCTCTTTCATTAGAAAATGTAGAAAAATTTGATTTATTGTTTAATTCGAGAAAAGATAATTTAGTTAATCCTTATCTGGATAATTATAGATCTTATGAATTAGTATATAAAAAAATCAACAATCAAGAAATAGAAATTTCTTTTTCAAAATTTGGTCTTTTAACAATTAATAATTCTGCTTTAAAACAATCAATAGAAATAGTGCGTAGAAGAATTGATGATGTTGGTACTAAGGAGCCCACAATACTTCAAAGAGGTGAAAAGAGAATATTAGTTGAATTACCAGGTTTAAAAGATCCAGACAGAATTAAAGCTCTTTTAGGTAAAACTGCACAATTAAATTTTAGACTCGTATCTGAAAATAACAATGAGTTTGGAGTAGACGAACTTATTTCAGAAGATGGTGAAAGATTAAACGTAAGCAAAAGAATTGTAATGAGTGGAGAAAATCTAATTGATGCTCAACCAAGTATTCAAAATCAAAATAACGAGCCTACAGTTTCATTTACTTTAGATAGATTGGGAGCTCAAAAATTTGGTAGAGCAACTACAGATAATGTTGGAAAAAGATTAGCCATAGTCTTAGATGGTGAAATTGTTAGCGCTCCGAATATCAATGAACCTATTACATCAGGAAATGGAATGATCTCAGGCAATTTTACATTTCAAGAGGCTACTGATTTAGCATTGTTGCTAAGATCAGGTGCATTACCAACTCCTTTACTTGTAGTTGAGGAAAGAACTGTAGGACCAGATCTAGGAGAAGACTCGATTAAATCCGGAATAACATCGCTAATTGTAGGTTTCATTTTGGTAATTATATTCATGTTATATAAATATCGAGTATTTGGACTAATAGCCAACACGGCATTAATAGCAAACTTAGTGATGTTAGTCGGGGTGCTTACTATTTTAGAGGCAACACTGACTTTGCCGGGAATTGCTGGCATTATTTTAACTGTTGGAATGGCTGTTGATGCAAACGTTTTAATATTTGAAAGAATTAGAGAAGAATTAAAAACAGAAAAATCAATAATCCACGCTTTTGACACAGGGTATACTAAAGCAAAGATTACAGTTTTAGACGCAAATATAACAACTTTAATTGCTGCTGTAATTTTGTTTGCTTTTGGTTCAGGGCCTGTAAAAGGTTTTGCTATTACCTTAGGTATAGGAATTGTAACCACACTTTTTACAGCCTATTTTTTAGCACGTCATCTTACATCTTTAATAGTTTTAAACCCTAAGAATAAGGAGATTAAAATTTAATGATCAATTTCAATTTTTCATCAAAATTTAAACATGCAAATATTTTGTCTCTAATTTTATTTGTTCTAAGTGTTATCTTAATTTTTTTTAAAGGATTAAATTACGGTATTGATTTTAAAGGTGGCACACTTATTGAACTTAGATCCAACAATATAGAGGCTGCTTCAATAAGAGATATTCTTAAAGTTATGGATTTGGGAGATGTTAATGTCAAGAAATTTGGTAAAGAAGGTGATTTTTTAGTTAAAGTTGAGCAAAAAGAAAATAATAATAAACTTATACCAGAAATTAAAAAAAATCTTTCAGAAAGTTTAAATTCAGAAGTAAACTTTAGAAGAGTAGAAAATGTTGGGCCAAAAGTTAGCGCTGAACTTCTACAATCAGGAATTATAGCTATATCTTTATCCTTAGCTGCCATGCTTTTTTATATTTGGATCAGATTTGAATGGCAGTTTAGTATCGGTTCAATTATTGCTTTATTTCATGATGTTACAATAACACTTGGAATTTTTTCACTTTTATCTTTGGAAATAAACCTATCAATAATTGCAGCGGTTCTCACCATTGTAGGTTACTCTATGAATGATACAGTTGTTATATATGATAGAATTAGAGAAAATCTTGGCAAATATCATAAATTAGATATTAGTAATATTGCCAATCTATCCATAAACGAAACTCTTTCTCGAACAATAATAACTTCAGTAACTACATTGCTAGCTTTATTTTCTATATTTATTTTAGGCGGAGAAATTTTAAGAGGTTTTTCTTTTGCAATGATTCTAGGTGTGTTAATTGGAACGTATTCCTCAATATTTGTTGCTTCACCAATACTAAAATTATTTAAAGTAAGTTATAAAACTTTAGAAAAAGAAGAAGAAAAAATAGTTCCTTAATAAAGGTTTTGAGCAGCTACCATTGTTAACAGCATTGGTAGTGAAAGAAGTGTGTTTGTTCTAGAAAACAACATTGCAGTTTTGGCTGATGCAGCTTTTTCCTCGGGCGTACACTCAACTATTCCTAGAGCTTTCTTTTGGTTAGGCCAAATTACAAACCAAACATTATAAGCCATTATTATACCCAACCACATTCCAATACCAATGGCTGTATTTTTTCCTCCAGAGCCGTCCAACCCAAGTATCATGGCGCTGTGAACATATCCATTTATCCATGCTAAAATTAAGCCAGATAAAACAGTAAATGCAGCAGCCCATCTAAAATAGAATAGAGCAGCTGGTGCAATCACTTTTCCTATGGCAGGTTTTTGATCATCTGGAATCTTGGACATATTCGGTATCTGAACAAAATTAAAATACCATAATAACCCAATCCACATTATTGCAACAATTACATGAATGTATCTAAATAACCAGCTCCAAAAAAGAGCATCAAAAGAAAAGCCGTCACCAAAATAATGTAATCCTAAAAATAATAAAATTGCTAGACCAAGAGATAAGTGAACAGTTTTTGATAATGATTGTAAGATACTTGTCATGATTCTCTTATAACACAATTTAGTGTATCACGCAGTTTTTTTCATGGAGTTATTACCCATTATTTCTTTGATAAACTTACCTGTATAACTCTCTTTTACTTCAGATACTTTTTCAGGAGAGCCTTCTGCAATAATTTTACCTCCATTAACACCACCTTCAGGCCCCATATCAATGATGTGATCAGCGGTTTTAATTACATCTAAATTATGTTCAATTACAACAACTGTATTACCTGTATTGGCAAATGCTTGAAGAATTTCTAATAATTTCTTGATATCATGCGAATGTAAACCCGTTGTTGGTTCATCAAGTATATAAAGAGTTCTCCCAGTAGGTCTTTTAGATAATTCCTTTGCAAGTTTAATTCTTTGAGCCTCACCACCAGATAATGTTGTCGCTTGTTGACCTATCTTCATATAACCAAGACCAACATGTTTAAGAGTTATTAATTTTGATCTTATAGTTTGTATATTTTCAAAAAAATTACAACCTTCATCAACAGTCATATCAAGAACATCTGCGATATTCTTATTTTTAAATCGTATTTCTAACGTTTCCCTATTATATCTAGCTCCTTTACACGTATCACAAGGAATAAAAACATCTGGTAAAAAATGCATTTCATAAGTGATGACTCCATCTCCTTCACATGTTTCACACCTTCCACCTTTAACATTGAAAGAATATCTGCCAACTTTGTAACCTCGAGCTTTGGACTCAGGTAAACCAGCAAACCATTCTCTAATAGGGCCAAAAGCACCTGTATAAGTAGCCGGGTTAGACCTCGGGGTTCTACCAATTGGTGATTGATCAATATCTATAATTTTATCTATTAATTCGGTTCCTTTAAAACCTGTAAAAGCTTTAGGTACTTTTCTACTTTTGTTTTTATTAAGCATCAAATTAAAAGCATTATATAATGTGTGTAAAATTAAAGTAGATTTTCCACTACCTGAAACTCCAGTAACACATGTAAAAGTACCTACTGGAATTTTCAAATTTACTTTTTTTAAATTATTACCACTTGCTCCGCTTATTTCAATAAACCTTCCATTTTTTGCTAATCTTCTTTTCTTAGGAACTGCTATATATTTTTTTCCTGACAAATAATCTCCTGTTATGCTTTTTTGATTAGAAATAATTTGGTTAACAGTTCCTTCAGCAACAATTTGTCCACCATTTAATCCAGCTTCTGGACCAATATCAATAATATGATCTGAATTTTCCATAGTTTCAATATCATGTTCTACAACTATAACAGTATTGCCTAAGTCTCTTAATTTTTTTAAAGCTGTTATTAATTTTTTATTATCTCTTTGGTGTAAACCGATCGATGGTTCATCTAATACATATAATACCCCAGTTAAACCTGAGCCTATTTGAGATGCCAGTCTTATTCTCTGAGCTTCTCCTCCAGATAAAGTCCCAGACTCTCTAGAAAGAGTTAGATAATTTAATCCTACATTTAATAGAAAATTTAATCTTTCATTAATTTCTTTTAATATATGTTGGGCAATTTTATTTTCTCGTTCAGATAAAATATTTTGTAAACTTTCAAACCATTTTTGTGCATCATCTATAGATTTTTCAGTAACTTCACTTACATTTAAAGAGTTGATTTTTACACAAAGGGCTTCATCTTTTAATCTCATTCCTTTGCATTTTTCACAATTCGACTCACTTTGATATTGTGATATTTCTTCTCTTTTCCATTCACTATCAGTTTCCAAATATCGTCTTTCTAGGTTATTGACCACACCTTCAAAGGCTTTTTTAGTTGAGTAAGCTTCATAACCATCGTCATAAAAAAACTTGATTTCTTCATCGTCAGATCCATATAAAATAATTTCTTGAATTTTTTTTGGTATTTTTTTCCATGGATCAGACATTGATATTTTATAATGTTTAGCAATGGAAGCTAATGTCTGCGCATAATATAAAGAAGTTGATTTTGCCCATGGTTCAACAGCTCCATCCTGAAGACTTTTTTTCGGGTCAGAAACAACTAAATTTGGATCCACATTAAGATTATGCCCTATACCTTCGCATTCTTCACATGCTCCGTACGGTGAGTTAAAAGAAAACAATCTTGGTTCAATTTCTTCAATTGTAAATCCACTTTCAGGGCAAGAAAATTTAGATGAAAATGTAATACATTCACGCTTTCTAAATTTCTTTGGCAATGTTTCATTTTCATATTCTACAACTAATAATCCATTAGAAAGATTCACAGCAGTTTCAACGCTATCTGCTAATCTATTTCCTAAATTTGAGTTTAAAACAATTCTATCTACAATAATTGAAATTTCATGTTTAATTTTTTTATTTAAATTTGGAAATTCATCTATATTTAAATATTCTCCATCAACTTTTATTTTAGTAAATCCTCTTTTTTTAAAATTGAGTATTTCTTTTTTATATTCGCCCTTTCTTCCTCTTACTATTGGAGCGAGTAAATAGATTGTGCTATCTTTCGGTAATTTTTTTATCTTGTCTACCATTTCACTTATAGGCTGGGACACGATTGGTTTTCCCGTAAATGGAGAATAAGGAATACCAATTCTAGCAAACAAAACTCTCATATAATCATAAATCTCAGTCACAGTAGCAACAGTTGACCTTGGATTTTTTGACGTATTTTTTTGTTCTATCGATATAGCAGGACTCAATCCTTCAATTAAATCCACTTTAGGTTTTTTCATTTTATCAAGAAATTGCCTTGCATATGAGGATAGGCTTTCCACGTATCTACGCTGGCCTTCTGCATAAATAGTATCAAATGCTAAAGATGATTTTCCTGAGCCTGATAGTCCAGTTATGACAACAAGTTTCTCTTTTGGTATTTCTAGAGAAACATTTTTTAAGTTGTGTTCTTTAGCGCCTTTTACAACGATTTTTTTCAACATATTTATTTCTTAAAATAACATACAACCTATATTTATTGACCAATTATGATATAAATAATTACTTTTATAAATAAATAATCAAAATATATCTAAAATATTATGGCTGGAAGTTTAAATAAAGTACAATTAATAGGTCGTTTAGGCGCAGACCCTGAGATCAAACAAATGGTTAATGGCAAAAGTGTTGCAAGATTAAGTATTGCCACTAGTCAAAGCTGGAAGGATAAATCCAGCGGAGAACGAAAAGAAAAAACCGAGTGGCATAGAGTAGTAATTTTTAATGAAGGATTAGTTAATGTTGTTCAACAATACGTAAAAAAAGGAGCAAATGTTTACGTTGAAGGTCAATTAACTACCAGAAAATGGAAAGACGAGTCTACTGGACAGGATAAATATTCAACTGAAATTGTTCTTCAAGGATACAATTCTAGTTTAACTATGCTAGATAGCAGAGGAACAAATAATAGCTCTAATCTAGTTTCTGAAAATAAAAGCTCACTACCAAATGATAATTTAAATCAAGATAGTTCTGATTTAGATGATGAAATTCCCTTTTAAAATTTCATGGAAAAAAATACTGTAACGAACGATAAAACATACAAACCTATTTTTGTACAAGATGAGATGAGTTCATCGTATTTATCTTATGCTATGAGCGTGATCGTTAGTAGAGCTCTTCCAGATGTTAGAGATGGATTAAAACCAGTTCATAGAAGAATTATATATGCAATGTATAAGGGTGGATACGATTGGTCAAAACCTTTCAGAAAATCAGCCCGTATAGTGGGAGATGTGATTGGTAAATATCACCCTCATGGTGACCAATCAGTCTATGATGCTTTAGTAAGACTAGTTCAAGATTTTTCTATGAGTGTTCCCTTAATATCAGGACAAGGAAACTTTGGCTCTATTGATGGTGATCCACCAGCAGCAATGAGGTACACAGAAACAAAATTAGGCAAGATTGCACAATATTTAACAGAAGATTTAGAAAAAAATACAGTTTTATATCGTAACAACTATGATGAAACAGAAAAAGAACCAGAGGTATTACCGTCACAATATCCAAATATTTTAGTTAATGGCGCAGGAGGTATTGCTGTTGGTATGGCTACAAGCATACCTCCACATAACTTAGGAGAAATAATAGACGGAACTATTGCTTATATAAACAATAAAGAAATTACTGTTGGACAATTAATGAAATATGTTCCAGGTCCTGATTTTCCAACTGGGGGAATAATTATAGGTAAAGATATAATTAAACAGGGATACAACAAGGGTAGAGGTTCATTTAAAATCAGAGGCGAAATTGATTTAGAAGAAACCAAAGGTAGTAGAGAAAAATTAATAATAAAATCAATTCCGTATCAAGTTAACAAATCATTATTAATTGAAAAAATTGCTCAATTAGTGAGAGATAAAAAAATTGAAGGTATAAGAGATATTAGAGATGAATCTAATAGAGAAGGTATACGTGTAGTTATAGAATTAAGAAAAGCAGTTGAACCAGAAACAATAAGAAGACAATTATATAAATTAACAAATATAGAAAGTTCTTTTGGTTTTAATACTTTAGCAATCGTAAACAATAAGCCTAAAATTTTAAATTTAAAAGAATTTATTTCTGAGTTTTTAAAATTTAGAGAAGATACCATTATTAAAAGAGTTAAATTTGATTTACAAAAAGCAGAAGAGCGAGCTCATATTTTAATCGGTCTAGCCACAGCAGTTGAAAATATTGATGAAATAATAAAAATTATAAAAAATTCTAAAGACACTGATACGGCAAAGAAAAATTTATCATCTAAAAAATGGAAAATAAAAAAAAGTGTTAAATTAATTTCTTTAATTGAAAAGAAAAAAAATATTACAAGTTATTCTCTTTCAGTAGAACAAGTTAATGCTATTTTAGAGCTGAGATTACAAAAGCTAACTGCTTATGGAATTAGTGAAATAGAAAGCGAAATAAATAAGTTAGCTGAACTAATAATTGAATATAATAAAATAATAAATTCTAAAAAAGAATTATACAAATTAATTACTAAAGAATTAGAGAATATTAAAGATAAATTTTCTTCACCTAGAAAAACAAAAATTATTGATGCTGTATTAAATTACAATATAGAAGAAACTATACAAAAAGAATCAGTTGTTATTAGCATTACAAACCAAGGTTACATAAAACGTAGTCCATTAAGTGCCCTAAAAGCTCAAAAAAGAGGCGGAAAAGGTAAGACTGGAATATCAACTAGAGACGAGGATTTTGTTGTTCAAATATTTACCGCTAATACACATACACCAGTATTATTTTTTTCAACACAAGGATTGGTTTATAAAATTAAAGCACATAAAATTCCTGAAGGAACTTCAGCATCAAAAGGGAAATCAATCTTTAATATCCTTCCATTAAAAAGTCATCAGTCTATAAGCTCAATTATGCCTCTACCCGAAGATGAAGCAGAATGGAAAAAATTAATGGTAATTTTTGCAACATCAAAAGGAAATGTAAGAAAAAATACTTTAGAGGATTTTATAAATATAAATAATAGTGGAAAAATTGCTATGAAACTAGATCAAGATGACAAAATAATTGGTGTAAAAATATGTAGAGATGATCAAGATATTTTATTAAGCACACACTATGGAAAATGCATTAGGTTTAAGTCAAAAAAATTAAGATTATTTAAAGGCAGGTCTTCAAAAGGAATTAAGGGAATGCAATTAAACGATAAAGATAAAGTTATATCATTATCAATTTTAAGCAATACTAATGTAGACGCTAAAACTATTAATAAAGATAAAAAAATTAAAATCGGAATAAATAAATTTATTTTATCAGTTACTGAAAATGGGTATGGAAAAAGATCTTCATATTTGGATTATCGAGTAACAAATAGAGGAGGGAAGGGAATAATTGGTATTATTAACTCGCCCAGAAATGGAAATATTTCTTCTTCTCTAGTAGTGAGCGAGTCTGATGAAATTATTTTATCCACGGACAAAGGAAGTATTATGCGATGTGCAGTAAAAGAGATAAGAGTAGCAGGTCGTAATACTCAAGGAGTTAGAATTAAAAAATTATCAGGTAGTGAAAAAGTTGTTTCTGTGATTAAAATAGAGGACAATATAGATTAATAATGAAAACGGCTATCTACCCAGGCACTTTTGACCCTATTACACATGGACATATAGATGTTATAAAAAAATCACTAAACATATTTGATAGAGTTATTGTTGCAACGACTGATAATGTAAATAAAAACTATCACTTTTCTATAGAAGATCGATTAAAAATTATTAATAATTCATTATTTAAAGACCTAAGACTTAATAAAAAAAAAATTAAAGTTATTCCATTTGATAACCTTACAATTGATTTATGTAAAAAATTTAATGCAGGCACAATTATAAGGGGGTTAAGAGCGGTTTCCGATTTTGAATATGAATTTCAATTGGCTGGCATGAACAAAAAACTTAATTCAAAAATTGAAACTATGTTTTTGATGTCAGACGTGGAAAATCAAATTATTTCCTCTAAATTTGTTAAAGAAATTGCAAATTTAGGTGGTAATATAGATAGGTTTGTAACTAAATCGACAGCAAAAGAACTTAAAAATAATCTTTAATGAAAAAAATTATCTATTTATTAATACTTTTTTTTAGTTTAGAAACTACTAACTTATTTGCACAAAATAATATTATGATTTTAAAACTAATTTATGGTGATGTTGAAATAGAGCTTTATCCTGAGAAAGCACCCAATCACGTAAAAAGATTCAAAGAATTAGCTGATAACGGCAAATATGACGGTGTTGTTTTTCATAGAGTAATAGATGGTTTCATGGCACAAACAGGTGATGTTAAATTTGGTAATTCTAATAATTCAGATTTTAATTTATCATTAGCTGGTACAGGTGGATCAGACTTACCGAACCTCAAAGCAGAATTTACTGATATAGCTCACACAAGAGGAATACTTTCAGCCGCAAGATCTGCAGATCCAGATAGTGCAAACAGTCAATTTTTTATTTGTTTTGATAACGCACCACATTTAGACAGGCAGTATTCAGCCTTTGGTAAAGTAATTAAAGGTATGGAGTTTGTAGATATGATTAAAAAAGGTGACTCTAATAGTGGCTCTGTTCCAAATCCTGATAAGATAATCTCTCTTAAATCAAAATAATATTAAATGCTCAGCAAAGAATTTTCTTTTGAGCTAATTACTCAAGACGGCAAAGCTAGACTGGGGAAAATATTAACGCCAAGAGGTGAAATCGATACACCTGCCTTTATGCCTGTCGGAACTCAAGGTACAGTAAAAGGAATATTTCCAGAAGATATTTTAAAAACCAGTACTCAAATTATTTTAGGCAATACTTACCATTTATTACTTAGACCTGGAATTGAAATTTTAAACAAATTTAATGGTCTTCATAATTTCATGAATTGGAATAAACCTATATTAACTGACTCCGGTGGATATCAAATAATGTCTTTATCAAAATTTAATAAAATAGATCTAAAAATTGGAGCAATTTTTAGATCTCATATAGATGGAAAAAAAATAATTTTAAGTCCAGAAAAAAGTATACAAGTTCAACAATCTATTAACTCAGATATACTTATGGTGCTAGATGAGTGCCCTAAATTAACTAAAGATAAAAAAATTTTATCTGATGCAATAGATGTATCAACTAATTGGGCAAAAAGAAGTAAAATAGAATTTGGAAATAATAAATCAAAAGCTCTATTTGGAATAACTCAAGGAGGATTATACAAGGACTTAAGAATTGAAAGTATACAAAAATTAACTGAAATTAATTTTGATGGTTATGCCATGGGCGGACTTGCTGTAGGTGAAAAACAATCAGACATGTTTAGTATTTTAAATGAAACAACTGATTATCTACCTAAAAAGAAACCAAGATACCTAATGGGTGTTGGCACCCCTTCTGATATTTTAGGAGCGATTAATGAGGGTATTGATATGTTTGATTGTGTAATGCCTACTAGATCAGGTAGAACCGGTCTAGCTTTCACTTGGAATGGAAAAATTAATTTAAAAAATTCTAAGTATCAAAATGATAAATCACCTTTAGATGACAAATGTGAAATTAGAGACCTTAATAAATACTCTAAAAGTTATTTAAATCATTTAATAAAATCCAATGAAATGATGGCTTCAATGCTTATTTCTTTACATAACATTTATTTTTATCAACAATTTATGCGCGAAATTCAAAAAAACATTAGGAATGGAACTTTTCAATTATTTTATAAAAAATACATAAATTTATTTGATTAATTATTTGAAATTTAATTAATAAGTATATAAAAGAACAGTCTTTAAGGGCCCTTAGCTCAGTTGGTAGAGCACCTCCCTTTTAAGGAGGGTGTCGATGGTTCGAGTCCATCAGGGCTCACCAATAATTATGTTTTTATTGGTG
>Ga0213869_10002969_pt1 | contig 11482 bp, 9 predicted proteins | sample PICome_10_FD_160083 | JGI IMG/M metagenome (GOLD analysis project Ga0213869, IMG submission 160083) | Coastal seawater microbial communities near Pivers Island, North Carolina, United States - PICO132 | ecosystem: Environmental > Aquatic > Marine > Coastal | place: USA: North Carolina...
TCATCAATCTACCGGAGCGCACACCCAAGCCAGGTGAGGGTCAGCTTGATGCGAATCGATTTCCCTCGACGAAATCAACGCATCCGTCGCATATGCACGGACTGCACGAGACCAAACATTGCAAAGTAGACAATTAGGCCTGAGCCACCGTACGAAATGAAAGGCAGTGGCAAGCCCGTGACCGGCATGATCTGCAGTGTCATCCCAACGTTTTGGAAGATTTGCCAGAGCAACATGGTGAACACACCAGCACAGATGTATGTCCCGAGCAGGTCCCGCGACAGGTGCGCAATCCGCCAGATGCGGATCAGCGCGACGCCGAGCAGCACCAGCATGGCTGCACAGCCGATGAGACCGAACTGCTCGCCGACAGCAGCGAAGGGGAAGTCAGCCCACATCACCGGAATGTCGCGTCCGTTTGTCAGCGGTCCCTGTAACCAACCCTTGCCCCACAACCCGCCCGTGCCGATCGCACGCATTGCATTCTCGGCTTGATACGTGAAATCGGAGTCAATGCCGTCCGGGTTGATGAGCGCTTCGAGCCGTGTGATCTGGTATCGATCGACGAGTCGGCCAAAAAACGCTGCCGCTACGGTTGCGACGGAGAGCACGGAAATCAACGCTATGTAACGCACCTTGGCGCCAGCGACAAGCAGAACACCCATTGCCATTGAAATGATGACTGACGCCGACCCAAGGTCCGGTTGGAGGACTATGAGCACTGCGGGCACCCCAACGATCATCAGCCCGCCCAGGAAACGCGGGTACGACACCTCGTCGCTGCGCTCCTGGGCAAGATACGTGGCGAGCATCAGCAACGTGGTGAACTTGGCCATCTCAGCTGGTTGCACGTTGAATGGGCCGAGGTCGAATGAAATTCGGTCTTGGCCGCCGGCCACGCCGAGCAGGATCAGCAAAACGAGCACGACAAGCGTCAGTCCATACAAGAACGCAGCGCGCTCCTTCCAACTCTCGTAATCGAAAGTCATCACCAGCACCATCGTTGCGATCGCAACAATGGTAAAAATGACCTGGCGCGTGGCAAAGGCGTAGGGGTCGTCGACTATGCGCGTGCGCGATGCCGAGAACACAACGAGGCAGCCTGAAAGGGTCAGAATCATCTGAACAGACATCAAGACCCAATCGATATTGCGGCTTGGGTCCGCTGGGCTGGCTCCGATATTGCCGAGCCCCGAGTCGGGCTTGCGTGTCAGGAAAGAAGACGCCATCGGGCAGTTCCTCTAGTTACTGTGATGCCCATGTGACCAGTCTTGCCGATTACGTCCGACGCGAGAAGCAATTTGTGTCGGCGAGCTTTTTCGGTGTGGCCGAAAACGTTTGGTCAAGGTTGAGCGGCGCCGAGACTTCGACTGCATCGGCCGGTGCAATCCCCGACATTTGGAGAAACATGCACTTGACAACCGGTCCGGCTGCAGTGGCCCCGTATCCGCTCTTTTCGAGGTACGCACTCACGGTGTACGGCCGAGATGAGTCAATGCTGTACGCCGCGAACGCCGAGGAATCGTTCCATGGGAAGTTGTTCCGCCCTTGAGCCGTACCGGTCTTACCCGCGACCGGGATGGCGCTGCTCGGGTAATCGAAAAAGAGCTTCTCTCCTGTTGCGCTATGGTAGAAGTCGCTTGTGTTGCCACCTCCGGTCTGGACGACACGTCGCAGACCCCGGTCGATCTCATCATGAATGTTGGCTGGCATCGGAATCTGGCGAATCACCTCGCCCTCGACGTTGGGTTCTTCAGCAAAGCGCGCCCGAGAGATATCGACGAAGCCCTGCACTGCGGCATCGGGCACTCCCGCTTCATAGACCGCTTTAATGATCTCCGGCTTCATTACGAACCCAAAGTTCGCAATGGTCGAGTAACCCGTCGCTAGTTGCAGCGGCGTGGCTGACAGCAAGCCCTGTCCGATGGCTAGCTGCACGTTGTCTCCAGTGAAATAACCTTTTCCTTCGTCGTCACTGATGACACCTCGCCTGGCGTACTCCTCTTTCAGCTTTCGATCAGGCACCGTGCCGGCGTATTCGAACGGTAGATCGATTCCAGTCCTCTCACCGAAGCCAAACAGGCCGACCTGCCGCTGCAGCAGATCCTTCTGCTCGTTGTTCTCCATGATCAATTCACCCACGCGATAGAAAAACGCATCGCTCGACACAGCGAGCGCTGTTTCGACGTCGACTGATCCGTAGACGCAGGGTTGCCCGTTGCCGCAGGTGGCGTTCTTATAGACACACCGCACGAGGCCGGATGCGCACTTATTGCTGTCAACGGACTGCATTCGGTAGGTGCCCTCGTCCTTGTAGCGGTCGGTCGTGGACAAGAGATCTGTCGACAACGCTGCGTACGCGGTAAAGGGCTTGAAAGTCGATCCAAGGTTGTACCGCCCCTGGATCGCCCTATTGACGAGCGTTGATCGATCCGGATCGATTTTGACCGATTCGGGTATCACCTGACCTTCGTCGTCATACTCGAGAGCTTCGAGATCGGTGGCGTCGAAGATCTGTTCGAATTTTCCACCGCTGAGATCCGACTCAAACCAACGATTATCAAAGGTCGGATACGAGGCCAGCGCAATTATGTGGCCGGTTTCCCAGTTCTGGACGACCACAGCACCCGCTGGCGCCTTGAAAGGCACCTCCTCTGGGTAGTACTCCTTGACATCAGTCTCGGCGTCAACTTCGTAGAACGCTCTTGTCTTGAACTCGTTCTCGCGATCGAGCGGATTGCTCGCAGTGGCCTGTCTTCTAAGTTTGAGCTGCGTCTCTAGTGCTTGCTCAGCGTATTGCTGTTGGTCGAGGTCGATCGTTAGTTGGATGTCTCGGCCGTTGACCGGAGGAACCCGCTCGACCTCACGGATTATGCGACTGGTGTTGTCGACTTCGTACTTAACGTAACCCGACACGCCGTGCAGTTCCCGTTCCATGCTCAACTCAATGCCGAATTGGCCAACTCGCTCACTTTGGGTGTAGCCGTTGCTGACGTACAGGTCCTTGGTTTCAGCGGTGATAGCACCCATATAGCCGACGACATGACTTGCGAGCGGCGCGTATGGATAGGTCCGTGTTGACGTCTCAACAATCTCCACACCGGGGAGGTCTTCCACACGTTCTTTGATCGCGATGGCCGTTGCTTCGCTTAGCCCCTCGGCCACCGGCATTGGGAGCAAGGTGTCTGTGATCCCACGCTCGTAGCGTCGTTCCATGTCTTCAACGGCAACGTCGACCCAGCCTGAGAGTCTCCGAAATATCTCTTCTCGGTCACTGTCCCGACGGAGTAGCTCCCAGTCCACGGTGACCGCCAAAGATCGCTGATTGTCAGCGAGGATTCGACCGTCGGCGTCGAAAATCCGACCACGCTGCGGCAACAACGCTCGGGTCCGAAGCTTGGTGGTGTCCACCTGCTCCTGAAGCGCATCGACTTCAACAGTTTGGAGGAACCAGAGGCGCGCTCCGACGAGCGAGAACAGCAGAGTCCCAACGAGAGCGAGGACACCCAACCGCGCTGCGCGCTTATCTGCTGCCATTACGCCAGTGCGGCCTTCGCTGCAACGTCAAACGACCGCAGTCGTGCCAGACCTCGGTGCTCGTTCTTCACAGAACTGCAATGTAGCCCTGCAGAGTCGCCGGGCGAGCGCGGCATCCTCTGTTCATCAACGTTGCGCCCCAGGGGGTTCCTCACAGCACTGCGTTACTGCGCTGGCTCACGCGGCGGGGCGACCCACTCCGCGCTTCGGATTTGAAGGCACCACCGTGCCAACGGAACAAACAGCGGTGAGATAACACCTGCGGCAATCGCTACAACGGGCACGATCAGCGTAAGGCGCGGCTCAAACGGGTCGCTCGCCCCAATGAACAGCCGAGTGATCGGCACCATTACCTCACCAACAGCTGCCCCCATCGTTGTGAAGAGCATCGCCAACCACCAGTGTGGCTCAGCAACGACAACGGCCAGCAGACCAGCAACAGTGCCGGCAAGCGTCATCGGGATCGCAGTCGAACCAATCGGCAGGCCTTCCAACATGTCGTACATCACACCGAGGACAAAGCCGGCCATGGCCCCTCGCTCGGATCCCGCAGCGGCTCCTGCAGCAGCGGCGAGCGCCAGCACTACCTGAATGGTCACTCCTACGATGGTGATCTCCACGAATAGCGAACGTTGGAGGGCGAGCAACAGCATGCCAACCGGGATTAGCCGGACGACAGGGCCTTGCCAAATTGCCGCCAACATCAGCCCGCTCCGAGGCGGTCAGGTAATGTCACTCTCGCTCGACTTCGGACAACGGCGTGTAAAGCACGACCCGCAGGAAGTTCAAGCGCGTGACGTCGGCGTACGGCTGCACATCGAGGAGCGGACCGCCGGGACCGGATCGGTCGGCACGGTTGACGGCTACACCAATCGGGATGTCGGGCGGTGCGAGGCTATCGAAGCCCCCAGCGGTGACCACGAGATCTCCTTCCTGAAGCACTGCGAGGCTCGGGTTGTCTTGCAAAAATCGAATCTGCGGGATCAACCCCCGCCCGCGTCCTTCGAGCGCACCGAATTCCTTCGCCGTCAGGTTCGGCACTGTGGTCGTCGTTGTTGTTGTCGTCTCGACGACCTCACCATCGACCGGAGACGCTCCAACCGAATCTTCTTCATCGTTGAGGTCGAGCGTTGTCGAGGTTACGTCGACAGGGAGGTCCTCCAAAGTGGGTCCATCGATGCTGATCAGGTCGTCTCCTACTCCATCGTTCTGCGGCAACGATGATTCAGACGCAAGCACATCGGTGACCAGCGTGGTCGAAACAAGTTCTTCGAGTTCTTGGTTGGTTCGCCCGGAAGGTCGGGTGTCCGTCGGACCGAGGTCCGCAGCCGGCGCAGCCTGCACTCGCACTGGGACCACGTACCTGGAGTCGGTGATCAACATCACCTTCGCTGTGTTGTCGGTAACGCTGGTGATTTTCCCAATAAGGCCCGCCTGATTGACCACAGGCATCCCGACACGTACACCACGTGTTCGACCGATGTCGATCTCGATGATCTGGTCGAGGTTGTTCGATGACGACCCAACGACTTTGGCAACCTCGGTTGGAATGCCTGCAAGCGAATTGAGGCTTAGCAGGGCCTTCAATTCCGCCGCCTCCTCCACCGACAGGCGAGCGGTCGCCTGTGTGCCAATTAGACGGTCGAGTTGGTCCTGTAGTGCTTCGTTCTCACGTTCCAAGTCGTCGTACTGAGTGACTCCATTCCATGCCCGGCTCACGGGCGTTGTGATGACATCCATCGCTGATTCAATAGGCGCCATCGCACGAGCAAACCCGTCCCGGACACGATCAAGAACCGGGTTACCGCGCAGGTCCAGCGTTAGCAGCAAGACAAGAGTCAGGAGTAGTGCAACGATGATGCGGCGGCGTCCAACTGTGTAGATCGCCATCTCAGAACTCTTCCACGATTCGGGAACGCAGCGGGCGCGGGCGAATCAGTTCTCGCCACCGAGTGACATCAGACCGCGCATGGCATCGATGTTCTCGAGAGCTCGACCCGAGCCGACGACGACGCTGTACAGCGGTTCAGCGGCAACGCGGATCGGCATCCCGGTCTCGTGCGCCAAACGATCATCCAATCCACCGAGCAACGCGCCGCCGCCGGTGAGCATGATGCCATCTTGCATGATGTCAGCCGCCAGTTCTGGTGGGGTCTTGTCGAGCGTGGTCTTCACGGCGTCAATGATGGCATTAATTGGTTCAGCAAGAGCTTCGCGGATGTGTTCGGTGGTTACTTGAATCGTGCGCGGGAGTCCCGAGATCAGGTCGCGCCCGCGAATGTCGGCTGTGAGCTCTTCTTCCAATGGCCATGCCGAGCCCATCTGGATCTTGATCTCTTCGGCTGTCCGTTCGCCGATCGCCAGAGAGAACTCTTTCTTCAGGTACTGCAGCACAGCATCGTCCAGTTCATCACCGGCAACACGCACTGATTGCGCTGTCACGATGCCACCGAGAGATATGACCGCTACTTCAGTGGTGCCGCCGCCAATGTCAACGATCATGTTGCCGGACGGTTCGTGCACGGGAAGGTCAGCGCCAATTGCGGCAGCCATCGGTTCTTCAATGATGTGCACCGGTTTGCGAGCGCCGGCATACTCCGCAGCGTCTTGCACTGCGCGCTGCTCAACGCCTGTGATGCCCGATGGCACACAAATCACCATGCGCGGTTTACTCCACTTCGACGCATGCACCTTTTGGATAAAGTAGCGAAGCATCTTCTCGCACACTTCGAAGTCAGCAATGACGCCGTCCTTGAGCGGGCGGATCGCCTTGATGTGGTTGGGCGTGCGCCCCATCATTCGCTTGGCTTCAAGGCCAACGGCAACAGGACGCCCGTCATTGACGTTGATCGCCACGACCGACGGCTCATCGAGAACGACGCCGTGGCCACGAACGTAAATGAGTGTATTCGCCGTACCGAGATCTATGGCAAGGTCACGCCCCAGACTAAGTGGGTTGTTGCGGGCCATACTCTGGCCCTCCCTTCGCGAGCTGAAAGTTCAAGTACTGTGGAGGTGGTAGTCGGTGACGAAGTCTTGCCTCGTCCCCTATCACCGTACCAGGGCGGCGGATCGTTACAGATTCGGGAAAAAGATGTCGATCTCGCGCTGGGCTGACTCGAGCGAGTCGCTGCCGTGGACGAGATTCTCCGTAAAAAGGATACCTAGATCTCCGCGAATGGTTCCAGGCGCAGCGCTCCGCGGGTTGGTAGCTCCCATCATAGAGCGCACCACTTCCCATGTGTCTTCGGGACCCTCGATGACCATAGCGACGACTGGTCCGCGACTCATGAAATCGACGAGTTCGCCATAGAAACTCTTGCCAACGTGCTCCTCGTAATGACGGGCCAGAGTGTCGGCATCGAGCTGTCGAAGCTCCATTGCAACAACATGAAGGTTCTTTGCCTCGAAACGCGAAGTAACCGCACCGACGAGCTTCCGCTCAACCGTATCGGGCTTCAGGAGGACAAGAGTGCGATCAGACATGGCTGGTAAAGCTATCGGTAGCGACGGGCAACCCGCGCTACGTCGGCTCTCACAGGTCTAGTTCATCTCGTGTCAAGAACAGATTGGCCGAGAGGGGAAGACCAGCGGCGATCAATTCGCGTAGCGCTGCAGCACAGCGCGAGCTGCGCCGGCGGTGTACAAGCTCCCGGTGACAAGCACAGCGTCGTCGCCGTCGGCGTACTCGAGAGCACGAACGCATGCATCTTCAACCGTGTCGAACGGGACAATGTTGTCACAACCGAGATCTTTGGCTGCGTCCAGGACCTCTCTCACGTTGACGCCACGCGGCGACGGCGCAGTACACGCGAAAACCATGTCGAATTCGTCTGCGCGGAGCGCTGCGAGCATCTCGCCAGGATCGCGAAGTGTGCCGAACACAAGGAGACGTCGACCGTCCGGTTGGAAGTCATCAAAGAACACTTGGGCGCAGGTATCGGCTCCCGTTGGATTGTGCGCACCGTCAATGATCGTGAGGGGCTGCCGTCCAAGCACCTCAAAACGGCCAGGCATGGCAACACCAGTCATGCCCTCGGTCACAATCTCCTCAGATGGCGGCGCCGCAAAGAACATCTCGACGGCGGTCAGCGCTACAGCTGCGTTGACGCCTTGGTAGGCCCCATGCAAAGGGATGAAGACGTCTGGATAAATGGTCGTCGGTGTTCGGATATCGAGCACGCGGCCACCGAGTGCTAGGGCGTTACTTTCGACTTCGAAGTCGCCACCGCGCACGATGACTGATGCGGCATCTGCCGTCTGAAAAATCTTCAAGAGTTCAGGACGGGTCTCACCAATCACCGCAGCACAGCCGGGCTTGATGATCCCGGCTTTTTCGGTGGCCACGTCGACGAGCGTTGGCCCAGCGAAATCGTTATGGTCCATGCCGATGTTGGTAACAACCGCAACGGTTGGATTGACGATATTCGTCGCGTCCCAACGACCGAGGATGCCTACTTCAATCACCATTACATCCACAGCGATATCGGCGAACCAGCGGAATGCCGCAGCGGTCATCACTTCGAAGTAGCTCGGGGAAAGCCCCACCACGGGTTCGAGCTCAGCGACGGCACCGACGACGTCAGCGAATTCCTCGTCGCTGATCGGCTCGCCATTGCGCCGAATCCGCTCGTTGACGCGCTCGAGATGCGGACTCGTGTAAGTCCCGACGGTCAGGCCTGCAGCTTCGAGCATGCGAGAAATCATTTGCACTGTCGAACCCTTGCCATTGGTTCCCGTGACATGGATAACTGGCGCACAGTGTTGCGGATCACCCATTGCCGCGCAAAATTCCTCGATCACTTGAGTCGACGGTGAATCAATGCGCCCCGTTAGCTGGTACGACGCATGTTCGTCGAGGTACCGCTGCGCCTCAGTCATTGTGAAATCTTCCGTCATGGCTGATTCAACCTCACAAAAAGAATCTACGGGCAGCGCATTAGTTTCCAGGGAGCAGGGACCGCTCGCAGCAAAAACCAGCGATCAAAGGTTGTTTCTAGGATGCGGCTTTGCGCTGGCGCGCCGGCTTGCGCGGCACCAACGTTGGGTTGACCTTGTCGATGACTGTCTCACGGTCGATGACGACCTTGCCGATGTCTTCACGGCCAGGAAGGTCATACATCGTCTCGAGCAACACTTCTTCGAGGATTGCTCGCAGACCGCGGGCACCGGTCGCGCGGAGCAGCGCCTGATCGGCAATCGAATTGAGGCCATCCTCAGTGAACTCCAGCTCGACATCTTCGAACTCGAACACCTTTGCATACTGTTTGACCAGGCTGTTCTTCGGCTCAGTCAGAATACTCACAAGAGCTTTCTGGTCGAGGCTGCGCACGGCACCAACCATCGGCAAACGACCAATGAACTCGGGGATCATGCCGAACTTCACAAGATCTTCAGGAAGCACCTGAGCGAACAGTTCGCCGGGATCGCGCTCGACCTGGCTGCGGACGGTGCCGTTGAATCCAACGCCCTTGTGGCCAATGCGTTGTTCAATAATTTCTTCGAGACCGGCGAATGCTCCGCCAAGAATGAAAAGGACGTTGGTGGTGTCGATCTGGATGAATTCTTGGTGCGGGTGCTTACGTCCGCCCTGGGGCGGGACCGAGGCAGACGTTCCTTCCAAAATCTTCAGCAGCGCCTGTTGAACACCTTCGCCTGAGACATCACGAGTGATCGACGGGTTCTCGCTTTTCCGCGCGACCTTGTCAATCTCGTCGATGTACACGATGCCGGTCTCTGCGCGCTTAACGTCAAAATCTGCTGCCTGGATCAACTTGAGAAGGATGTTCTCGACGTCCTCACCGACGTAGCCGGCTTCGGTCAGCGCCGTTGCGTCTGCGACCGCAAACGGGACGTTCAGCTGGCGGGCAAGTGTCTGCGCAAGGTGGGTTTTGCCGCAGCCGGTCGGGCCAAGCAGCAAAATGTTCGACTTGGCCAACTCGACTTCGTCTCGATGTCCAACCGTGGTGACTTGGCTTTGGTACTGAATGCGCCGGTAGTGGTTGTAGACCGACACCGCAAGAATTTTCTTGGCCTCACCTTGGCCGACAACGTAATCATCAAGGAAAGCGCGAACCTCACGAGGGTTGGGCAGGTTGTCGAAGCTGAGCTCGGCCGTTTCGGTAAGTTCTTCTTCGATGATCTCGTTGCAGAGGTCGATGCACTCATCGCAAATGTAAACGCCAGGGCCCGCAATAAGCTTTTTGACTTGCTTTTGTGATTTGCCGCAAAACGAACACTTCAACAGTTCGCCTGTGTCCCCGAATTTGGCCACTGTCGTTACCCCTCAACATCCAACGAGTTCGTCGTTTTGCATTCTGTCCGACCGCACTGGCCGGGAACGAGACATTGTGCCCCACCTGCCGATTCGTTTCGTGGATACCGCCAAGAACTCAAGGTCAGCGGATCGGGCCGTCCCGGTCCACCGCCCCACGCGACGAGATCACTGTGTCGATGATGCCATATTCCAGCGCCTCATTTGCTTCCATAACGAAATCGCGGTCTGTATCAGCGTGGATGCGCTCGATTGGCTGACCTGTGTGGTGAGCAAGAATCCCGTCCAGAATCTCACGCATACGCAAAATTTCGTTTGCAGCGAGTTCAAGATCTGTGACTTGACCGTACCCAACCTGGCCTGATGGTTGGTGTAGCAACACCCGTGAGTGAGGCAACGCCAGGCGCTTGCCTTTTGTACCGGCGGCGAGCAGCACAGCGGCAGCCGAAGCTGCCTGGCCGAGGCAGATCGTCGCAATGTCGTTCTTGATGAACTGCATTGTGTCGTAAATTGCGAATAGCGCCGTGATGTCTCCACCCGGGCTGTTGATGTAAATGCTGATGTCCTTGTCGGGGTTCTCCGACTCGAGGTGAATCAGTTGCGCACAGATAAGGCTGGCGATCTGGTCATCGACCGGTGTTTGCAGGAAGATGATGTTGTCTTTGAGCATCCGGCTGTACAGGTCGGAGGCGCGCTCACCACGGCTGGTCTGCTCGATGACATTGGGAACTAAGTAGTTCTGGGCGGCGTAGTTATCGACGGGAAAATTCATGACTCTGCTGCTTCCTCGGACGTCTCGTCCGTGCCTTCTTCGTCGTGGTTGTTGTCTTCAATTTGGTTGCCGTCTCCATCGCCGGTGTCACCGAGCACTAGATCACGAGGGAGTGCTGCGCCGTTCTCGTCAACGAAGTCAACGTTATGTACGAGCCAGTCGAGCGCCTTGTTCTTTTTGATCTGTGCAAGCAGCTCAGAGACAGCGTCGTTCTGCTCATATGCCTTGCGGATCTCCTTGGCCTTCTGGCCGTACTGCATCGCCATGCGGGCGTACTCGCCCTCGATCTCATGTTCCTCGACCTCAAAGTTTTCAGCGACTGCGACGGCGCGCAACGCAAGGTCGCTCTTCACGGCCTGCTCGGATTGCCCCCGCATCGACTCGATGAACTGCTCGGGTTCTTGTCCGGTCATCTCCATCCACTGACCAAAGTCAATGCCCTGGGCCTGAAACTGTTGCATCGTGTTCTGCACTCGCTGATTGAGGTCAGAGTCGACCATTGGCCCAGGAGCTTCGATCTCACTGAGCCCAATGAGTGCGTCGGTGACCTTAGTCACGAGACCCTGACGCATGCCGTTGAGCTTTTGCTCGCTGAGACGTTCTTTGAGTGCTGTCGTCCACTCGTCGATGGTCTCGAACTCACCCGTGTTGTCGGCGACCCATTCGTCGGTCATCTCCGGCATGTCCATCTTCTGAACAGCTGTGACCTTGACGGTGAAATCAGCCGCCTCTTCGGTGCCTTTTGGGGTCGACGAGAAAGTGAGCTCGTCGCCAGCTGCTGATCCGGTGATCTGTTCGTCAAAATCGTCGCTGACCCAGCCTTGACCAATCTCGTAGTTCCAGTCCTCGGTGTTCAGACCGATGACTTCTTCGCCGTCGCGAGTCGCACTGAGATCGAG
>Ga0213869_10002974_pt1 | contig 11472 bp, 10 predicted proteins | sample PICome_10_FD_160083 | JGI IMG/M metagenome (GOLD analysis project Ga0213869, IMG submission 160083) | Coastal seawater microbial communities near Pivers Island, North Carolina, United States - PICO132 | ecosystem: Environmental > Aquatic > Marine > Coastal | place: USA: North Carolina...
GAAGCACCCGCCGAAGAAGTAGCGGCACCCGCCGCCGAAGCAGCGCCAGTCGAAGCTGCTCCCGAAGCACCTGCAGCCGAAGAAGCTGCTGCAGTTGATACACCCGCAGAGGAGAATCCCGATGTCTGATTTCACCGCCAAAGACGTCAAAGCTCTACGCGACGCAACCGGCGCTGGCATGATGGATGCGAAAAAGGCACTCACCGAAGCTGGTGGCGATGCCGAAGCAGCAACGCAGATCCTGCGCGAAAAGGGTTTGAGCAAGGCTGCCAAGCGCAGCGACCGCGACAACACCGATGGTGCAGTCGCTCTGGCACAAGACGGCGACAAGGTTGCCGTCGTGCTGCTGCGCAGCGAAACCGACTTCTCGGCCAAGAGCGATGACTTCGTCGCTGTTGCTCAGAAGTTGGCCGACGTCGCCCTTGCCGGTGGAGATCCTGCAGTTGACTGCGCGACCGATATCGAAGACCTGATGTTGACCAAGAAGGAAAACATCGACATCGGTGCCGTCCACATCGTCGAGGCTGCCGAAGGCAACACGCTCGACACCTACCTGCACGTGCAGGATGGTCGTGGCTCGATTGGCATCGTCGTCGAAGGTAGTGGTGTGGCTGAAGATGCGCTGCACTCGATCGCACTGCACTGTGCGTTTGCGAACCCTCGTTTCCTCGACAAGTCTGAGGTTTCCGAAGACGACGTCGCCAAGGAGCGCGAAGCGCTGCTCGAGATCACCAAGTCCGAAGGCAAGCCCGAGGCTGCTTGGGACAAGATCGTCGACGGTCGCCTCGGCGCCTGGTACAAGGAAAGTGTTCTGCTTGAGCAGGGCCTCAACGGCGACAAGGTCACGGTTGCTGAAACCGCTGCTCCTGGCACCGTGGTACGTTTCGTCCAGGCCCGCATCGGCGCCTGACGGTCGGCTGACCACTCCGTCCAAACCCAAAGGAACCAATGTCTGAAACCCCAGATTTCTCCAAGCGCGGCTCTGAACCTGCTCGTTGGAATCGGGTGATGCTGAAGGTCTCCGGCGAAGCATTCGCCGGAGACATCGGCTACGGCATCGATGGCGACATTGTTGGGTCCATAGCGAAGACCATCGCGAAGGCACGTCAACGTTTTGATGTGTCGATTGCGGTTGTGGTCGGCGGCGGAAATATCTGGCGGGGCCTATCTGGCGCAGGCGCTGGCATGGATCGGGCTCAGGCCGACTACATGGGCATGTTGGCCACGGTTATCAACGGCCTTGCATTGCAAGAGATGCTCGAACGCTTGGGCGTGCCAACTCGGGTGCAGACAGCGATCGAAATGTCTGAAATCGCCGAGCCGTACATTAGGCGCCGAGCGATTCGCCATCTCGAGAAGAACCGGGTCGTAATCTTCGCCGGTGGCACCGGCAATCCATTCTTCACCACGGACACAGCAGCAGCGCTTCGTGCCGCTGAAATCGATGCCGAGGTGCTACTCAAGGGCACCCACTCTGGCATCGATGGCATTTATACCGCCGACCCCAAGGTTGATCCAACAGCAACCAAGCTCGACACGGTGAGTTATCTCGATGTGCTCAGCAATGATCTCCGAGCCATGGACGCCACAGCGACCACGTTGTGTATGGACAACAACCTGCCGATCGTGCTGTTTGACCTGATGGGCGAGGACAACGTGCCCAAAATCTTGGCTGGCGAAGCAGTCGGCACGATCGTCTCCTAACCCGGCGTCTGCTCACCCCGCGTTGCTAGCCATTTCGGAGCGGCTATTGAAACGGAAGGGGAACGTCGTCTCGCAGGCTCGAGAGTTGGTCGTTTGACCAGATCTTGCGCTTGAAGCGAGGGTTCTTCGACGACATATCGATGTGGTAGAGGCTGTCGTGTCGAGTGCGGGGCAACTCAAGGATCTCGGCAAGGTTGCGAGCCAGCCATTGTTCGATCTTGAGCACCACCAGTTTCTTGCGCAGGCGGCCCTGTACGTCGCGGTTCAGCACCGTAGGCAGCGTGTTCAAGGTGAGGATTTCATCGATAGCAGGGTTCGCCATTTTCTCGCGACCCTCGGAACTTGCGTAGAAGTGTGACACGGCAAAAACCGTACGGTTCAGCTTGGCCGATTTCAGGAACTCGCACGACTTGACCACCGTTGAACCGGTGCGCACCATGTCATCGAAGAGCACAAGATCATGACCGGCGACCTCGTCGATGCTTGTATCGCTTTCGGGGTCCAAGCTGATCTCGACGTCGCGTTCACCATTCCGTTGTTTGTCCAACAGGATGAACTTTGCCTTGGGAAGCGCCAGGACTGCGTACATCTCGCGGACGAACTCTCGTGCCCCCTTGTCGGGAGCGCAAAGGACCAGGCCTTCGCCGTCTGAGTCGAAGTCGACGATGTTCGCATTGTGCAGATAATCGGCATACAGGTCGTACGGGATCAGATTATGAAATCGTCCTTCGAATACCTCGGTGAACTCAGCTTGGACAGCCACCGAGTGGTTGTGCACCGTGACGACTCGGTCAACACCTGCGAGCCGGAGCATCTGGGCATAGAGACGAGACGAGAACGGTTGGCCATCGAACTTCTTCAGATCTTTGATGTCGCGGTCGAAATGGGTAGTGCCCTGGCCGTGCCGAGGCCCCCGATCTTGTGCGCTATAGAAGAGATCCGGCTCGACAAGCACCACCGCTGCCGCACCATTGTCCTTGGATGCTCTGGCGATGAGCAGGTTCCGCATCGCAAGCGAGTTGCGACTCATGGTCAAGCTTGACGTGCTCACGATCACGATCGTTTTGCCCTCGAGCTGATGACCTATCTCGGTCAGATCATTCTCGTCGGAGATGAAGCGGGGGCAGAACTCGCTGTTAGCGAACACCTTCATGCTGATGAGATCGGCGATGTCTTCGGACTGCCCTAAGGCGAACGCAATATCGATCGCGAATGGATCATCGGAAGAGTTCCCGACGACGATTACGTCGCCTGCAAGCAAAGGTGGGGCCACGGTCAACATCTCGCTAGGTCGTCGGCACCACTTACTCTACAACCACCACGGGCCCCCTATGGCAAGGAACACGCGAGTGGTGGTCTACTTATGGTGCTCCTGATCGGTACTGTTGCAGGAGCGTTCGTTTAGACGCGTTGAATCCAACAGGAGAACAGTCGCCGTGAGCGATGAAATGATCGAGCTAGTCCTCGAAGATGCCGAAGAAAGCATGACCGGAGCTGTTGCCCACGCTCGCCAGAACTTCAGCGGGGTGCGTACGGGTCGAGCAACGCCAGTTCTGGTCGAGAAAATGCCGGTCATGTACTACGGCACACCTGTGCCGTTGCAGCAGCTTGCCTCGTTCAGCGTTCCCGAGGCTCGCATGTTGGTCATCACCCCCTTCGACAAGGACTCCGTCGAAGGGATCGAGAGGGCGATCCGAGAGAGTGACCTGGGATTGTCCCCGTCGACCGATGGTGTCGTTGTCCGGCTCGCGTTCCCTGCGCTGACTGCTGAGCGTCGCAAGGACCTGATCAAGGTCGTGCGGAACATGGCCGAAGATGGGCGCATTGCCATTCGAAATAGCCGCCGGTCGGCCCGCTCAGATCTCGACAAGATGAAGAAAGACGGCGATGCTCCAGAGGACGACATCGACCGTGCCGAGAAACGGATCGACGAAATTACTCAATCGCACGAACGAGAGATCGACGCTGCCGTTACCGCCAAAGAGGAAGAGCTACTCGAAGTATGAGTGACATCGATCCGCCAGGTGGACCAATACGCGGACCCGAGAGCTGGTTCGCGGGTGACGACGAAGGCGGGAGTGATCTCACACTTCCGCACTGGACCGAGCCAGGTACTGGCCAGGTCGATGCGTCCGAAGGAGGGGGGCCGCGTTGGCGCGACGGAGCGAGCGACTACAACGAACTCGACGACATCCGGCTACTCGATCCAACACCTCCACCAGAAGTTGTGGACCCTGTCGAAGCTGCCGGAGATGTGTTCTTTGGCCTCGACGCTGATCCAGCGCCTCCCGCTACTGCTAGTTCTCCGGTTCCGCCACCGGCCCCACCAGCTGAGCCTGCTTCTGGGACACCTGCGCCTACGCCGACCGGCGGGCGGGCTCAGCGAGCTCGGGCCGCCAACCAGGCCGCGGCTACCGCAGGCTCGGCGGAATCAGCTGCGGCGAAGTCTTCAGACCGCAATATTGCTGCTGCAACCGTGACCGGGCTGGGCCTGGGAGTGCTTGCGCTTGGTGCGTTGTATATCGGCGAGGTTCCAGGACTCATTGTGGCGACCGCCATCTTGGGCCTCGCGACCGCTGAGTTTTATAACGCCATGCGGATTGTTGGGTACAACCCGGCGTCGCTGCTCGGGATCGCGACCACCGTTGGGCTGAACGTCGCTGTGTACTGGAAGAGTGCCGCTGCCTATCCGGTGGTGCTGTTCATTGCCATCGTGTGTGCTCTGTTGTGGTACCTGCTTGGCGTGGGAAGCGGCCGACCCGTACCCAACCTTGGTATCACCTTGCTCGGGATCGGCTACATCAGCGTGCTTGGTTCGTTTGCAGGTCTGTTGTTGTCCAGCGATTCCATCGTTGCGAACGACACGACCGGCCTACTCGAGTTCCAATCACACGGTGCCGGCTTACTCTTCGCAGCCATTCTGGCAACTGTCGTGTACGACATCGGCGCCTACGTCGTCGGCCGATCGATGGGACGGACCCCGTTATCTGCGCACAGTCCGAACAAGACGCTCGAAGGTGTCGTCGGCGGAGCGGTGATGAGCATCATCGTGTCGGTTGTCGTCATTGGCGGCTTCAATATCGCTCCATGGGGTGATGCCCCTGGTGGTTTCGCTGACACCATCGTGCTCGGGGTGGTCGCGGCAGTGGCTGCCACGCTCGGCGACCTGTGTGAGTCCATGCTCAAACGTGATCTCGGTGTCAAGGACATGGGCACGATGTTGCCAGGCCATGGCGGCATTCTTGACCGCTTCGACGGTCTTCTCTTCGTTATGCCAGCTGTCTGGTGTGCTGGCTTGGCCCTGAACATTCTCGAAGCAACCTCGGCGGTAAGCGCCTAACCAGCGCTTCTTGCTCGAAAGGGCGTGACAGCGGTGATAGGGGTTCGACCAGACGAACGGCCGCTAAACGAAATAGAGTCTCCTCGGTGACAATGCGTGTGGCCGTGATGGGTTCTACTGGTTCGATTGGGACCCAAACACTCGACATCATTGCGGTTGCAAACAGTCAGGCTGCCGAAGCCGGGCGCGAGCCCGCGTACGAGGTAACTGCCCTGGGGGCTGGCGGCGGAACACCGGAACTGCTCGCTGCACAGGCCCAGGAGTTCGACTGCCACACAATCGCGCTCGGAGCCGCCACAAACCGCACACGTCTGCAAGATCAGCTGGGCACGGCCTTTTCGGTCGAAGCTGGCGACGATGCGTTTGCCGCGGCGTGTCACGATGCCGATGTTGTGATCAATGGCATCGTTGGTTTTGCCGGCCTCACGGTGACCCTCGAGACGCTCAAGCTTGGTAAACGTCTTGGCCTTGCCAATAAGGAATCGCTCATTGCCGCTGGGCCAGTCGTGCAGAAGGTGCGAAACACGCCGGGTGCCGAAATTGTGCCTGTCGATAGTGAACACTGTGCGCTTCACCAGTGTCTGCGGGCGAACGAATCGTTCACCGACGGCCGACTCGATCAGGTCACCCGGCTTGTTGTCACTGCCAGTGGGGGCCCGTTTCGTGGTCGAACTGCGGCCGAACTCGCCACGGTTACCATCGACGAGGCGCTCGCTCATCCGACATGGTCGATGGGCCCCAAGATCACCGTCGATTCGTCGACGCTGATGAACAAGGGCCTCGAAGTCATCGAAGCGAACGAACTCTATGGGGTCGGCTTCGACCGCATCGACGTTGTCGTGCACCCACAGTCAGTTGTGCACTCGATGGTGGAATACACCGACGGGGCCACCATTGCTCAGCTGTCTATGCCTGATATGCGCCTGTGTATTGGGTATGCGCTCGATTACGACAACCGTCATCACAACGCGTACGGCGCCATCGACTGGACGGCCCTCAGTGAGCTGACGTTCGCTCCGCCAGACCGTCAGGCTTTTCCGTGTCTCGATCTGGCCTATGCGGCTGGACGTATGGGCGGCACGGCTCCTGCTGCACTGAGTGCCGCAAACGAAGTCGCCGTCGAGGCGTTCCTGCAGGGCCAGATTGCCTGGGTCGATATTGCCCGCGTGGTCGAGAGCGTTCTCAGCAACCACAATGGAGATCGTGACCCAGATCTCGAAGCTGTACTCGACGCCGACGCTTGGGCACGCACCGCAGCTGTGGAACAGCTGACCACATGACACCTGACCCAACGCTTGTCGAGGCTCTCGGACCTGCGACAACCGACGATCTGAGCAACCAGCCGCCTACACAATGGTCGGAGAAGGCGTTTGGTGGCCAGTCGTCCAACGACGCGGCTCTGCCAGCCACGAACAACGGAAGCCTGCCACTGCTGCTCGGTTTCATCGGCGTAATCCTGGCGATTGGTTTCCTTCGCAGCTGGTGGTTTCCAGGCATACTGGCCGGGCTCCTGTTCATGTTGTTCATGCACGAGTTCGGCCACTACATCACCGCTCGCGCCTCGGGCATGAAGGTCACCGAGTTCTTCATCGGGTTTGGCCCAAAGATCTGGTCGTTCCAGCGGGGCGAGACCGAATACGGCGTCAAGGGCATTCCCGCAGGGGCGTATGTCCGCATCATGGGCATGACGAACCTCGACGACATCAACCCGGCCGAGGAACACCGGACCTACCGCAGCCAGCCGTACTGGCAGCGAATGATGACCATCTGTGCCGGTTCGGCCATGCATTTCTTGATGGCCACGATCGCCCTCGTCGTGTTGTTCGCCGCCTACAGCTACCAAGGGTTCAATGGTCCGCCATGGGTGGTTTCGCAGGTGGTTTCCGGCTCCACCGCATCGGCACTGGGCATCGATGTCGGCGACACCATCGTGTCGGTGAACGATGAGACATTTGCGAACTGGGACGAGTTTGGCGAAATCGTTAGCAACCTCGAAGATGGCCCCGTTGAGATCGTGATTCGTCGCGATGGCCAAGAACAAGCACTGAGCGGCGACCTCGGTCTCCGTCCCGAGGATGTGTTGCTTGACGGCTTCGGACTGAGTGTGCTCGACGAAGTTCCCGGTCTCGGCGCCCAAGCCGCATTCGTGTGGCCCCAGGACCCCGCTGACCGCTTTGGTATCGCGGTCGGCGACGTGATCCTGAACGCCGGTGGTGTTGCGTTCCCTGACGATGTGGCGCTGTCGACACTTCTGCGCGATCGCGAAGGCGAAACCATCAGCATTGATGTCCTTCGGGGCGGGCAAATCGTGTCGTTGCCTGGCACAGCTCAGCTGGCTGAAGACCTCCCCAAGATCCTTGACCTGTTCGGTGTCGAAGATGGTGATCGACTGCTTCGCCTTGGTGGCACCGACCTCGTCAGCGACAGCGTGCTACGGGAAGCCCTGAGCGATAACGCCGGTGAGGTTGTGCGTATCCAAGTCCTCCGCGGCGGTGACACCGTGACCCTCGATGGGACTGTCGAACTGAACCGCTCCACGCCGTTTCGTGGTTTCTTCGGAGTCGGGCCGTCGTTCGAACCCGAAGCGGATCGTGGTTTTGGCGATTCGGTCAGTTCGGCTGTTTCGGACTTTGGCACGATTGCCAAGGTCAATATTGTTGGACTCGTCGATCTTGCAAATCCCGCAAGCTGGGGTGGGGGAGACGATGGTGAGATTATGCGTCGTTCCGTCGAGATCAACTCGACGCCACGTACCGACGTGCCAGCCTCACAATGTGATGGTCCCGATACGAATCGACCATTATCGGTAGTCGGCATCGGCCGCCTTATCTCGTGCAGTGAGTCAGCAGATCAGGTGGTGTTCTTGTTCGCAGTGGTGAACATCTTCATCGGCATCTTTAATCTGGTACCGCTATTGCCCCTCGACGGCGGCCATGCAGCCATTGCCACCTATGAGCGCAGCCGTGAGCTGGTTACTCGCAAACCACACCGGGTCGACGCTGCAAAACTGGTTCCCGTCACCTGGGTTGTCATCCTGTTCTTGGTTGGACTCGGCTTGTGGACGACAACACTCGATATCTTCTCCTGGTAGAGCTGGGTGTAGCTCACCCAGCTGAAACGGAGACCCCTCGTGGACATCACGCCTGTAAGTGAACGTCGCATTACCCGCCAAATCATGGTGGGCAATGTGCCGGTGGGCGGCGGTGCGCCGATAACGGTGCAGTCGATGACGACCACCAAGACATCCGATGTCGAAGGAACGCTGCAGCAGATTTATGCATTAGCTGCGGCTGGAGCCGACATCGTGCGGTGCACCTGTAACGAGCGAGCCGCCGCTGAAGGTTTGGCCCAGATCGTGCCCCGGTCGCCGGTCCCGATCATTGCGGACATCCATCACCAGTACAAGATGGCTCTTGCAGCACTGGATGCTGGCGTGCATTGTCTGCGTCTGAACCCGGGCAATATTCGCAAACCAGAACACATCAAGGCCGTGGCCGAAGCCTGCGGCGAGAAGGGTGTGCCTATCCGTATCGGGGTGAATGGCGGCTCCTTGCACCCGGACCTGTACGAGAAGTACGGGGGCACGGTTACCGCCGATGCCATGGTTGAATCCGCCCAGCAAGAAATGGCGTACTTCGACGAGGTCGGCTTCGAAGACATCAAGATCTCGGTCAAGGCATCAAGCGTGCCGCTCATGATCGAGGCGTACCGCAAGCTAAGCGATGTCACCGATCACCCGTTGCATCTGGGTGTGACCGAGGCGGGTCCGCCACCGAACGGACTTATCAAGTCCACCGCCGGTATCGCCACGTTGTTGGCCGAGGGGATCGGCGACACTATCCGGTATTCACTCACCGCCGACCCGGTGCAGGAAGCACGTGCTGGCCGAACTCTGCTTGAGTCGATGGGCTTGCGTGAACGCAAGAACGTCGACCTCATCGCATGCCCATCATGCGGCCGTGCGGAAATCGATGTCTACGACGTAGCCAACCGGGCCCTCGAAGCTTTCGGTGAACGAAAGATCCCACTGCAGGTCGCAGTCATGGGCTGCGTAGTGAATGGCCCCGGCGAAGCCCGTGACGCGGATCTCGGCATTGCCGCTGGCAACAAGCGTGGTCATCTGTTTGTCAAGGGTCAGAACGTCGCAGTGGTGCCCGAAGACGAGATGGTCGATGCGCTCGTTGAGTGGGCAGAATTTATGCACGAACACGGGGCCGAAGCAGCGCTGGCCCGAGCCGACACCGTTAAGGCCAAACGCGAAGCCGATCGTGATCGCGACATGTTGCTTGAAAAGCAGGGCGAGGACGTCAACGACGCCGAAGCCAAGGTTGACCTCATCCGCAAACGCTGATGGGTGCTGCTCGAGCTAGGCGACCGAGGCCTCGATGATCCGGGATCGGCTACCGTGCATCTTTGACCTTGGGGCAGGTGTGATCCACACGGTGGGAGCCGACGGCAGCGGTCGGGCCCAAGCGGGTCTGGCCGGAACTTTCGCTGACGCCGGCATGCAGGGTTCGCCGACCGATGTGATCCGAGTTGTGTCATCTCCGTCGGGCAGCGGTGCTGCTGGTCGAGACCGGCCAGCAGCGAACACTCGTGGTCTCCCTCACCTTGTGAGGGGTATAGTGGGGTAGCCCTGAATAATTGATTGGTAGATCGGTTCAGAGCGTGGGCAATTTGTCCACGCTCTTCGTTTTTCCACTTGTTGAATCTGGAGGTGAACGATGGCAGCAGAAGAACGAGCCCACGCGGTGGTTGATCCAATCATCGAAGAACTCGAACTAGAACTCGTCGACCTGGTCTACGCCGGTGGTCGACTTAAGATCGTTATCGACCATCCCGACGGCCTGGGCACCGAGGTGCTGACCAAGGCGACTCGCATGATCAGCCATGAGATCGACCTGCAAGAGCCAATTAATGGCGCTTTCACCCTCGAGGTATCGAGCCCTGGGGTCGAACGGCAACTACGGACACCTCCGCATTACACCCGCTCGATCGGCGAACAGATCGCGGTCAAGCTCAAGCCGAATGCCGAGAATATACGCCGGGTCAAAGGTGAGCTCGCCTCCGCCGACGACGACGGCATCACGTTGTCCAACGACGACGGCATGCACACGTTGTCGTACGAACAGATCGCAAAGGCGAACACCGTCTTTGACTGGGGCCCAGCGCCGAAACCTGGCAAAGGCCCATCGAAGAAGAACACAAATAAGGCCGCCTCTGGCGGGTCTTCAAACGAATCCCCGAAAGGCTCAGAATCATGAATCAAGACATGATGGAAGCACTGCAGGCAGTCGCGACCGAACGTGGTCTCACGATCGAAACACTGTTCGCAGCGCTCGCCGATGCACTGGAGTCCGCCTATAAGCGCCGCCCTGATGCATGGGAATACTCCTGGGTCACCATTGACCCTGACACCATGGAGTTCCGCGTCTTCGCGCAAGAACTTGATGAGTACGGCGACCCTTTCGGCGAGGAATTCGAAGTCACGCCCGACGATTTCGGTCGTATCGCGGCCCAGACGACCCGTCAGGTCATGTCGCAGCGCATCCGCGAGGCCGAGCGCGAGCTCAAGTACGAAGAATACGCGGGCCGCGAGGGCGACATCGTCACCGGCATCATTCAACAGACCGACAGTCGGTACACGCTCCTCGATCTCGGTCGAGTCGAAGCATTGCTGCCCCAAGCCGAGCAGGTTCCCCACGAGCGCCCGGATCCGAACACCCGCCTCAAGGCGTACATCGTCGAGGTTCGAAAAACCCCCAAGGGTCCACAGATCGTGGTCAGCCGCACCCACCCCGGCCTGATCAAGCGCATGTTCGAACTCGAAGTTCCTGAAATTGCCGACGGCATCGTCGAAATCATGGCGTGCGCCCGTGAGCCTGGACATCGCACCAAGATTGCTGTGCGCTCCAACGACGAAAACGTCGACCCTGTCGGCGCCTGTGTTGGCGCCCGCGGTAGCCGGGTGCGCATGATCGTGAACGAGATGAAGGGCGAGAAGATCGACATCGTCCCCTTCAGTGAGAACACCCAGGACTTCGTCATGAAGGCGCTGTCTCCTGCAAAGGTCAAAGAGGTCCTGCTGGACGAGACCACTGGCACTGCGACCGTGGTTGTTCCCGACTATCAGCTATCGCTGGCTATCGGTAAAGAGGGCCAGAATGCGCGTCTTGCTGCACGTCTGACCGGCTGGCGTGTCGACATCAAGAGCGAAACCGAGATGGCCGAAGAGAAGGCCTACTCTGAAATTGATTGGGCCGCCGGTGAATGGATCACCGACGATGAGACCGGCGAACAGATGTGGCAACCAGCGGCAGGCGGCGATGCCATTTCCTCGATTGAGTGGGAACTAATGGTCGCTGCGAACAACGCAGATGCAGACACAGCTGCAACGGATTCAGGCACGTCTTCGAGCGACGAAGAAG
>Ga0213869_10002976_pt1 | contig 11461 bp, 10 predicted proteins | sample PICome_10_FD_160083 | JGI IMG/M metagenome (GOLD analysis project Ga0213869, IMG submission 160083) | Coastal seawater microbial communities near Pivers Island, North Carolina, United States - PICO132 | ecosystem: Environmental > Aquatic > Marine > Coastal | place: USA: North Carolina...
AGTACATGTTTCAGAAATGTCATGGACTAAAAAGAATGTTCATCCAGGTAAAATCGTATCTACGAGCCAGGAAGTTGACGTAATGGTCCTTGAGATAGATGGCGTAAAGCGTAGAGTGTCTTTAGGTATTAAACAGTGTCAGAGAAACCCTTGGGAAGTATTTGCAGAGAACCACCCTGTAAATACCGAAGTAGAGGGTGAAGTAAAGAATATAACCGAGTTTGGGCTTTTCATAGGTCTAGATGGTGAGATTGATGGAATGGTTCATTTAAGTGATATTTCTTGGGATGAGCGCGGTGAAGATGTAATTCAAAACTTCCGTAAAGGTGATATGGTAAAAGCCGCAGTTACTGAAATCGACGTTGAGAAAGAACGGATTTCATTGTCGATAAAAGCCTTAGGTGGAGATAAATTTTCTCAAGCCACAGATAAGGTTAAGCGTGGCTCAATAGTAACGGTAGAGGTCACTTCAATTGAAGATGGTGGTATAGAAGTAGAATACGAGGGGATGAAATCGTTTATTCGTCGATCAGATCTAAGTCGTGATCGTGCTGAACAGCGGCCAGACAGATTTAATGTTGGAGATAAGGTTGATGTTCGCGTAACTAGTGTAGATAGCAAGACTAGGAAACTGGGTCTTTCTGTAAAGGCTCGTGAAATAGCTGAAGAGAAAGAAGCTGTTGAGCAATACGGTTCATCCGATAGTGGAGCTTCGCTAGGTGATATTTTAGGCGCTGCACTTAAAGGTGACGAAGAATAATATAAAAAATAGTGTAAAGTGATTTGCCCCGCACCCTTGGTGTGGGGTTAAATTTTTGATTCGTTTCGTCCTCAAATTGCATTTTAATCAAGGCGATAAGAGTTCTAACAATCATGAAATCAGAAAAATACTTCTGTTTACAATAGTATTTCGTTAAAAAATAATGCTTTAGGTGGATAAATGATTTTAATTTCGCGGGAGTGGTGATTATAGTTAATGTGCTATTATCATAAATGCCAGGGAGATAAACCGATGATCCGATCGGAGTTAATTCAGAAAATCGCCGACGAAAACCCAAATCTTTTTCAACGTGATGTAGAAAGAATCGTTAATACCATATTTGAGGAGATTACGGATGCACTCGCTAATGGTGATAGAGTTGAACTAAGAGGTTTTGGCGCTTTTTCAGTAAAAACGAGAGATGCAAGAGTTGGGCGTAACCCGAGAACTGGGGAGGCTGTCAGCGTAGATAAGAAAAAGGTTCCGTTTTTTAAAACAGGAAAACTTTTGCGTGATAGGCTAAATGGGAAGGCTTAATATTTGACGCGTTATATCCGAGTTATTTTTTTAACTTGTCTTTCGATTATAATTTTGACCTTAGCGGTCGCAAACAGAGAACTTGTGGATATCAGAATACTACCCAGTGAACTGGAGGGTTTTTTGGGTGATGGTATGATATTTTCAATTCCAACTTTTGTTTTGTTTCTCTGCGGTGTAATTTTTGGCCTATTCGTAGGATTCGTTTGGGAATGGATCAGGGAGATGAAACATAGATCGGCCTCAAGTAGAAAATCTAAAGAGCTTGCTAAAGTAGAAAACGAATTGAATCAGTTAAAGCGTGATAGCGGGCAGCACGACGATGAGGTTTTGTCGCTGCTCAACAATAAAGCAAACCCATGACTCTCAATTTGAAAAAAATCAATCCAATTGATGTAAAATTTTGCGGCCTGACTTCTGTTAAAGATATAAATTTGGCAGCTTCCATGGGTGCGAGATATGCAGGCTTTGTATTTTTCGAAAAATCACCTCGCTCTCTGACCTTTGAAATGGGACGTAAACTGGCATTGGAGGCGCCAATTGGATTGGCTAAGGTAGCTTTAGTAGTGAACCCTAAATTTTCATATTTGGATGAACTTATAAGTCAGGTTCCAATAGATATGATCCAGTTACATGGTTCCGAAAGTCCCAAGATAGTGCATGATGTAAGAAAACGATATGGCCTACCAGTTATGAAGGCTATCGGTATTTCTTCTGAAAGTGACTTAAAAAAAGTAAAATCATACTGTGAGGTTTGTGATCAAATTTTATTTGATGCAAAACCCTCAAGTAAGGACGCGTTGCCTGGAGGAAATGGATTACAATTCGATTGGTCAGTTCTCGCAAATAAAAAGTGGTCAAAGCCTTGGATGTTAGCTGGAGGATTAAATGCTGCCAATGTTGAAAAGGCTGTGAAAGTAACCAATGCGAGGCAGCTTGATTTATCAAGCAGTATAGAGCTTAGCCCTGGGATTAAAGACCCGGAAAAGATAAAGGATTTCATGCAGGCTTTAGAGCAATGTAATTTTGAAAAGAATTTAGATAAAATCTCTTGAACTTGGCTATAACTAATATAACACCTAATGTCTTAATATAAGAATTTCTAATGGGAGCTCGATTTTAGTGGCTAATGATCTTTTTAACAGTTTTATGACTGGCCCCGATGAAAAAGGTAGATTCGGGAAGTTTGGTGGACGTTTTGTGTCGGAAACCTTGATGCCACTGATATTAGAATTGGAGGATCAGTATGAAAAAGCTAAGCTAGATCCAGAATTCTGGGACGAAATGGATGATCTGTGGAAGCATTACGTCGGTAGGCCCAGCCCTTTATACTTTGCAGAGCGTTTAACGGAAAAATTGGGTGGAGCAAAAATTTATCTTAAAAGGGATGAATTAAATCATACAGGTGCCCATAAGATTAATAATGTTCTTGGCCAAATTATATTGGCTAGGAGAATGGGGAAAACCCGAATTATAGCTGAAACAGGGGCTGGCCAGCATGGCGTTGCCACCGCCACAGTCTGCGCAAAATTTGGTTTAAAATGTATCGTTTACATGGGGTCGCATGACGTAGAACGTCAGGCTCCAAATGTATTCCGTATGAAATTACTTGGGGCCGAGGTTATTCCAGTTACCTCGGGAAGAGGCACCCTGAAGGACGCTATGAATGACGCTCTAAGGGATTGGGTTACAAACGTGAATGATACTTTCTACTGTATTGGCACAGTCGCCGGTCCCCATCCTTACCCTGCTATGGTAAGAGACTTCCAATCAATTATTGGCAAAGAGGCTAAAGATCAAATGATGGAGGCAGAAGGCCGACTACCTAACACGTTAATTGCAGCAATCGGGGGTGGGTCTAATGCTATGGGTTTATTTTATCCATTCCTTGATGACAAAGATGTGGAGATAATTGGCGTTGAGGCAGGTGGAAAAGGCGTAAATAGCCGGATGGAGCATTGTGCTTCCTTAACAGGTGGACGGCCTGGCGTATTACACGGCAACAGAACATATCTGCTACAAGATAATGACGGTCAGATATTAGAAGGTTTCTCTATTTCAGCAGGTTTAGACTATCCTGGAATAGGCCCTGAGCATGCCTGGCTGCATGAAATTGGAAGGGCAAAGTATGTTTCGATAACGGATAAGGAAGCATTAAGCGCTTTTGAACTGTGTTGTACAGCCGAAGGAATTATACCAGCTTTAGAGCCGTCTCACGCGCTTGCTCACGTGGAAAAAATTGCCCCTAAGTTGCCGAAAGACCATATTATTTGCATGAACATGTGCGGTAGAGGCGATAAGGATATTTTTACGGTTGCGAGACATCTTGGATTTGACATGTCAGGGCCAGAGGGTCGCAATTTAGAATAAGCGCTGCAAGCTTTTAATTTTTTATCTTCGCATATTTCATTTCAATCGGATTCTAAAGTTCTTCCAATCTTTTTAAAGCCTTGGTAACTTGTGATTGTTCTTCTTTTCTCTTTACAACGTTATCCCGTGTTTCATTCACCACTTCTGGTGGGGCACTATTAACAAATTTGGGGTTATTCAGCCTACCTTCCATTGAATTGATTTCTTTCGTTAGTTTTTCTTCAGCCTTTACCAGTCGGCTTTTCTCAGCTTCGATGTCAATGACATCTGCTAATGGAAGGCCAAATATTGCCCCGGACGCACTCACTGATACAGTCCCTTTAGGAAAATTATTAATTCTCTCTGCATCACTTATACGTGCCAACTTCATAATCATGATTGAATTACGCTCAAAGGTTTTTTGTGCGCCTACAGTCATTTCTTGATAAATCAAGGGAATCTTTAAACCAGCAGGTACGTGCATCTGCTGCCTGGCGCTACGGATATTTTCTATAAGAGAAATGACCCAATTCATCTCCTGATCCGCTTCAGGTTCAACCAGATCGGTTGTAGGATAATTTGGCCAATTCTGATGAACTAATAAACTGCTTCGTTTGCCAAGTGAGCCCCAAAGTTCTTCGGTAATAAATGGCATTATAGGATGCAGTAATATTAAGCACTGATCAATTACCCAACCCATGGTTTCTTGAGTTTCAGTAATTACATTTTTATTTGATGAGCTAAATAGTGGTTTTGACAACTCTACATACCAGTCGCAAACTTTTCCCCAAATGAAGGCATAGAGTGAGTTAGCAGCGTCATTAAAGCGGAAATTTTCAAATGAAATTTGGACTTCATTCAATACTTTAGAGGTTTCCCCCATTATCCATTTATTTAAATTTTCTTTGGGATTAGGTAAATTACCTGTGCTTGGCTGAGCTCCATTCATTTCCGCATAACGGGCGGCATTCCATAATTTTGTTCCAAAATTTCGATATCCCACTATACGTTGCATATCTAATTTAAGCACACCTCCGATAGAGGCCATTGCCGCATTCGTAAAACGCAGAGCATCTGCACCGTACTCATCAATTATATCTAAGGGATCAACTACATTACCTGTTGATTTAGACATTTTTTTGCCTTTTGCATCTCTGACAAGCCCATGCAAATATACCGTTGAAAATGGGATTTTATCCACAACTGCGAGCTGCATCATCATCATTCTAGCAACCCAAAAGAAAAGAATATCCTGGCCTGTGATTAAAGTGCTTGTTGGAAAGTACTCGTCCAACGCTGGTGTTTTTTCTGGCCACCCAAGAGTTCCTATCGGCCAAAGGCCAGAGGAAAACCAGGTATCTAATACATCTGGATCTTGCGTAAGTCTAACCCCATTACCAGCCAATTCTTGCGCACTTTGTAGGTTTTCTGCACAATACTGATCTCCGTTTTCGTCAAACCACACCGGAATTTGATGTCCCCACCAGAGCTGTCGGGATATGCACCAAGGCTCAATGTTTTTAAGCCAATGATAATATGTTTTTTCCTCACTATCAGGAATTAATTTTACTTTTCCTGATTTAACAGCATCTAAAGCTGGTCCGACTATTTTTGATGTATCAACGAACCATTGATCGGTAAGCATGGGCTCGATGACAACTTTAGAACGATCACCAAAGGGTTGCATTACTGGCTTTTCTTCAACAAATGGGATTTCTTCGTTTTTCTCCCCATCTTGGCTTTTTTCAATAGTTTTTACTGCAAGGCCTTGATGTGTAATATGTTCAACAATTAGTTTGCGTGCTTCAAACCGATCTAAGCCGCGAAATTCTTCTGGAACGAGGTTTAAAGTATCGATTTCTGCCTCAGTAAACTCTCCACAGCTTGAAAAATTTTGTGCCAGTGACGCAGCCTCGCTGTATGGAAGTCCGTCGTCTCGCATTCGACCTTTTGTATCCATTAGTCTATAGAGTGGAATACTATTTCTCTTGGCTACCTGATAGTCGTTAAAATCGTGAGCGCCAGTAATTTTTACTGCACCAGAACCAAAATCTGGGTCAGGGTATTCATCAGAAATAATTGGAATCCACCGCCGATCTTTTTTAGGTCCAACCGGAATTTCACAATATTTTCCGATAATTGAAGAATATCTTTGATCCTTAGGATTTACTGCGATGGCGCCATCACCTAACATGGTTTCCGGTCTGGTTGTAGCGATAGAAATATAGTCGCGTGTTTCTTCCTTCACAATATTACCGTCAACATCACGCTCGATATGAAGGTAAGTTTCATCATTTTGAAGCGGGTATTTGAAATGCCACATTTTTCCCGCAGTCTCAATGTTTTCTACTTCTAAGTCAGAAATAGCTGTTTCGAAATGTGGGTCCCAGTTTACGAGCCTCTTGCCGCGGTAGATAAGCCCTTTATTATACATTTCGATAAAGACTTTTATTACTGCATCATGAAAATTTCCGCCATCTGCGGCTGGTGATCCTGGAGCACCCGACATCGTAAAGGCTGTGCGATCCCAATCACAGCTTGCACCAAGTCTCTTAAGCTGGTTGATAATTGTATCGCCGGACTGTTTTTTCCACTTCCAAACATTTTTTAGGAATTCGTCTCTACCCATTTCTTGACGAGATTTATTATTGGGATTTTTTGCAAGCTCACGTTCTACGACCATTTGCGTTGCTATGCCCGCATGGTCTGTCCCGGGCTGCCAAAGAGTGTTATAACCCTGCATACGCTTCCACCGAATTAGTATATCTTGAAGGGTATTGTTGAATGCGTGCCCAATATGAAGAACTCCGGTTACATTGGGTGGAGGGATCATTATAGAATATGCCTCCTCTCTTGATGCATTTGCGCCTGCTCTAAAGGAGTTTTCTTTTTCCCATTTCTCGTAGATTCTTTTTTCTGCTGATTTAGCGTCGAAGGTCTTTTCCAGTGCCATATATTTCTCGCGGTTTACTCGATTTATTTGCAATTACCTTTTCTAGAGTGAAATTAAAAGGCACAAGACAATAATATCTTGTCAAAATTAAGTTCCAAAATTAGCAAGAATAATTAACTATTTTTTACAAAAATTATCTATACATTTTCTATAATCACTGCAATGCCTTGGCCGCCACCAATGCACATTGTAGCTAACCCATACTTTCCATTTTGACGCTTTAATTCGTAAACTAATTTGGTCAAAATTATTGCTCCAGACGCTCCTACCGGATGTCCTAGAGCTATTGCCCCGCCATTTGGATTAGTTTTGGCTGGATCAAAATTTAATTCTCCTGCAACAGCGCAAGCCTGAGCAGCAAATGCTTCATTTGACTCGATACAGTCAATTTGTGAAATATTTAGCTCGGCAATGAGAAGAGCCTCCTTTACCGCGGGTATCGGTCCAAGGCCCATTAAATGTGGAGCAACTCCTCCAACTCCATATGATATAATTTTAGCCATAACAGGCATGGAGTACTTTGATATTGCAGACTTGTTAGCAAGCACTAACGCTGAAGCTCCATCATTTATTCCAGATGAATTACCGGCTGTGACCGTACCGTCTCGGTCAAACGCAGGTTTAAGTTTACTGAAATCCTGGAGTCTCACCTGTTCTCTACAATGCTCATCTGTGTCAAAAACTTTTTGTTTTTTACCTGTTTGGATTAATACTGGCAGAATTTGTTCTTTAAAATATCCTGCGTTAATTGCTTTGGTAGCTCGCAGATGACTATTATATGCTAGTTCATCTTGTCTTTGTCGCGTTATACTCATTGCTTTTGCTACATTTTCGGCAGTAATTCCCATGTGCCCGTTCCCAAAGGGATCAGTAAGTGCTCCTGTCATCATATCAACTGCTTTTACATGTCCCATTTTCTGACCAAATCGAGCTGACTGCAAATTATGGCCCACTCGGCTCATGCACTCTGCACCTCCGGCCAAATTTACGTTTGAACGGCCTAATAAGATTTGCTCATATGCTGTAATCACCGCCTGTAGACCACTACCGCAGAGACGATTTAGCGTCAAAGCTGGAGCTTCTTGCGGTACTCCAGAGTTTATAGCAGCTACTCTCGATAAATACATATCTCGAGGTTCGGTGTGAATGACATTCCCAAACACTGTCTGTTGAATTTTATCTGGTGTAATTCCTGCCCTATTAATCGCTTCCTTTCCCACATGGGTTGCCAGGTCGATTAATGGTACGCTCGAAAGAGATCCGCCGAAAGATCCTATGGCAGTTCTTACGGCCGAGGAGATAAATATATCGGTCATTTTACCTATCCGTAATAGGGCCGCTGTTTTTTATCCACTCAATAATTCCACCGGCCATATTAACAACAGGACTTAGTCCCATATCTTTTGCTGCTGCGGCTGATAAGGCTGAGCGGGCGCCAGACGCGCAATAAAAAATGTATGTTTTTTCCTGAGCAAAGTCAGATTTGTGTAGAGGACTATCTGGGTCAATATGAAATTCGATCATACCCCTTGATGATAAAGTAGATCCTGGGATGACGCCTACTTTTTGTTGTTCAGATAATTCCCTTACATCTACAAATTGATATCTTTCGTTGTCGACTAATGATTTAGCTTCCTGAACTGAAATTGAGTCGACTGAAGCCAAAGCTTCTTTCACAATTTTTTTTACACTCTTACTTATAATTTGACCCATTTGGTGCCTTTTTGATTTGTGTTTATGTTTAAGCCTTTTATCTCTGCGTATTTTAGATCCCCATCAAAAATCATTGCAATATTATATTTTGAGATCCAACCTTGGTTTCCAGAAGGGCCTAAATAATTCAATTTTTGGACATCTGTTCATAATGACCTTCAATCCTGCAGCCTCAGCTAATTCGGCAGCTTTGTCGTCATATACACCTATCTGCCCCCATAAGACCTTTGCTCCAACCTCTATAGCTTGTTCCGCTATTCCATAGAGTTCGTTTTTGGGCCGAAAAACTTCCACCATATCAATTTGCTTATCAATTTCTTTAAGTGAGCGATAAACTCGGAGACCTCGTATTTCTGTAATTTTTGGGTTTGGGTTAATGGGAAGTATGTCATAACCTATTTCGCTTAGTTGTCGTAAAACTCCATAGCTAAATTTTGTTTTATCGCCACTAGCGCCCACCATCGCGATAGTTTTTACTGATTTTAGTATGTCAGCGAGGTAACTTGGGTCGTAATTATAAATGCGATCTATCTCTGCTTCTGGCAATTAAGTATCCTCCTTAGACGCAATATCAGCCTTTAGCTGGTATGATTTCAGTGGTTCTAAAAATGGATTGCGGTACAATTTGTCATGACTTTCGGTACCTATTTCCAAAGTAATGTCCGACATGGCCCTCGCGACACACAAAATTACGTAGCCGTTATCCAGTTGCCAATTATTAAGAGCTACTTGCCTCCTCTGGTCTATAGCTCCCGATGTCAACTTTGCGGCACAAGTTATACATCCACCATATTTGCAACCGTAAGGAAGGTCCACACCATGATTGCGTAGTTCATCTAATATTGGTCGCTTGTCATCCACTTCATATTCCGCATTTCCACGATTGGAAATTTTAACCTTAAATTTTGTCATAACCATATGTCGCTAGTGCAATCACCACCTGGGTAGCGGGCTTCATGGCATCTGCTAGGTCCATTTGGTTCTAGACCAAAGTTTACCATAAAATTTGGGTTTACTTTCATTCCACCATTTACTGGATCACAATCAATCTGAACCATCACACCACCTTTTTCTCTTATTTCAGGATAGAACTGATTGTCCCATGTTGAAAATAGAGATGTGGTTACGTACAGCCTTTTCCCATCTAAGCTTAGCTGGAACATTTGCGGTCCACCAGCAACCTCAACACCATTGACTCTTGGTGCTTTACCTAACAGGCCACCCATGAAAACCTGCCCTTTAAGTACCGGGTTATGAGGATCGGTGATATCGTATTGTCGCATATCTCCGTGTAGCCAATTGTTAAGGTATAGATACTTGTCGTCCATTGATATGAGTATTGCAGACATCACGCCGGGGAGGGGAATCGGCCACTCCGGGTGCATCTCATTTTCTACATCAATTACTTTTTCCCACTGCCATTTTTCACTACTATCTTTCCACCAATGTATCACATTTGTGGAAAGTGCAGCTCCGCAAAAACCATGAGTACTGTCTGGGTTATGGTGGAATTTTACCTCTAGAGGAACTAATCCGTCCTCGCCCAAATAAAAACTTTCTATTGGTTTTCGTTTCTCAAAATCCCAAAAGTGCAATTCACGTCCATACTTAAGGTGACCCACTTCTTCGAGATCAAAGCCGGGCATAAAGGTATTTGGTGCAGCCCATTCTGAACTTACCATAACATTGTGACGCGGTTGATACCAAAAATCATACCCAAATTTGATGTCTCCCATGGAATTTTCCCAGCGACCAATAATATTGAAATCTTTATCTAAATGTAGATACCCTCCAGGTGCATCACCTTTGGCATCACCAAGAAACGAAATTATTATTTCAGATCCAAGACAGTGAACAGTGTGAGGACCTGACAAATTAGCCTTTGATTTAATTTCTGTCCCTTCAATAACCTTATAGAGCTTTGGAGCTTTAGGGTCTGTTGCTGTATCAACGATATGAAGATTATTCGAACGTACACCTGGAAGAATTAAATATTTTCGAGACATTGAGTTATCATCATGACATGAGGAGCAAGCATTCCAGCCCATGTGGTGAAGCTCATCACCGATCCCAGGCATTTCAAGCCGATGAATAACCTGACTGTAGGTTGGGCTGTCGGGGTCTACGTCCACCGTTGCCAGATAGTCTGGTTTCTGAATGCCAGTACCAGTATATATAGCAATAGTATAAAGTAGTTTTTCACTTGGAGCCTTTATGGCCTCGATAGGTGAGGCGTAACCTGGTCCACAACATACATTGTTCATAGAAACCTCCTACTTACGGATCGCCATTTAAACTATAGAAGATAAAAATTAAACTACCGCTTGGCGACTTTCGACAGATGGAACACGGGATTTATGGTGTTGTCAATTATAGGGGTAATGAAAGTTACGTGTGGTAACTCAGTTGCCAAGAATCTTTAAGAATAATTTTTATTGCATTGCTAAGAAAATAGCAGATGGTTGCTTTGGCACCAAAGTAAAAGAACAGGAGCTTGATAGTTATGGAAGAAAAAACGAATCTTCGTGGGGGTGCTATTTTAGCCAGAGCTTTGAAGGAAAAAGGTGTTGACCATGTTTTTACGCTGGCGGGTGGATTTTGTAATCCGGCTTTAGAAGGATTTATGGAATGTCAAATGCCAGTCATAAATTGTCCACACGAGCAAGTAGCAGGTCACCTTGCTGATGGTCATACGAGAATTTCACGTAAACCAACAGTTTGTCTTGTTGGACCAGAGGGCTTCGCTAACGCCGTGCCTGCTATGCTGGAAGCATGGGGGGAGAGGTCACCAGTAATTTTTGTAACTGGATCATCGACACTAAAACGTCAAGGTGCTGGAGGGTTTAAAGAAATAGATGACGTGGCGATTGCTAAACCGTTAACGAAATACTCTGTTCAAATTACAGATGGATCCAGAATAAGTGAATTTGTGGATAGGGCTTGGCATGCTGCCACTAATGGATATCCAGGACCAGTCCATATTTCACTACCCGTGGATATAATGTTTTCCTCATTTGAAAAAAATGTTGGACGTGATGAGCGTCCCTTTGATCGCACCGAAAAGCCGTTATTAAAAGCCTGGCCTGATCCAGTTGAATTATCAAAAATTTTATCGCTAGTAAGAGAAAGTGACAGGCCAGTGATCATAG
>Ga0213869_10002984_pt1 | contig 11438 bp, 10 predicted proteins | sample PICome_10_FD_160083 | JGI IMG/M metagenome (GOLD analysis project Ga0213869, IMG submission 160083) | Coastal seawater microbial communities near Pivers Island, North Carolina, United States - PICO132 | ecosystem: Environmental > Aquatic > Marine > Coastal | place: USA: North Carolina...
TACTTTTTCAATTAAAAATGATGCCGATTATAAAGCTTCAAGTATAATAATAAAAAATGACGGAATTATTTTTGATTTTAAAACACCAGATAATTTTTTCACTAAAATATATGTGAATATAATTGGACTACATAATCTAAAAAATGTTTTATCTGCCCTTTCTATAATTGATCAGATTGAAGAAATTGAGATTTCAGAATTACTTCCATTTCTTTCTGATTTAAACGGAATAGAAAGAAGAATGGATATATATAAAATAGATGATAAAATTATTATAGATGATTATGCTCATCATCCAACTGAAATTGAATCAGTTTTAAATACAATAAATAGTAATTATAAAAATAAATCTACATCTGTTATTTTTCAGCCTCATTTATTTTCAAGAACAAGAGATTTTATGGAAGAATTTGCAAAAGTTTTATCAAAATTTGATGAAGTATATCTGTTAGAAATTTATCCTGCAAGAGAAAAGCCAATTGAAGGAGTTAACTCAAAAGTATTACTAGAAAAGATAAGTTCAGTCAAGAAAGAGATTATAAATAAAGAATTAATTAACGATATAATAATAAACTCAAAAACAGAAGTAGTATCAATATTGGGAGCTGGAAATATAACGGAAAATCTAAATAAAAAAATATTTACTAATGACTAGCTTAATTAAAATGTTTGTTTTAATAATTCTGTTGTCAAGTTCAGGTTTGATGAGCTCATTTACTGACAATAATAATTATCTAGATATTAATATTAATTATTCAAGTACTGGATACTTTGATAATGAAAAAGTTGTTGATAGCTTAATTAGAAATAAAGAGCTATCAGATTTAATAAATCTAAATGAATTTCAAAAAGTTGAAAAAGAACTTGAGAAAATTAAATCAATAAAAAGTATTGATATATTTCGTAATAACTATTTGCAATTAGAAATTGATATAACAGATAGAGAACCTATAGTATTCATTAGAGAGTTAAATAGTTATATGGATTCTTCAGGAGTTATTATTAAAAAATACAATCCATCAATTAACAGCATCCCCGAGATTAAAGGAATTTTAAATGATGGTGAAGAATTTAAAATTTTAAAAGTAATTAGTGCTCTAGAGAATGATGATTTTTTCGAAAATAAATTAAAATCTATAAGCCTTAAGGGAGATGATATATACTTAAATATAACAGGTTTTGATTTTGATATAAGATTTGGTAATGAGTTTCAATTAAAAAATAAACTAAACATGTTGAAAGGATTTTATATATATCAATTTGATAATTTATCAAATAAAAAATATAAACAAGTTGATCTGGTTTATAATAATAGATTAATAGCAATTAAAAATTAAATTATGAATAAAAATTATTCTGTAGGATTAGATATAGGAACTACCAAAATTGTTGCAATGGTTGGTGAAAAAAATCAATTTGATAAAGTTAAAATTCTAGGTGTCGGAAAATCGCAAAGTTTAGGAGTTCACAGAGGTGTTGTTAATAATATTACACAAACAATACAATCGATTAAAATTGCTGTTGATGAAGCACAATCAAAATCAGGTGTAAATGTTAAGGAGGTTGCAGTAGGTATAGCTGGTCAACATATTAGAAGTCTTCAGCATAGTGACTACATCACAAGAGAAAATCCAGATGAAGTAATTAATGAAAATGACATTGACAAATTAATTGATCAAGTCTATAAATTAGTTATGCTTCCAGGTGAAGAAATAATTCATGTTCTTCCTCAGGATTTTAAAGTTGATGGTCAATCTGAAATTAAAGAACCAATTGGCATGTATGGTAGTAGGCTAGAAGCAAATTTTCATATTGTTGTTGGTCAGGTATCATCAATTCGAAATATTGGAAAATGCATTAAAAGCTCAGGTTTAGAGATGGGAGACATAACCCTTGAACCATTAGCCTCTTCAGATGCAGTATTATCAGAGGAGGAAAAAGAAGCTGGAGTAGCTCTAATTGATATAGGAGGAGGAACTACAGATGTTGCTATATTTAAAGATGGAATTATTAAACATACTGCAGTTATTCCTTTTGGTGGAAATGTAATTACAGAAGACATTAAAGAGGGGTGCTCAATAATTGGTAATCAAGCTGAACAATTAAAAATAAAATTTGGTTCAGCATGGCCCGGTGAAAATAAAGACTCAGAAATTGTTTCTATTCCTGGACTAAGAGGAAGAGATCCAAAGGAAATTTCATTAAAAACACTATCTAAGATTATTAATGCAAGAGTTGTAGAAATTCTAGAGCAAGCTTACCTAGAGATCAAAAATTATGGTCATGAAGATTCGAAGAAAAAATTAATTGCTGGAATTGTTTTAACAGGAGGTGGAAGTCAATTAAGACACTTAAAACAATTAGCCGAATATGTAACTGGAATGGATACTAGAATAGGATTTCCAGGTGAACATTTAGCAGGAGACTCAAATAAGTATAATCCAATTTACTCAACTGCTGTTGGCTTGTTGATGAAAGCTATTGAGAATAATGTATTAGAAGATAAGTCAACTTCAAACTCAACATCAAATGACTTAGTAAACCAAGAAAGAAAAACAACTTTGACCAAATGGGCAGAAGGTTTTAAAAGTTTTATAGATAAAGTAGAAAATCTAGATAATACAATTGATAATTAATAAAAATTTAAAAAAATGAAAACAGAAATAGACACAAACTTTAGTTTTGATTTACCAAAAAATAAAAGCAATGTAATGAAGGTTATGGGAGTAGGAGGGGGAGGAAGTAACGCGGTAAATCATATGTATAAACAAGGAATCAAAGGTGTTGATTTTGTTGTTTGTAATACAGATTCTCAAGCCTTAGAAGAAAGTCCTGTTCCTAACAAAATTCAACTTGGGGTAAATTTAACAGAGGGTCTCGGAGCTGGAGCAAATCCTGAAATAGGTAAACTAGCAGCATTAGAAAGCTATGAAGAATTAAAAAATCTTTTGGAAACTCAAACTAAGATGTTATTTATAACTGCAGGAATGGGAGGTGGAACTGGAACTGGTGCTGCACCTATTATTGCAGAAATGGCTAAGGAATTTGATATTTTAACAGTAGGGATTGTTACTATTCCGTTTAACTTCGAAGGAAAAAATAGAGAGTTGCAGGCAGTTAAAGGTTTGGAGAAACTAAAAAGATCAGTAGACTCCTTAATTATAATTAATAATAATAAATTAAGAGATGTTTATGGTAATCTAGGTTTTAAAGAAGGGTTTTCAAAAGCTGATGAAGTTTTGGCAACAGCTGCTAGAGGAGTTGCACAAGTAATTACTCATCATTATACTCAAAACATAGATTTAAAAGATGCAAAAACAGTATTGTCTAATAGTGGAACTGCTATAATGGGATCATCTATTACAAGTGGATCAAATAGAGCAAATGAAGCAGTAATTAAAGCTTTAGACTCTCCTTTGCTTAACGACAATAAAATTGAAGGAAGTAAAAATGTTTTATTGCTAATTGTATCTGGTACTGAAGAAATTACAATTGATGAGATTGGGGAAATAAATGAATATATTCAAAATGAGACTGGAAATAGTGCAAATATAATAATGGGAGTAGGAGAAGATCTTGAGTTAGGAAATAATATTTCTGTTACCGTAATAGCAACTGGGTTTGGTGATGAAAAGCAAAAAAGTCTTGTAAGTTCTGAAACTAAAAAAGTAGTTTATAAACTAGATCAAGATCACCCCTTTGAAAAATCATTAATTAATAAAGATGAAGTGGAATTAGATCATCTAACTAATGAGTTTGATGAAACTGTTGAAGATAAATTAAAAAATGAATCTCAACAAAAGAAGATAGAAAGTGAAATAAATGAAATACTAAGAAATATTGACATAAGTTATGAGGTTGTTGAACCAGAAACAAAAGACTTTACAATTAATGATATTGAGCTGCATGAAATTGAATATGTTGAGTCAGAAACTAATACTTATAAGGAACCTGCTAATGACATTTCATTTGGTCTTTTTTCAAGTGATAATTATTCAATCAATAATCCAGAAAAAGAAGAGTTTAATTTAAATGATAATCATATTGATGAAGAAAATATAACTAAACCAAATGAGATATTAGAACCAGAATTTAATCATATTAATGAAGAAAATGAGATTGATTTTAATTATATTCTAGACAAAGCACCTAGTAATATTGAGGATGATGAGATTCAGTTTATTAAATTAGACCTTGATGAAGAAGTGTCTGAAGATATTGAAATCCATGATCAAATTAATGAAAATGAAGATAAGTTAGAAAATGAAGTCGAAATATCTGAAAATTTATTTGATAAACCATTAGATGCTGATTTAGACAATGAGAATCTAATTAGAAGAGAGAATCTAAAACAATTTAATTATGTGTTTAAGAATAAAAATTCTACTATAGAAGACTTAGAAAAAATACCTGCTTATAAAAGGATGGGAATTGAAATTAATAATTCCAAATCACAAAATGAAGATATATTTTCTAAGACTATTTTAAATGAGGAAAATAAGTTAGAATTTCCAGATGTAAATACATATCTTCATGATAACGTTGATTAAAATATGAATATAGAAAACAAAATTAATGAGTCAATTAAGGACTCAATGAAAACTAAGGATACTTTAAGATTAGAATCTCTAAGAGCTATAAAGTCTGCAATTTTATTAGAAAAAACTAAAACTGGATCTAAAGATCAAGTTAAAGAAGAAATTATTCTTAAAATTCTTCAAAAAATGGTAAAACAAAGAAATGATAGTGCTAAAATATATATTGAACAAGAAAGAGGTGAATTAGCAGAGGTAGAAATTTCTCAGGCAAAGATTATCTCAGAATTTCTCCCAGAACAACTGAGTGAATCTGAGTTATCTGAAATTATTGATTCGGTAATAACAGATCTAAATGCAGAATCAATGAAAGATATGGGTAAAGTAATAGCTAATGTTAATCTAAAAGTTTCAGGAAAAGCTGAAGGGAGAGTTATTGCAGAGATTGTTAAAAATAAATTGATTAATTAATTTAAAGTTTTAGGTGACCCCTTCTTTTCTATTATTCTTTTGTTTAAATTCTTTAGTATCAATTATTTCAACTATTCTTTCACATAAAGTATTTATGTCTTTAAAAGATGTGTATAAGGGCGTTAAAGCAATCCTTATAATGTTATTAGGTCTATAATCAACTATAATTTTAATTGAAGTATTTCTGATAGGAGAAATTAAACACTGAGATATTCTCCAGGCTTCATTATGGTATAATGAAATATGAGAACCACTTTCATCTCTATTATTTTTACTTATTAACTTGAATTTTTTATCACTTAACTTCTCATTATATATTGATTCAAAAAAATGAAACAATTTGTGAGATTTGTTTTCAAGTTTTTTTGTAGAAGCACTTATTGTTATGTCTAATGAAGATTTTAGTGTTGATAATGATAAGATATGAGGAGTTCCATTGGAAAATTTTTCCATTGAGTTAGATTCTTGATACTCTTTCGAAAAATCAAACGGTTTATTATGACTAAACCATCCTTTGATTGGAGATTTTAATTTTTTTAATTGATTTTTTCTAACATATATGAATGCTGGTGATCCAGGCCCACCGTTTAGATATTTATAGGTACAGCCAACAGCAAAATCTGATTCATTTGACTCCATGTTAATATGAACTGCACCAATTGAATGACTTAGATCCCAAATAGCTATTGATTTATTTTCTTTACAAAATTTATTAATTTCTTTTATTGGGTATCTATAAGATGATTTATAAGTTACATGAGAAAGAACTATTATTCCGGGATTATCAATTATAAATCTTTTGAGAACTTCTATATCAGGAAATAAATCATTACTATAATCTAAAAATTTAAAGTTTAAATTAAAATCCTCACAAATACCTTCACATATATATTTATCAGATGGAAAGTTAAGATTATCAGTTGATATGTTTTTTATGTCTTTATGAGCCTCTAGTATGCTCTTGATTAACTTATAAAGATTATTTGATGTAGAGCTACCAACATAAACTTCATTACCATTACAATTAAGGATAGAGGCTATTTTTTTTGATACGTTATTTGGAAGCTCAATCCATTTATTATTCCAACTAGAAATAAGATTATTTCCCCAGTCCTCTTTGATTGTATTATTAATATCATTGATAATATTTTTTGATAGAACACCTAGTGAATTTCCATCAAGATAAATAGTATTAGTAGGTAATATAAATTCCTTTCTATATGAAGATAATTCGTCCTTAGAATCAAGATTAATTGCTATTTTTTTCATTTTAACCAAACATTAAAAATTTCTTTAGCCCATTCTAAGTACATTACACCACTAGGGTGAAGATTGTCATCAGTAATTAAATTAGGCTCATTTATAGCTCTTCTAGATATTTCTGTTACATCAACATACTTTAAACCATAAGTATTTGCAAAGTTTTTCAAACTTAAATTAAATAGATTTATTTCATTTGAGATTTGATTTCTATCATAACCAATCCCATATGGAGATGCCCCCCAATCAGGTATAGAAATTATTGTTATACTTCCACCATTTTTTTTAAGTCTTTTCATCTCGTCCATCAGCTTCTCCAAGTCTTTCTCAAATTCATTAATAGGTCTTGAGTTAAATTGGTTATTAACCCCAATTAAAAGTGAGATATAATCATATTTTTTAGTAAAATTTGTTTGTTTTATTGCATTAAGTAAATCATATGTTTTCCATCCCGTCTCAGCAATAATAATTGGTTGATCAATTTCAATACCATTATAATAGGCAACATCAACAAATTGATTAGGCCATCTTTGTTCCCCATTTACTCCTTCTCCAATTGTGTAACTATCTCCTAATGCTAAAAAACTTGGCGGAGTTATTGAATTGCTAGTATCCTGATCTGGTGTAGATCCTTCTTGACGACCACTTTCACACCATTCACAATAATCCTCATTTGATATTATATCTTCATAATCAATAGAGTTTGGAGAGCTACATGCTATAAAAAAAATAAAGAAATAAGTTAATTTTAATATTTTAAATAAATTCATTATTAGAAGTTTTACATCATTAGAAATACTAAATTAACTATTTACTTCAACGAGTCAATTGCATTATTTATATCTGGAGATTTAAAAATATAACTTCCAGCTACTAAGATATCAGCTCCTAAAGATTTAAGTTTTTGACTGTTAAAATTATCTACACCCCCATCTATCTCAATTAAAGTCGAAGAGTCTTTTAAATTAATTAGACCTTTAAGTTCAATTAGTCTATCAAATGTTTTTTCAATAAATTTTTGTCCTCCAAAACCTGCATGAACTCCCATCAGACATACTAAATCAACCTTATTAATGTAATCCTCTAATTTATTGATTGGAGTGTCTGGATTAATTGCAATTCCTGACTTAATTGAAGATTTTTTGATTTTATCTAATATATTATCCATCTCCATGGTTGCTTCAATATGAACAGTTAAGATGTCAGAGCCAATCTCAATAAACTTATCAATGTATCTTTCAGGTTTAATGATCATTAAATGAACATCTAAGGGTTTTTTGGTAATTTTTCTTATTGAACTTACTATTGGCATGCCAAATGAAATATTAGGAACAAATAAACCATCCATTACATCAAGATGTAGCCAATCTGCATTACTTTTATCGATTATCTCACAGTCCCTAGAAAGGTTACCAAAGTCAGCAGCTAAAATGGAAGGAGCTATTTTTGTAGACACTATAATTTTTAATTAAGGTAAAATTAAAATAATTATTTATTTACAGTAAGCTTGAAAAGATATAAACATTAAAACTAAAATTTTAGCCGAGATAAGTTTTGAGAATTTTACTTCTAGAGGTGTGTTTTAATCTTCTTATAGCCTTCTCCTTGATTTGTCTGACTCTTTCTCTTGTTAAATCAAAAGTTTCACCAATTTCTTCTAGGGTCATAGCATGTTGGTTTGCGAGACCAAAATATAATCGTACAACGTCAGCCTCACGAGGAGTAAGGGTATCTAATGCTCTTTCAATCTCTGTTCTAAGAGATTCATGTAAAAGTTGTCTGTCAGGGTTAGGTGACTCTCCACTGTTAAGAACATCGTAAAGATTAGAATCTTCACCTTCAACCAAAGGGGCATCCATTGAGACATGTCTTCCAGAATTTTTTAGAGACTCTTTTACGTCATTAACAGTCATATCAAGTTCTTTTGCTATTTCTTCTGCTGATGGAGCTCTTTCATGAGCTTGCTCAAGAAATGCATAAGTTTTATTAATTTTATTAATTGATCCAATTTTGTTAAGAGGAAGTCTTACAATTCTAGATTGTTCAGCCAGAGCTTGAAGTATAGATTGTCTAATCCACCAAACAGCATATGAGATAAATTTAAAACCTCTTGTTTCATCAAATCTTTGAGCAGCTTTAATTAGCCCAAGATTACCTTCATTTATTAAATCTGGCAGGGTTAGACCTTGATTTTGATATTGTTTAGCCACAGAAACAACGAATCTTAAATTAGCTTTTGTAAGTTTTTCAAGTGCAAATTGGTCACCTTTTTTTATTCTTTGAGCTAATTCAACCTCTTCCTCTGCAGTAATTAAGTCTACCTTACCAATTTCTTGAAGGTATTTATCTAAAGAGGCAGTCTCTCTATTGGTTACTTGTTTTGTAATTTTTAGTTGTCTCATAGACTATATAATGCCACAAAAATTGTTCCAAAATGAAAAAAAAAATTATTTTCTATCAAGAAGAACTTTTCTAGAAACTTTTTGTTTTCTAGTTCTTTTATCAATTCCCATGTATTTTACTTCAATTTGATCACCTAGATTAAGATACTCAGTAACCTTTTCAACTCTTTCCCATGCAATTTCTGAAACATGAAGAAGAACTTCCTTTCCAGGAACAAATTCTACTACAGCTCCAAAATCTAGTATTTTGACAACAGTTACTTTATAAACTTCATCAATAACAGGTTGAAAAATTATATTTTTAATTCTTTCAATTGCATTATCAATTTTTTCTTGATCAATACCTAAGATTTCTACAACTCCAACCTCATCTTTTTCGTTAATTACAATAGTTGTATCACTTTCTTTTTGAAGTTCTTGAATCATTTTTCCACCAGGTCCTATAACTGCACCTATGAAATCTTTTGGAATCTCCATATTAACCATTTTTGGAGCATGTGCCTTAACAGTTTCGTTAGCTTTATTAATAGAACTATCTAATTTATCAAGTATTTCAAGTCTTCCTTTTTTAGCTTGATGTAATGCTTCAACCAGGATTTCATATTTTAAACCTTTAATTTTAATGTCCATCTGACAAGCTGTAATACCTTCTTTTGTTCCTGTAACCTTAAAGTCCATATCCCCTAGGTGATCTTCATCTCCTAAAATATCAGACAGGACAGCATATTTATCACCTTCACTTATAAGTCCCATTGCTATACCTGAAACATTACTTTTAATTTTTATACCAGCATCCATTAATGCTAGTGAACCAGCACATACAGAGGCCATAGAAGATGAGCCATTAGACTCTAGTATCTCAGATACGATTCTAACAGTATAAGGACAATCTTCAGGCATAACCTTTTCAAGAGCCCTTTGAGCTAACATTCCATGTCCAATTTCTCTTCTTGAAGTTCCTCTTAAAGGTCTAGCTTCACCTGTTGAGAATGGTGGAAAATTATAATGTAAATAAAATTTTTCTTCAGATTGATTTGTTGGCATATCAATCATATTAACCTCTCTACTTGTTCCAAGAGTTACAGATGCAAGTGATTGTGTTTCACCTCTAGTAAAAACCGCAGAACCATGAGTGGAAGGAAGGTAACCTACTTCAGTCCAGATATCTCTAATATCCTCTGTCTTTCTTCCGTCAAGTCTAATACCATCATTTAAAACTAAGTCTCTTATTGCTTTCTTTTGTGCTTTGTAAAAGTAGTTAGTAATTAAATCTTTCTTTTCTTCTAGTGTTTCTTCATCATAAGATTCAATCACTTCATCTTTTAATAATCCAAAGTGTTCGCTTCTTTCATTTTTTGAAAGGCCTTTCTTTGCAATATCATAAGATTTTTGATAAACTTTCTTTGAAATTTCAGCTTCTAGCTCAGAATCTTCCTCTGCTCCTTCATATTCTCTTTTCTCAGAACCTATACCAACCATTTTGATTAGTTTTTTTTGTGCCTCTATATGTTTCTTTATTTCTTCATGAGCAAATTTGATAGCATCTGCCATTTCTTCCTCTGAAATTTCATTAAATTCTCCTTCAACCATAACAACTGAGTCTTCAGAAGCACCAACCATTATATCAATATCGGATTCTACTAATTTACTCCTAGAAGGATTTATCACAAAATTACCTTCAATTCTAGCCACTCTTACCTCTGAAATTGGCCCATCAAATGGGATATCAGATAATGATAAAGCTGCTGAAGCTGCCAATCCTACAAGAGCATCTGGCATTACATTTTCATCACTAGACATAAGCTGAATCATAACTTGGGTTTCTGAATGGTAATCCTTTGGAAATAGAGGACGTAAAACTCTGTCAACTATTCTCATTGTGAGGATTTCTTCACTGCTTGGTCTTGCCTCTCTTTTAAAGAATCCTCCAGGAAATCTACCTGCAGATGCAAATTTTTCTCTGTAGTCTACTGTTAGTGGAAGAAAATCCAGGGATGATGAACCATAGCTTGAAACTACAGTTGATAAAAGCATACAATCACCCATTCTAATAACAACGGATCCGTGAGCTTGTTTTGCAAGTTTACCAGTTTCGATAGTAATCTCTCTACCGTCTGATAATAATATTGTTTGTGATAAAGGTTTTGGAATCATAATTTAGTTTTGGTTATTATTTTTTGTTGTGTGTATGAAGACAACCAAACTAAAAATCCTATTTTCTGATACCTAATTTTTTAATTATTTCACGGTATCTTTCTATGTCTGTTTTCTTAAGGTACTCAAGTAAATTTCTTCTTTTACCAACCATTTTAACAAGAGATTTCTCTGTATTAAAATCTTTTGCATTATCTTTTAAATGGTTAGATAAATCTTCTATTCTTTTAGTAAAAAGTGCAATTTGACTTTCAGAAGAACCAGAGTCTTTCTTGTTCTTTCCGAATTCTTTAAAAATTTCTTCTTTCTTAAGTACTGTCATTCAATTAATTTTGAGCCGCAAATATAGTAGAATATATTTAGAAAATTAAATTATTTATCCTTATTTACGAAGAGGATTATTCTGGATTAAATCTATGTAAAGGTTTATTTTCTTTTTTAATTCTTTTCTGTGGGTTATAAAATCTAGGAAGCCTTTTTCAAGAAGAAATTCACTTTTTTGAAATCCTTCTGGTAAATCTTGACCAGTAGTATCTTTTACAACTCTTGGCCCAGCAAAAGCTATAAGAGCTTTTGGTTCAGCTATATTTATATCTCCTAGCATTGCAAAAGAAGC
>Ga0213869_10002991_pt1 | contig 11425 bp, 15 predicted proteins | sample PICome_10_FD_160083 | JGI IMG/M metagenome (GOLD analysis project Ga0213869, IMG submission 160083) | Coastal seawater microbial communities near Pivers Island, North Carolina, United States - PICO132 | ecosystem: Environmental > Aquatic > Marine > Coastal | place: USA: North Carolina...
CTGTATGAGAATGAAAATCAGATACTAATGTTAAATGACCCTTTAAATCAGGAAAATTGATTCCTCTATCAGAAGATAGTTGCTGTGCATTTAAATTTGCACAGCACACTACCATTAGTAAAAAAACGCTTAAAGATTTATTATTCAGATTCATCTTCTATTTACTCAAGATCTCTTGAGTATTGTTCAATACCACTAATCTTACCATCAAGATCAAAATAAAACAGCTCTACTAAATCTTTTTCCCATACTGTTCCATCCTTACTTACTCTTTTTTCGGTTGAATAAACAGTTACACCTGATGCTGGATCAGTATCTTTAATCTTAAGGGGAACCATAGAAAATGGTGTCCATGACACAGATTCTAAGTTATCAAAAGCTGATTTCATGGCTTCGCTAGTCATTTCTGAGGTTCCACCTACAGCTTGTTTGAAGGTCCAAGTGTCTGCAAAATATCCAGCCACAGCTTCTCCGTCCATATTATTATAGTCGGCAAACATTTTTTCAAGCGTATCTACCTCACCCCTATTTGAAAAAACAAGCGGGCTTCCTGCGTATTCGCTTTCGCCTCTACCAAAAAATTTACCACCTTCGGATAAACCATATTCACTGTTTTCTTCGTTAACTCTAAATGTACTCCAAATACCAGAAACCTTACCTTCATCTTCATCATTAAAAAATAATACATCAATGTAATCAGCAGCATATTTAGATCCATTCTTTTGCTTTGATTCATCATAGGACATTGATATAACAAATGATCCATTGCCGTCAATAGTTTTTAAAGGAATCATTGACCATGGCTTCCATGAATATGATTCATTTTTGTCCATTTGATCAGCAAATGGTTGCATTTGCTCTGATAACATAGATTGTACTTTTTCTTTATCTAAATCAACATACGCATCAACAAATGCCATCGCTTTATTCATATAGTCATCGCTACCAAGAGCATATGCGTTGCCATTCAATGGATTTTCATCACCATTTAAAGGCATAAATTTACCAGCTGACTTTGTCGCAACGTCATCTAATGTTTGTTTTTCACCATTAAAGACCATAAACCCAAGTATAAAGGCTACTATAAATGCTATTATTGTATCTTTTGTTAATTTCATTTTTTTTAACTCTCTTTCCTTCTTTTATTTCTCAAAGTAGTACCAAACATTTTAATAAAAATTTTTTAGCAATACACTAGTAAATATTAAGTGGAGCTGACAGGGATTGAACCTGCGACCTCATGAATGCCATCCACGCGCTCTACCAACTGAGCTACAGCCCCAAATTATTTATGATTTACTAGTTTCCAGTCTTTATCGAACTGATCAATCCCTTGATCGGTTAAATCGTGTTTATACATTTCTTTCAAAATAGATGGTGGAAGTGTTACTATATCAGTACCTGCTATAAAAGCGTTTGTGACATGATCAGTAGTTCGAATGGATGCAGCAAGAATTTCGGGCGGATGCCCAATGTTACTTCTATCATAGATAGTTCGAATAGATTCTATTAATCCAATACCACTTAAATCATTATCTTCGCAACGACCTACAAAAGGTGATACATACTTTGCACCAGCTTTGGCACATAAAATTGCTTGAGTAACAGAAAAAATAAGAGTCACATTTACTGGAATGTCTTTATCCGATAGAAATTTACATGCCTTTAAACCTTGCTCAGTGCATGGTACTTTAATAGTGATATTAGAACTAATTGAATAGTATTGTTTTGCTTGAGATATCATTTCTTCAGCTGTATCAGCAACTACTTCAGCACTAATACTTGAATCATCAGGAAATAACGCTGAAATATCTTTGATAACATCAACAGGGTCTCTTTCTGCTTGCATCATTAAAGTTGGATTAGTAGTCACGCCATCTATAAGACCTAATTCACAGTGCTTACTAATGACATCCACTTCTGAAGTATCTAAAAATATTTTCATTATCGAACAATTTAATAAAAAATCCTAAAATAAAAAGGGCTATAAAAATATAGCCCTTTTTTTGATCTGTTATAATTTAAGATAAAGAATTATCCGCGAGTGCCACCGCTTTCGCCTTCATCTTCATCTCCACCTTTACGTCTACAATTATCTTTCCATGCTTGCTTCATCTCTTCATGAGAATTCACTGTCAATACACTACCATCTTCAAAAGTGACATCAACAGGAAATACAAGTTCCGGTTTCTTTCTTTCACCATCATAAGACTCAAAGAATGCTTTCATTTGTGTGGCTAAGTCTTCCTCATCTGATGCGCTAAGTGTTGATTCATCTGGCATTGTAAAGCTTACAGGGAATACAAAAGAGAAACATCTTTTGTCATTTTCTTCTCCCCTACATGCTTGAAATGCTTCTTTTAATTCTTCGTCGGAATTGACTGTTAAAATTTCGCCTTCTTCACCCTCTTCTTCAGGTTTGAATTGTACTTGAATTGGAAATGTGAAAGATGGTTTTTCTCTAGTTCCAGTCGCTTCATATTGCGCTTTTAATGCATCATAAAATTCTTTATGATCAGCTACAGTATAAGATGAGCCGTCTGAGAATGAAAATGATAATGGAAATACAAATCTAAAGCACTTTCTTTTGCCATGTCTTTTTCTATCATCACCAGCTCTGTCACCTAACTTTCTACCATCTTTAGCAAAAAATACTTCTGTAACATCTCCAGCATCTATAGCCATGTCACCTAAGGATAATTGATATCCATAATTAGGGGATAATTCAACTTCAATAGCTACATGATCGAAGTATTGCGTTTCAACAACCAATCGAGAAAGAACTGGTAAATCTACATTGTCTATCTCTATCTTGTTTGAATCGTTAGCAATAGCTTCTATAAGCTGTGCATCGTTCATCATATCTGCTTCCATGTAAGACATATTGTCTTGACATGAAGAAATAAAGAACGCAATTCCAAACATTAATAATATTTTTTTCATTTTAATAATTCCTTTATTTTAATAGTTAACCAATTTAGTTATTTTTTTCTATCTCTGTCAAAAAATCTTTTAGCTCCGCGCTTATTGCGATCAAAATCTTTACTACCCTTCATTTCTTTTGCTATGTTAGCTTTCATTCTTTCTTCAAAAAATAGTAATTTTGCTCGTTGTTCCTCTGTAAGAATATCTTTCGTATCTTGCAAAAATTTACTTTCCAATTTTACTAGAGCATCTTTCATTCGCATTTTAGAATCTATTGCTGCATCTACATCAAATTTTGATCGATCGTCTTTAGCAGCCAATCGTAATTCTCTTAATTTTTCCTGATGAGCTTTCTTTGCTCCATCTGCTTTGTTGTGAAATTCATTTTGCAATGGAAAAAATTTTTGAGCTTGTTCAGTATTAAGGTCTAGGTGTTCTGTTAAAGTTCCAACGACCCAAGCTTCACGCTGCTCTTTTCCTTGTTCCATTTTTTTCTCTATCATTTCTTTTTTCCAGCTGTCCTGCGCATCTAGCCCAACAGTCAAAGCTAAAAATATTAGTATATTTTTCATTTAAAACTCCTCATTGTTGCTTACAAGCTCTATATCATGGCTTGCAAAGATATTAATTAAGTCTAATTGGTCTAAATCATTAGAATCTTCTAAATAATCTATTTCAGTATAGAAGTTTTCATTGGAAGAAATAGTTTCCATTGGAATAAACATATATAAAAAAATCGCTACAGTTAAAGTAGAAAATCCAATACCTACTTTTCGTTTACTCCAAGATTCTGAATCAATTCTATGATTAAGCTTGTTTAAAAAATCATCAGTATCTACTGATGCATTAGTTTTAAAATGCTGCTGTCTTAATTGATCATTCATCTATTTTTACCCATAATTTTGCGTAATTTTTTTATTCCGTGACTATAATTATTTTTTGCTGCATCTTGTGAAATATTTAAAATAGCACCAACTTCTTTAAAAGATAGTCCTTCAGCAACGCGTAGATTCATCACATTTCTTTGTTTCTTTGGTAATGTTCTAATTGCATTCCATAGCTCTATACTTAATGCTTTTTTATCATAGTTTTTATCAGAGTGTTGTAGTTCTGGAGCTTGATCTAAATGCAGGAATGAACGCCATTTATTTTTAAAAAAGTACGAATTTAATGTATTTACCTTAATGCGATATAAATAAGTAGTAAATGCAGCATCAAATCTGAAACTTTTTAATGATTGATAAAGCTTAATAAATACACGTTGCGTCAAATCATCTGCTTCTAACTGATCTTGAGTGATTGAATAATAATAATTATATGTCATATCTATGTGTTTTGTAACAAGTTTATCAAACGCCTTTCGATCGCCATCATTAAACTGCTTAATTAAATCATGATCTTCAGGCATACAAGTATGACTATTTAAAATTTAAAAAGTAAAAGATTATTTTTTTCTTGCCTCAATAAAAGACTGAACTCCCATGATAATTGCACTCAAACATATGATGAAGGCTGTAAATTGCTCTATTGTAGCAAGAGGTCTTAATAAAGCATCTCCACTAACCAAATAACCAAATATACTGATTACAGATTTATATGTAGCCCCTGCTCCAGCAAGTAGAACAAGTAAAATTAAATGAGCAAAATGTCTACTCTGACTAGAGAAACGATCAGACAATAAGGTTAATAGAAGTATTATTCCACCTAAAAAACCTGGAATTAATGCTGTAATTGTTTGTGTTATAGCATAAAAACTGACTCCTAAAAACAATAAACCAGCACCTGCTTTTTTAAAAATATCGTTCATTTTTTCCTCCTTTTAATTATCACCTAAACTATCTACTACTTTTTTAAAACTTTCATTTAATCCTACAATCATCTTTTTAGTATAAGGATTATATTTTTGAATATCCTCAAATAACTCCCATGAATCATTACAAGTCTGACTAACAAGCTTATGGAGTGCTTTATAACCAACGGTATCAATACTAGTCTGCTGCGTTCCAAAGTCATCAATAACTCTTCCTACTAAATGAGTTAGCCCTTGTGATCGTGCTGCCATAATATCATGTTGTTCGGAAGTAATTTCTTCGATTGTAATATTCTGGCTTTCAAAATAAGCTTTCCAAAATTCATATCTATCATAAGTATCTCGTACTTTTTCCATCATCATTATAGAACCTCGCTCTTCAAGAGAGTCAGGTCCAAATAATGGATGTGTTGCAATGATATCTATCTCATTTGGAAGATGATCTAACATCGCTTGCTTTGGATGTACCTTAACCGAACAAACATCTATTATAGTCTTTCTACCGTTTATCTTACTTGATAAACTACTCATTAATCCTTCAAAATCTCTAATGGGGACTGCAATAAATATTGTATCATTTTTTAGTACATCATCAAGAGACACAAAATTAATATCGGACTGACTAACAGGCTTGATATCAAAAACATCCACTTCAAACCCTTTAATAAGTAACTGATGAAGCATCGTTCCAAATCTTCCAAATCCAATAATGCTCACTCTATTCATTGCTATTAATCCTTTCTACTGCTAAAAATAATGTTAAATTTTTCTTTAAATCATGAATATCACTTTCAATGATATTTAGTCCATATTTTTCTGCAGAATTTTTACTTGCAATCACTGCGGTATTATCTGATAATTTTCCTTCGGCAAGATCTTGTGCTGCCTTAGCAGTATCATCTTCTTCAACAAGTTTTTTTGACCAAAATTTTTCAGCTAAATAGTCTTTACATTGCTTTAAAGCCTGTTCATGTGAATGGATTTCTTCAATATCTCCTAGAGCGATACCATCTTTTGCTAATAAATTTTGGCTAATCTCTACATAGAACATATCTATAATTTTACATTGATTTTTAGCAAGCGCTTCAACACTTTCAATGACTACGCCTCCTTGTGCATTTTCCATCGCAAAAATTCCAATATCAATTACTTCTGATGTTAAGCCATCTAGCACATTCATTGAGGTAACCAGGTAGTCTAATTCAAATGCTTCTATATTAAATTTATTACAATAAGATTTTGCTGCTTCTTCGCTAAAACTTCCTTCAATTCCTTGTATGCCTATTTTTTTCATTCTTGCTCCAATATATGCTTAATTGCTGTAATATATCCATGCTTGCCTTCGCCATAGAACTGAGCTAGACAAACACTCTTTATTACTGATATTTTTCTAAAATTTTCCCGATCATGGATATCAGATAAGTGTACCTCAATTGCCTTAAATTGAGTACTAATAATTGCATCTCTCAATGCATATGAATAATGAGTTAATGCGCCCGGATTAATAATAAGATAGTCTACATCTTTACGCTTTGAATGGATAAAATCAATAATTGATCCCTCAGAGTTAGACTGAAAGAACTCTAAGTTCAAATTAGTACATGCTTCATGATTTTCTATCCAAAGATTAATCTCCGACAAGGATTCTGATCCATATATTTTTGGCTCTCTTTCTCCTAATAAATTTAAATTTGGGCCGTTTACAATAATAATATTCATAATACTCCTAAACTTTCTTCAATATGATTTAATGTTATCTCTGTGTTCAGCTCAGCCTTTCCAATTTCTGAAATTAAGATAAATCTTATTTGTGATTCTCTAAACTTTTTATCTCTTTTTACAAATTCAATAATTGATCCCTTGTCTTTTAGATCAATAGCAGGTAATGTAAAGGCAGATAAAGCTTTTAAGCTTGCAAGATAATCTTTTTTGTTCAAATTACCGATAGTATGTGATAGGTATAATGCGCATTTCATTCCATAAAGAATAGCTTCACCATGGAGCAATTTTTTATACTCAAAATAACCTTCTAGAGCATGACCAATAGTATGACCAAAATTTAGAATCATTCTAATATTATCTTCATTGATATCTTTGCTTACTACTTCACTCTTAATTTCACAGGATCGTAATATAATTTTTTTTAGAAATCTATGATTTTTTCCACTAAGAATATCTGATATATTTTCTACAATATAGTTAAATAACTCTCTATCATAGATAAATCCATACTTAATTACTTCAGCTAATGAAGCATTTATTTCTCGCTGTGGCAATGTATCTAAAAAAGATAAATCAATAATAACTGCTTTTGGTTGATGTATTCTACCTATCAGATTCTTTCCGCTTGTCAGGTTTACACCAGTTTTTCCTCCAATGGAAGAATCTACCATAGCTAATAATGTAGTAGGATATTGTATATAATCAATTCCTCGCATAAAAATAGAAGCTACAAAACCAGCTGTATCGCCAACAACCCCACCACCTATTGCAAAAATAGTAGAGGAGCGGTCATAGTGCATCAAAGTCATCTTATCACAGATTTCTATTGCAGTTTCAATCGATTTGGCTTCTTCGCCCTGTCCAATAAAATGAAACTCTACATTCGGTAAAGATTTTAATACAGAAAACTTCTTTTCGAATGCTTCATATATTACTTCTTGAGTTATAATCATGCATTTTGAAGAAGTTGCTATCAATGCTATAGCAGATTCAACAAAATTATCATCAAAGATGATATCGTAACTATCTTTTTCAAGATTTACTTTTATGGTGCTACTCACTTATATATTCCATAATCGTTTTGCAGCTATCGATGATATCAACATTATCAGTATTGATATTGAGCTTAGATAGCGATTTATATTTTTCTTCTCTATTGTTAAAAATATCTCTCAATAAATCTTTTTTATCTCCCTTTAATAATAAAGGCCTACTACAATCATGCTTAACTCTTTCATGAAGGACATCAAGTGATGTGTCTAAATAAACACAAAAAGATTGATTTAAGATTTTATGATTAACATCTTCTTCAACAATTCCTCCGCCAGTAGCACAAACAATATGATTTTTTAATACCATTTTTTCTAATTTCTTACTTTCCAAAGAACGAAAATTACTTTCTCCATTATTGAACATATCATTTATTGAAAGACCATGGTCTTTTTCAAGTTCGGTATCAATGTCTATGAAAGTCCAATTAAGCTTATCTGCTAGCATAGACCCTAAAGTAGATTTACCTGAACCCATCATTCCTATTAAAAATATTTGTTTAATATTTTCCACTAGCTTTTATGTGTTTTTTAAGTTGATCTAAATTATCTCCACCAAACTTTTCTAATAAGGCGTCAGCTAAAACAATAGCTAACATAGATTCGCCAATAATTGAAGCAGCTGGAACAGCGCAAGAGTCGGTTCTTTCTTTGTGAGCTAACTTAGGTTCCATTGTATTCAAATCAATAGATCGTAAAGGTTTTATAAGCGTTGAGATAGGTTTCATACTCACTTTTACATGAATTGGTTGAGCATTACTCATTCCTCCCTCTATACCTCCAGCATTATTACTTGCGCGGGTTATTTTATTATCTTCATATAAGATTTCATCATGTAATTCACTTCCAAATACAGCTGAAGAAGCAAAACCTGCACCTAACTCCACTCCCTTAAATGCATTTACAGACATCATAGCCTGAGAAATTCTAGCCTGAAGCTTCCCATCGGCATTGATATATGTTCCTAATCCATATGGTAATCCCTTTGCAATAACTTCAAAAGAACCTCCAACAGAGTCTCCGTTATTTCTTGCTTTATCAATTACATCCATCATTTTTTTCTCTGCAGCTTTATCAAAACATCTTACAGGGGATGCGTCTACTGTATCGTTTAATTCTTTTAGACTCATATTATTCGAGACAGGAGTATCGTCAACTATATTGTGAATTTGATATACTCGACTCCCGACAGTTATACCCACTTCTTCTAATAATTTTCTACAAACAGCTCCAATTGCTACGCGCATTGCTGTCTCTCTTGCTGAAGAGCGCTCTAAAACATTTCTAATATCATCTAATCCATACTTCATCACTCCTGCTAGATCTGCATGACCAGGACGAGGCATTGTTACTTTTCTATGCTCTTTTTTTGGTTTTCCAGTAGCCATTCTATCTTCCCAATTCACCCAATCAAAATTCTTTATCAACAAAGAAATTGGTGATCCTAACGTGATAGCATGTCGAACACCAGAAAATATTTCTGCATGATCTTTTTCTATTTTCATTCTTCCACCTCTGCCATGTCCTTGCATCCTTCTTAGTAAATCTTTTTCAATATACTCTTCAGTGATATTCATACCAGCTGGTATGCCTTCGATAATTCCAATTAATCCTTTTCCGTGAGATTCTCCCGCGGTCATGTACGATATTTTCTTTAACATATTACTTTCTCCAATTGTTTTTTAATGGAATCCAATTTTTGGTCCACATTATAGGTAGTTTCTGTCCAAATTTCAATAGACTTGATAGCTTGAAAAATAAGCATCTCTAGTCCATTTACTGATTTCTTCACTTCATTTTTATATCGATTTAAAAACAGGGTTTGACTTGACACATAAATCAAGTCAATAAGAATACTATTTTTATCTACTGGAATATCAAAAAAACTTCTATCTTGCTCATCGTCATACATCCCTAAAGGTGTTGTATTGATTGCAATATCAAACCTGCTATCAGATTTAGTATAAATTTCAATATTTTTACCACCTAATTTTTCTGCATAAAGCTTAATTTTTAATGCATTTTCTATTGATTTATTTTTTATTGTAATTGATTCAGCTCCTCGATCAATTAACGTCTTAATAACAGTTCTAGCCGAACCGCCTGCTCCCAAAACAATACAGCGGTTAGAATTGATAGAAATACTATTATTCTTAAGAAGCATTTCAAACCCATGTGAGTCCGTATTGTATCCTTTTAAAATGTTATCTGTTCTTTTAATACAATTTATATTTCCTAAGATCTTCGCATTAGTATCAACTTCATGAATAAATTGTAAGCTTATTTCTTTGTATGGAATGGTAATATTGATACCATCAAATTTTTTGTTATTAAATTTTTCAAAAAAAGAAGGGAGATTACCAGGGGTAATTTCATATTTTTCATATCGAAAATTACTCAAGTCTAACTCTTTGAATAAGATCTTTTGTAATTGCGGGCTAATACTTTTTTCCACTGGGTTGCCTATTAATCCTAGATTCATCTTTGAATCTCCTCAAGAATATCAAAAAATCCAGGTAAGGAAATATCAATGCAATCTGTATTATCAATGTCAAATTCCTTAAAGGCTACCAGACTTAGTATAATAAAAGCCATTGCAATTCTATGGTCGTCAAAAGACAAAATTTTAGTCATTTTTGTTGGCTTTCCACCATCAACTATTAAATTATTTTTTTCTTCAAACGCATTAATTCCAAATGATTGTAGATTTTGAATAATTGCATCTAACCTATCGCTCTCTTTAAATCTTAATTCTTCTACCTGATGAAAAACTGTTCTGCCTTTTGCAAATGCAGCTATTACTGCTAAAATAGGGATTTCATCGATTATTGATGGAATCATATGTGCGGGTACATCACAGCTTTTAATATTAGAACCAATAAATTGTATATCTCCACAAGACTCTCCATTATTAGTCATTGGATTTGATACCAATCCCTGAACACCCATCTTTCCAAGCACATCAATAAAGCCAGTTCGTGTAGGATTTAATAAAATATTCTTTACAGTAAGATCGGAGCCCTTCAATAAAGCTGCTAATGCAATGAAAAACGCTGCAGATGAAGGATCGGCAGGAATATCCATATTAAATGATTTTAGCTTAGAAGAGAGTGGATTTATGGTGATATTATTATCATCTACTACAATATTAGCTCCCATACTTTCAAGCATAATTTCTGAATGATTTCTAGAATGCTTCAATTCTTTTACTACAGATGGATTCTTAGCTCCTAATCCAGCTAAGATTATTGCTGACTTTACTTGAGCACTTGCAATAGGCATTTTATAATCAATACCATTAAAGCTATTTGATGCATCAATATGTAAGGGTAATAGTCCGTCATTTGATTTAATTATACAGCCCATCTCTTTCAATGGTTTAATAACTCTATTCATAGGTCTCTTTGACAATGATTCATCACCTATTAATGAAAATGAAAGATGCTGTGATGACAGCAAACCAGTCAGTAAACGAGAAGTTGTACCTGAGTTTCCACAGTCAATAGGTTCTTTAGGGTTTGCTAAGCTTGAACCTGTTACAACTATCAAATCTTTGTCTTGTTTTATTAATGCTCCACACGATTGCATTGCTTTAATAGTAGACTGTAAATCTTCTCCATCATTCAAGTTTGTAATACGACTTACTCCTCTTGCAATTGAGGCCAGCATAATAGATCGATGAGAAATTGACTTATCTCCTGGCAATGAAATAATAGAATTAATAATCATTACTTTGTCATTTCCTCAGCGATATTGAATGAGAGTTCTAATGCTTGATTGGCATTTAATCTTGGGTCGCAATGTGTATGATATCTAGAATTTAAATCATCATCGCTTAGTTTATATATTCCTCCTGTACATTCAGTTACATTTTGACCGGTCATCTCTAGATGCATTCCACCTAAGTGACATCCCTTTG
>Ga0213869_10003002_pt1 | contig 11397 bp, 20 predicted proteins | sample PICome_10_FD_160083 | JGI IMG/M metagenome (GOLD analysis project Ga0213869, IMG submission 160083) | Coastal seawater microbial communities near Pivers Island, North Carolina, United States - PICO132 | ecosystem: Environmental > Aquatic > Marine > Coastal | place: USA: North Carolina...
GTGACCTTGAGTGGATCATTAAATATTTGTTGAGAAAAGATGTTCCTATTCAGCCATCACCGTATAAACCACCACCAGCCGATCACGATCCAACCTACTGGGCACAAACCACTTGTAGTAAATGCGGTATGGACTTTTCAGGCGTAATGGGATACGTTTGTAGCAATGTAGATTGTCCGGTACAATTAAAGGTAACATAATGAATAAATTTATATTTGATGTGGACGGAACACTAACTCCTAGTAGAGGTATAATTGATCTAAAATTTAAAGCATTCTTTAATTCTTTTTGTTTAATGAATGATGTTTATCTAGTTACAGGTAGTGACAAATCAAAGACTGTTGAACAGATTAGTGAGCCGACCTACAACTTATGTAAACGTGTTTATCAATGCAACGGCAATGATGTTTGGGAAAGTGCAACACACATTCATACAAACGATTGGACCTTACCAGAAGTTGCCGAATACTTTTTAAATGGCTGTTTGTACGAGAGTAGATTTAACTTGCGCACAGGTACTCATATTGAAAGACGCCCCGGTATGGTAAACTTTAGTATTATTGGCCGCAATTGTACTCAAGATGAACGAGGACAATATGTTTTATGGGACAAAGAATTTAACGAACGTAATACAATTGCAACTGCATTTAATACAATGTTTCCTGACTTAGAAGCAAAAGTCGGGGGCGAAACAGGTATTGATATTAGCCCTAAAGGTTTTGATAAGAGTCAAATCATAAAAGACTTTGACAAAGAAGATACTACTTGGTTCTTTGGTGACGCTATCTATGAAGGCGGCAATGATCTTCCTATAGCAAATGTAGTAAAACATTTTAGAAAAGTAGACGGCTGGAAACAGACTATGGAGTATTTGCAAATATTCCAAGAACAAGGTATAGCAGCATGAACATTCTACTAACAGGTCATAAAGGTTTTATCGGAACAGCATTATTTAAACGTCTTATTAATAGAGGACATAATGTATTTGGCACTGATCTAAAGAATGGTCCTCAGTTTGATTTACTTACGTATGATAGATGGCAAGACGACACCGATCTTGTTATTCACTTAGCAGGCAAAAGTGGTGTACGTGAAAGTTTTACAGACCCTGCAGGCTATTGGAATAACAATGTAGAAGCAAGCCGTAGACTATTCGAACGCTATGAAGGCACACGTATACTGTATGCGAGCAGTTCGAGCGCATACGAGCCCGATTTGAACCCTTATGCGGCGTCTAAGTTTCTAATGGAAGAGCTTGCTGAACGCTACGGTACGGATCATGTAGGTATGCGTTTTCATACAGTGTATAGCGATAGTTGTCCTAGAGAAAATATGTTCTTTAACAAGCTACGCAACGGCACACTAGAATACGTAACTAACCACTATAGAGATTTTATTCATCTAGAAGATGTACTAGATGCAATTGAAATATTAATAAAGGCTACACATGTAAATGGTGTAGTTGATATTGGTACGGGGAATCCAGTTAGGATCCAAGACTTGGCACCAGATCTACCGGTGCGTCTAAATACCCCAGGAGAAAGAAGTTGGACATGTGCTAACACACAAAAAATGAAGGCACTGGGCTTTGAACCTAAATACACGGTAGAAAAGTTCTTGACAAATGAAGATACAGGCAATATAATAAACTTATTCAATGGAGAAACAGTATGAAAGATATTTTACAAGACGTAGTCGCACACACGCATGCACTAGGATTTTTGCCACTAGTTAAAGTTACATCGGAAGATGGCACTACTAGTGTAGACTCAATGGCAGAGGATCGCAGTGTTATTATGAGTGCAACCACGCACACAGCAGTAAACGAATTTACTGGAACATTCGGTATGCCGAACTTAGAAAAACTAGCATTGCATCTAAAAAATCCAGAATATAAAACTGATGCAAAAATTGATGTAATCACCGCGGAACGCAACGGCGAAACTATTCCTACACACATTCACTTTGAAAATGCAGCAGGAGATTTTGAAAACGATTATCGCTTTATGAATAAAGCAATTATTGAAGAAAAACTAAAAACTGTTAAGTTCAAAGGTGCGCAGTGGAATGTAGAGTTTGCTCCTAGCGTAGCAAGTATTGCACGTATGAAACTAATGAGTGCAGCACACTCAGAAGAACCAACATTTAATGTTACTACTAAAGCAACCGGTGGCGTAAATGATCTAGTGTTTAGCTTTGGTGATGCAAGTACACACGCAGGTGAATTTGTATTCCAAAATGCAGTAGAAGGTACACTACAACACACTTGGAGTTGGCCTGTAGCGCAAGTACAAAGTGTGTTGAATCTAGACGGTGATGTTACTATGAGTATTTCAGATCAAGGTGCTATGATGATTAGTGTAGATAGCGGCATGGCCAAATACGATTATATTCTCCCAGCGCAGAGCAAGTAATATGGATGGATCGGCGGAGAGCATGAATACAAATCTAACAGCACAACAAAGCGACTATGCACTGTTTTTGCCGGCGACATCTGGTTTTTACTCTGCCTTTATCGGGTATCAAAGAAATCGATACCCGTATGTCGAACCTTCTAGACTGCCTAAAAACTTTACAAACGATGTAGAAAGTATTAATTACTTAGATCCTAAAAGTCCACTATTGTATTATAAATGGTGTTTATACTCCGCAGGACATGCTAATCTCGATTTAAACAAGCAAGATGACCGAGAAGATATGTTCCGTAAACGTCCACGCAATGGTGATAGCTGGGTATTAGGCGACTCAGGTGGATTCCAGATTGGTAAAGGCAAATGGCCCGCTGACTGGAAAGACCCTAACTGTCCTGCTGCTATGAAAAAACGCAAACAAGTGTTGACTTGGATGGACAGTTTAATGGATTACGGCATGTGCTTGGATATTCCGGCATGGGTTGCACGTTCACCAGAAGGACAAAAAGCTACAGGCATTAGCACATACGAAGAAGCATGCAAGGCTACTGAAATTAATAATGAATACTTCATTCAAAATAGAAACGGCAATTGCAAATTCTTAAATGTTCTACAAGGTGAAAATCATGCGGATGCCGACGATTGGTACAATCGTATGAAGAAATTCTGTGATCCAAAAGTATATCCAGACAATCACTTTAATGGTTGGGGAATGGGCGGACAGAACATGTGTGACGTACACTTGGTTCTTAAACGTCTAGTTGCATTACGCTTCGATGGATTGCTAGAAGAAGGTTTACATGATTGGATGCACTTCTTGGGTACAAGCAAGCTAGAGTGGGCGTTGGTTCTAACAGATATTCAACGTGCTGTACGCAAGTATCACAATCCTAAATTTACTATTAGCTTTGATTGTGCTAGTCCGTTTCTTGCAACTGCAAACGGTCAGGTCTACACCGAACTTGAAATAGAAGACAGAGGCAAGTGGTCATATCGGATGGCAGCAGCATTAGATGACAAGAAATATGCACAAGATACCAGATTGTTTAGAGATGCAGTGATACAAGACGGTCATCATAAAAACTTTTCTAATAGTCCAGTTATGAATGATGTATTAACTAAAGATGTATGCATTTATGCGCCGGGCGATTTAAATAGAATTGGCAAGGAAGGTAGAACTTCTTGGGATAGTTTTAGTTATGCAATTCTAATGGCACACAATGTATGGATGCATTTAAACGCTGTACAAGAAGCAAATCGTCAATATGACGAAGGCAAAGTTCCTGCAATGCTAGTGAATGAAAAATTTGATCAACTCTACAGTAGAGATGTTATCAATGCCGTATTTGCTGCTGATACTAGAGAAGAAGCAAATAAAATAATTGAAGATCACAGTAGATTGTGGATGCAAATTCCAGGTACACGTGGTGCAGTAGGTAAGAAAACAGTTAATGCTAGTACACACTTTAATGCTCTGTTTGATATAGCAGAACCAGAAGTGATAGAAGACGAAGAAATTTTGGACGAAACTAAGTTGGAGAATTTGGATGAGCAACTTTGATGAAACTAAAGACAAACTCTTAGCACATTATGACGAACTAAAGCGTAAGCATAGAGAACTTGACAACGAGATAGAATCAATGTATAATAATTCATATGTTACCGAAGAAGTTCGACGTATGAAAACTATGAAACTTTATCTCAAAGATGAAATGCATCGTATTAACGCATACTTGGTACAAAAAGGTTTAGAATGAAACAAGATCCTACTATCAATGAACTTAGAAAAATATTTAGAGATGCAGGTCTCGAATACTATGTTAAAAAACAAAAAGGCGGTATTGTAAAAGTTCACTTTATGGTTACGGAAGAAGAATGAAAAGTCTTGTAATAGGAATGGGCATAGGCGAACTATACAAATCAGTATTAACAAGTTTAAACTCTGAAGTAGTAACTGTCGATACTAGTCTTGACAAAAATGCAGACTTTACAAGTGTTGAAGATGCTTTGGAACTTCATGGCAACTTTGACACTGTTAATGTGTGTACTCCTAACTTTACACATAAAGAAATTACACAACAGGTTGCGCCTTATAGTAAAGTTGTATTTGTAGAAAAGCCAGGATTTAAAAATAGTGCTGAATGGAAAACTGTTTGCGATAGCTTTCCCAATACACGTATTATGATGGTAAAAAATAATATGTGGAGAGACAACATTTTAAAAATGCAATCTTTTGCGGCACTTGGACAAAAAGTAAATATTAATTGGATTAGAAAAAATTGTATTCCAAATCCAGGTAGTTGGTTTACAAACAAAGAACTTGCATACGGTGGTGTAAGTAGAGACTTAATGCCACATCTTTTAAGTTTGTATATTGCAATGAATCTTGAATGGCGTAAAACTTCTGCAAGTAAACAATTTAGCAAACAGCAGTGGCAACTAGATGAAATTGATAGCACAGACTATGGTGTTATCAATCATCAAGGTACTCATAATGTAGATGATTATAGCGTACTGGAGTATGGCGAAAAATGGCGTCTTGAAGCAAATTGGCGAGATATGACCAAAGAAGAAAGTTGTGTATCATTCAACGATAGCATTGTAGTAGAACTAGGATGGTGTCCTGAAAGTGCATACTATAATATGATTAAAGATGCTGTTGATAACCTAAATAACAATGAGTTCTGGCAAGAACAACTTGAACAGGACATTTGGATTCACAAACAAATAGAGGCACTATGAAAGTTAAACTTCTACAAACAACAGGCTCTGGTGTATTTGAAGAAATTGAGTGGGACAAGCCTGCACACAACTCCAACGAGATAGAAGTTAAGGCACTGATGACCGGTGTATGTCGCAGTGATTTAGAAATGATGTTGGGCAACTTCGGTCCGCTTCCTCTGAATATGCAAGGACATGAAGGCCTCGGTGTTGTTATACAAGTGGGAGAGTCAATAGACGGCGTTAAGATCGGTGACTATGTGGCAACTCGAGGCGAACCTGCGTATGCAGACTATTATAATTGCAGAGCAAATGAATTTGTAGTTGTGCCAAGTGCTGATCCAAAATATATTTTGGAACCTGTTGCCTGTGGCATTAATGTTGTAATGCAACCATTAGAAGCAATCAAGAAACGTGCAGGAGAACATAAACGCTGTCTTATTTTAGGCAGCGGCTTTCTTGCACAAATTGTATACAAGACTTTACAACTGCTTGATATTAAGTTCGAAACTGTTGATGTTGTAGGGAACTACAATCGAGAGCTGTGGGGCGACACTTTACAAAGTGAGCCAGTCGGAAGTTACGATGTTGTTGTAGATTTAAGTTCAAGAATCGACGTGTTGGATGCTATTGAATACACCAACGAAGCATTGCTAGTATTAGGAGTGCAAAAACAATTAACAAGCGACTATGGCAACTTACTTTGGAAAGCGTGTACTATTGTTTTTCCTAGTCCGAGAGCAGAATGTTTTATTGATGCAATGGTGTGTGCTGAAAAATGGATCACTAACAACTCATTAGTTGTTGACAACTTCTGGACTAGAGCGTATAATAGAAGTATGGAATGGCAACAAGCATTTAATGATGGACTAAATCGTCCTAATGGCTACAGTAGAGGTTATATCAAATGGGACTAAACACTGAAGAACGACAAGACGTAGTATATTTTACTGGTATTGAAGTTGAACAGACTGCAATGTATGGGCAAGAAACTTTGTTTGTTGTAGGTGTACAGCCTGCAGAAGAAATTAAAAAACGTGCTGATGCTCACGGCATTAAACACTTGTACTTTGGAACTAGTCAAAGCTTTACTCCTGGGTTAAATCTTCCAGAAGATGCAGATGACTGGGAAGCGTGGGAGGCAATGATTATACCTCTACTAAAGGAAGGTTACTGGTGTACGTTAGATTTTGATGCAGTATATTCAAATGGTGTATTAGAGTCAGGCTACGATGAGTACAATAACTTTATTAGTATGATTAGTGTCAAGTTGCCACATCTAAAACTGTTTAATTATAATGCCACTGTTAAGATAGATGATAACACTTGGGGCGATACTAATAGCGGTGTATGGTGCCATAGTTTGCACAATCTAATGGATCGTAAAGTTTATACAGACTGGAACGATTATGGTCTTGACACAGTTATTGATTGAAAGTATACTAGTACTATGCAAGAACGCTATCACGATTATATGTTACGCAGAATGAGAGAAGAAGATAACATGCAAAACGCAGAACGTAGTATTTGGGTAACCTTCGCTAAAGAAGGTGTACATATGTACCCAGGTGCAGATACTGATCCTAAACTAGCAACTGGCGATTGGGATGATGTATCATTCCTAGGCATCCCGCATCGTCATATTTTTCACTTTCGTGTTCGTATTGAAGTATTTCATAATGACCGCGATATTGAGTTCATTCAGTTTAAACGCTGGATGCAACGACTCTATGACGTCGAAGGCGTATTAGAGCTTAACCACAAGAGCTGTGAGATGATCGCAGATGACTTGTACACAGAAATTGCTGCAAAGTATCCCAGCCGCTTTGTAGAGATTAGTGTCGCTGAAGACAACGAAAATGGCTGTTCTATTTTTTATCCCAAGTCATAACAAGAGGAATATATTATGACAATTGCTAACCCAGCAGTAAATAAAGTGTTTAACGATCTCGATCAATATCGTGATTATTGTCGTTTCGAAGGCAAAGTGTTTGACGAAAAAGCACTTTACAACAAGCAAGATCCTAACTGGATTGCTTTTCAAAAGTATCAAGGATGGTTGCGAGCAAAAGCACGTAACGGTGGAAAAGACTTCGTTCAACGTGAACGTAAGCCTAACCCACGTTTTAATAACAATCAAGGATAATAACTATGACTATTCATATTGTAGACATCGAAGCAGTAGACACACGCTATACTAAGCAGTGGAAAGAACATCTTCCTACACAACTGCGACGAGCTACAAATGAAGACGTTGTGGTTATTAGCGGTGGGGAAACGCCTCAGGCAACTACGCCTGGGGCTTTCCTTAACTTCGGTGGTACTAATGTTTACAAAAGTAAACAACTAGAAACTATCGGTGAAATGTTTTGTAAAGGTGAAGTGAATGATGGAGATTATTTCTTATATACGGATGCGTGGAATCCAACTGTTATCCAGTTGCGCTACATGGCTGAGCTCCTTGGGGTCGACATTAGAGTCGGCGGTCTTTGGCATGCTGGTAGTTATGATCCACATGATTTCCTTGGTAGGCTAATTGGCGATAAGCCTTGGGTACGACATGCTGAAATGTCAATGTATGAATGTTATGATGACAACTTTTTTGCTACATACTTTCATATTGACTTGTTTACAGATACTATGATAGACAATTATGATTTTGATATGAACAAAGCAATTAAAGTAGGTTGGCCTATGGAGTATCTCAAAGGCTTGAGAGATCTATACGGCAATATGGAAAAACGAGACCTTATCTTGTTTCCACATCGTGTAGCGCCAGAGAAGCAAGTAGACATATTCCGTGACTTAGCAGAACAACTTCCTGAATACGAATTTGTAGTATGTCAAGAACGTGAACTTACTAAGAATGAGTATCACAACTTGCTAGGCGAAGCAAAGATGGTGTTTAGTGCTAACTTGCAGGAAACACTTGGCATTAGTTGGTACGAAGGAGCATTGGTTGATGCTATTCCAATGGTACCTGATCGTTTGTCGTACAGTGAAATGGCAGTGCCTGAGTTTACATATCCTAGTAAATGGACTGAAGATTACGCTAGTTACCGCAAGCATCGCGGCGAGCTTGTTGCTAAAATTCGAGATTATATGGAAAACTACAACGACTATCTAGTAAGTTTAGAAAAGCAACGTACTAAACTAAACAAAGAATTTTTTAGCGGAGCAGCATTGTATGACGCAATCAAAGGATGACAATGAATACACAATTGATTTGTCTAATATGAACGGAACTACGGATACTATTACTATCACTGGCACAAATGATATGGATAGTAGTTGGATATCTGTAGGAGATATCACTGCATCAACTATTGATATTGATAGTATAACTACAGACACTATTGATATTGGTAGCTGGAACTTGTCAGGAGACTTTGATGGTATCTATCCTAGTGAAGTTGAAAAGATGTGCAAAGAATATCCTGCATTAGAAAAGGTATGGAGGAACTTCAAAAGTGTTTATGACATGGTTAAACAAGACTATGAAGGCAAGAAGAAATCCGGAGACATCGATGACTAGTGATCGTATAAACGGCGGAGAATTCTTAGTATTTGACGAAATGCGTGATGTTATGTTATTATTAAAGCGTGACGTAGATATGGAAGCAAAGTATCCTAAACTAAAAGAACTAAAGGATGCTTATGAAGAACAACTTGAAAAATACAAAACCTTTGAGGCATTAAAATGAGTATGAATCACGGTGCGAAACCTAAAGACGATGAACTTGAACGAATGAAGGCAGAGTTTCTTGCCAAGGGCGGAACTGTTACTACAGGTAAAACTAAAGCTATGGCTAGTGAACTTGGCATCAGTAACAACACTTGGAACAACAAACTTACTAAAGCAGAAAAAGATGCAAAGGACGGCAAGTGATACCAGTACACACAGACTTTCAAATTCCGTACACTTGTAACGGTGAAGAGCGCGGCGTTGAAGGCGAAGTGCGAGCAATCAACGGACAATTACAGGTTTACAATGGATCAGTGTTTGTACCTATACACACAACTGCTTGGGTTGATAGTATTGAACTAGGCACTGTTGTAGAGTGGGCAAAACAGAAAATGGAACAGGAATTGCGTGAACAAGCACTTGCTGAACAATTTCCAGCCTTTGCCAAAGCAAAAGAAAACTATGGTATGATAAAGAGGTTAGTAGAAAATGAAGTGGCTTAGAAACAAAGTTATTAAATGGGTCAAAGAGGATCAGCACAATGTAAGAGATGAAACTGGCATGGCTATTCGCAGTCGTGACTTTGACGCTGCTCCGTACGAAGAAGATCCTATTCTAAACTTTCGTGTGTTCTCAGCAGTGGGCGGACAGGTTGTGGAGTTTAGACGCTATGATCGCAAAACTGATCGCAGTGAATCAACTACTTACATTATACACAAAGACGATGACTTTGGCGACAAGATTGCCAAAGTTGCAAACTTGGAGATGCTTAAATGATTAAAAAACATTATTACACTTGGCAAGACGTTGAAAAGATGTGTGTACAGATTGCTCTACAGATGTACAAGGACAATTGGCGTCCTGACTACATTGTAGGCATTACACGAGGTGGCAACATTCCTGCTACTATTTTATCTAATATGTTAGGTGTACGTTGTGAGGCATTGAAAGTAAGTTTGCGGGACGATGAGCAAGGTCCTGAAAGTAACTTATGGATGGCAGAAGATGCGTTTGGTTATAACTATCCAGAAGAAACAGGTGTAACAGGAGCACGTTGGGATACAAAGCAACGTAAAAACATTCTTATTGTAGACGACATCAACGATACTGGTGCTACGTTTAACTGGATTAAAGAAGACTGGATGAGCAGTTGTTTGCCCGACGAAGATAATGCCTGGTCCGCTGTTTGGGAAAACAATGTTCGATTTGCTACACTAACAAATAATGATGCAAGTAATTTTGACGGGGTACGTTACACCTGTCACGAAATTAACAAATCAGAAGAAGATGTTTGGCTAGTTTATCCTTGGGAAAAACCTATCTAAATATTAAAGAACGAGCATTAAAAAGGAGTTAAAAATGCGAGAAACACTACTAGAAGCAGTGCGTACACATGCAGTGGGACACATTAATAAACACAAAGCAAATGTAGAAGTATACCTACACAATCCAGCAGGTATTGGCGAACACAGTGACATCATTGAATCTATTGAGATTGAATTAAAAGCAATGGCTGAATATGAAGACCAGCTCGAAATGCTTGACAAATATTTTGCATAATATACTTGACAAAAGCCTAAATATATGGTATACTTATAATATGAGTGTACCATATTTTATGACATCCTCGTCAATAACTCGGAGAAATAAATGACAAAAAAATTATACGAAAAAATTACCGAACAACTGCAAGCAGACGGCAAAAGATATTGGGCTGGCGATAACATCTCAGACTATGTTGATACTGAAACAAAATATCTTCTTATTGACGAAGCATCAGAAGCATTTGAAACTGTACTTGACACACTGCTGATTGATAGACACAACGATCCTAACTCACAAGGTACAGCACGTCGACTAGCTAAAATGTACTTTAATGAAATTATGGCAGGACGCTATGATCCTATGCCTAGCGCAACAGCATTTCCTAATGATAGCGATGATCGTTACGATGGTATGCTTGTAGTTCGTTCAGAACTTAAAAGTATGTGTAGTCATCATCACCAGCCAGTAAGCGGTGTAGCGTACATCGGTATTATTGCAGCAGACAAACTAATCGGACTTAGCAAATACACCCGCATTGCACAGTGGTGCGCTCGTCGTGGTACACTGCAAGAAGAACTTGCAAATGATATTGCACGTGAAATTGCAAAAGCAACAGGTGCAGAACACTTAGGCGTGTACATTCAAGCAACACACGGTTGCTGTGAGAATCGCGGCATTATGGCGCATAGCAGTCTTACACAGACAACTGTACTTAAAGGTGCGTTTAAAGATGATGCAGGTACTAAGAAAGAGTTCTTTGACAACATTAAATTACAGCAGGAGTTTGCATGATAAGTAGAGATGAAGCATATCAACTTATTGTTGAACTAAACGAAGATGCACATGCTGCTACTTATGACGAATGGGTAGAAGCAGAAGATATGGAAGAAGAAGATCCTGATACTGCTGAGGAAATGCGTGAAGAAGCAAGTTACAATCAGGCAGTCGAATTTCGTAAAGCATTTCAAAGTACATTAACACCTGAGCAACAAGAAGCAATTCTACACTACACAAAAGTAGAAGAAGACTTTGCTA
>Ga0213869_10003003_pt1 | contig 11397 bp, 13 predicted proteins | sample PICome_10_FD_160083 | JGI IMG/M metagenome (GOLD analysis project Ga0213869, IMG submission 160083) | Coastal seawater microbial communities near Pivers Island, North Carolina, United States - PICO132 | ecosystem: Environmental > Aquatic > Marine > Coastal | place: USA: North Carolina...
ATCCCATTCAGAATCAAACATATTAATACCTAATCCTTTAATATGAACACCATCTAAATCTTGATCGGTCATAAATATAACTTTTCCATAACGAAGAGTGTTAATACTTTCATCATCATATTTTTTTCCATTTTGTAATCCAATAATTTTTTTAATTTCAGTTATTTCCTTATTATTTGTAATTTTTTTTACACTTTCACCTCTAATATTAAGTAGTTTACCCCTCATAGGATAGACCCCAATATAATTTCTATCATTTTTAGTTAAACCAGAAACAATACCTGCTTTTGCTGAATCTCCTTCACATAAAATTAAGGTACATTCATTGCTGCGTGGTGTTCCGGCATAATTTGCGCCAATATATTTTGGAATGCCTCTTACACTTTTCGTTTTTGAACCATCTTTCTTTTTAACTTCTTTGGATTCTTTCACTTCGGTAAGTGCGCAGGCGGCATCCATTACACCCATTTTCGCAATTTTTTCAATAAATTTATCGCTCACTTCACACGAAGAACCAAAATTAGAAACTGGCGTATTCATATAATCTTTGGTTTGACTTTCAAATGTTGGATTTTCAATATCGCATCGCACAAACAACATTAACTGTTCTTTAATCGTATTAGGTTTCACGTCAACCTTTTTCTTTTGTTTAATAAAAACAGTTAATTTTCTTACAATTTGATTGAGAATATAATCGACATGTTTACCGCCTTTTCCAGTATAAATACCATTTACAAAAGACACCTGTGTAAATTCTTCCTTAGGTGCCAAACACGCAACATATTCCCATCGCTGATTCGCTTCTTCATAAATGCGCGGTGTATCACTCTTCGCACCAATATATAAATCTACATATTGTTGAAATTGTTTTACAGGGACAATCTCACCGTTATATTTGACCTTAATTGATTTATCAGTTACTGCGGCGATATCATAGACACGTCGTTTAAATAAATTAATCATATCGGACGATAAACCATTTGGTAATTCTAATCGTTTATAATCAGGTTTAAATGTAACTTTTGTATAAGGTTTTTTACTTTTAGGTGATTTTTCGATTACTGGCGATTTAATCACATTCAGGTTATCTTCAAATTCTTGGGTATATTTTAATCCTCTAATATGGTCAATTGTTTCAACTTTGCCCCACGAAGACCAAATAAGAACTAATTTAAACCCAAACCCATTTTTTCCACCAGTGATTTTTTTCTGTGTTTTATCATAATTTGTGGATGTTCGTAAATGCCCAAAAATCATTTCTGGTATCCAAATATCTTCTTCTGGATGTTTAGCAACATCAATGCCGTTTCCATCATTTGTCATGGTAATAGTTCCATCATCACTAATTGAAATGTCAATATAAGAGACAGGAATCGCATTCGCATTTTCGGATTTCACTGCCTGTGCCATTCTGACACAATGATCACGACAATTCACAACACCTTCATCAAATAATTTATACAACCCAGGAATAATGGTGATTTGTTTAGAAATAAATGCTTGTTTTTCTTCATCATAAACATAAGTATCATATTCAGTCATCTCCATTGACCCTGTATAAGTATCTGGATTATCCAACACGTGCTGTTTATCTGTTTTCTTTTGATATTTTTGGGAAAGTTCAACATTCTCATTTTTTTTAGAAGAAGACGATGAAGTATTCATTTTTAGAAATAATTGAAGCGTTATATTATAACGAAAATGGTAAAATGGTTGTTATATAATAATAGTTAATCTTTATAAATGGTTTCAATTTTATTAATTATTAATAAAATAAATTAATATAATAAATTAATAAATTATTGTATTAATAAATTAATAAAATAAATTAATATAATAACCAATGGGAAAACAAGAAACATGTGAATGTCCTCCACCAGAAATTCCAAAACAAGGAATATCATTTGGAGGAAATCTAAATATTCCAGGACATACTGAAACTACTGGTTTTAAAATGGCACAAAAAGTTAAAACTGCGTCTACTTCAAGAAACGCTGGATTAACTAAATTTTATACTATTGAAAATAATAAAACTTTTAATCCTCCTCCAATAAATAAATTTAGATAAAAATAATATATTTTAATTTTGAATTTGAATAATATTATTTTTCTTGTTCATAAAATAATAAAATAAAATAAAATTAATATTATATTTAGCATTATTTTCTCTCTATATGTTATAACTATGGTTAAGAAAACGATGAAATCTTCTGATGGCAAATACCACATTAAAGGCAAAGTATATGATGGTTTAGTTGGTTCTCGTGCCCAGGTCGGTCACGGCACTGCTTACAAGACTTCCGGTGGTCTTACCAAAAGCGATTTATTTAAAAATAAACATGATCGCTATGTTTCTTTGAAGAAGCACCGAACTGCCAAGAAAGAGAAGCGTTTAGAGAAAGCAGGTTATTTTACCAAGAAAGGTAAATTTGGATCTGTTAAAAAGACTAGTTCTAAGAAACGCACTATGCGCAAGCGCAAGTAAATAAGTATTTTAATTTATAAATATATTAATGTAATTTATTATTATTTAAACTATTATATAATAATAAATTATTTATTTCCACCAAGTAGGCGATATTAACCCATCATTATCGATATGCCCTGAAATAATATCGGTTGCTACTTTCTCAAAGTATCGTTTACTCGATAAACAATGATGTTTATTATTTGAAGAATAAAATTCATATGCTTCATACAATGATTTAGTAAAATTATTTTCATTATTTCCACATTTTAGTTTGAACAAATAGAGAGAATTCACAATTTCTAATCGTTTATTCCATAAACTACACTTAATATGGGTTAAATATTTATTCTCTTCAATAATTACTTCTGGATAAAAGTGACGGATAAGTTCAATTAATACACTATCACTAATATTTAGATTTATATGATTAATTTTATTTTTGCCTAACCACAACTTGAATAAAGATGACAATTCATCAATTTCTATTTCTGGTTCTTCGTCAAACTCATCTTCACTTATAGTAGAATCCCAAAATTTCATAAAATTGGATACAACTGGTAAATGCGTGCTTGTAATATCATTAAACGAATCTTCTTTTTCATTATAATTTAATTTTTCTTTAAATAAAGTTTTAAGTGTTTCATGAAACGCAATATTTGGTATATTTTTATCATCTAAAAATTTTTTAAATAAAAATAACATATTTTTTGTATCTATTTTAGAGGAAACACACGGAGTTAATGATTTTTCAATAAATTTATTGGTTATTAAATCAATTGTATTATTTTTCAAATAAAGTGAAAAATCTACTAATTTTGTTTCTGAACATTGTTTCAAAAACCCATCTGCCGAATTATATCTTAATGAATAATGCGAAGATACACACAATAAATCTAATATATTTTTTATTAATCCTTGAAAAGTAGTTAACAATTTTGATTTATCTAAAATATATTCTCCGTTATCATTTGCTAAATTCAAATTTACATTTGGATTGATATTCAAATTAGGATTAATATTTATTAATCGACATCGGTCATAATCATGGTCATAATACTTATATTTAATGTTATTCAAACAATTGGTAATTCCAAAATAAGTATAACATTGATTGCTTATTTCAGTTAAGATAGGTTTTACCGAAGGAGAGATAATATAAATTAAATTATTATCTGTTTTTGAATTTATACAATCACCGATTATTGTAAGAAAATATTTTGCGCTGTTTCTTGTAAGAAAAATAGAGGGATAAATACTATTTATTACATATTGAATTGTCGCAGATTCTGGAATAGCAGATAATGGTGACCTTTCTTTAATTTGTTTAATAATATTATTATTAATTTTCCTTTTCCACGGCATCAAATTTTTTTCATTTGAAATTGTAGTTAATATTTGATGTTGAATGTTATCTTCACTATACGTATTAAAATGTATACCATCATATTTTAGAAACAATTCAGTCTGTGAAGCATAATAATATTTATTTTTATGTAAAAAACAATTAGTAAATTCATGACGATATTCCGTCAATTGTTTTTTTCTTATTTCACGCTGAGTATGTACTAATTCATCATTTTCTAACGCAGTCGGAAGGAATTGTTCAATATAGTAATTAATTCTACCTTGTAAATAATCATTATTTTTATATTTTTCAATAATATTATTTAATAAAAATTGTAAATTTTGACTATTTTTTTGAGGGATATCTATTATAGTTGGGATATCTATTATAGTTGTCGAGTTAGATATATCCATCACTATTTTTATATTAGTTTATTTATTATTACTAAAATACTTTTATATTATAATAAATAATAATAAATGTTTTATTATAATATTTAAAGATTTGTTAATTACTATTACTATACATATAATAAATACGATGAATAAAAATAATACTACAATGAATAATACTACAATGAATAATACTACAATGAATAATACTACAATGAATAATACTACAATGAATAATACTACAATGAATAATACTACAATGAATAACCATTCTGATATAACTAAAAATAATATTATAACTATTCAAACAGTTCAAATCGCACCGTTTCGTACTCTTATGACTGCTCTTAAAGATATTTTATTAGAAACAAATATTACATTTACAAAAGATGGCATTAAAATTATTAATATGGATAAATCGCATACCATTTTAGCACATTTATCATTAGTCGCTGCTAATTTTGAAGTCTATGATTGTAAAATGGATAAAATTATTATCGGTGTAAATATGTTTCATTTATTTAAATTAATTAATACTATTGATAATGATGATACATTGACTCTTTATATTGAAGAAAAGGATTATACTGATGGCGTTGTTCAATTTCTTTGTATGAAATTTGAAAATGGCGACATTAAACAACATAAAATACAAAAATTGCGATTAATTGAACCAGATACCGAAGAATTAGATGTGCCTGACGTTAAATTTTCATCTGTGCTTAATCTTCCATCAAGTGATTTCCAAAAAATTATTCGTGATCTTTCATGTATTTCTGATAAGATTGAAATAAAATCTATTTCAACAAATGATGGAGCAGAATTAATTTTTAAATGTGTTGGTGGATTTGCTGCTGCTGAAATTCGTCGTGCCGAAACTGATGGAAGTATGGAATTTATACAAAAACCTGAGAATAGTAAAATTACTCAGGGAGAATTTTCATTAAAAAATTTAGGTTATTTTATTAAATGTACAAATTTATGTAGTCAGATTGAAATGTATTTAGAAAATGATATGCCACTTGTTGTTAAATATAATGTCGCATCATTAGGTGAAATTAAATTGGCATTGGCGCAACTTCCATCTAGTTAATTGTAAATCTGTCGCTAAATAATAACCCATCAATTATAGTTGATATAAAAAATCCTTGTAATATATTTTTTATTATAGAAGTATTTAAAAAAAATGTTACACTTAACCCAACTATTCCCATAACCCAATGATGAATGTGATTATCGCATATATGTAAACTTCCATTATGAAATTCTATATTACATATACCAATATTACACGTGCTATCAAAAAAACGAGGTTTATTATTACACTGATGTGTTTCAAAATTTAACATATTAATTATTAATGTAATAAGAAAACTTATTAAGAAATAATTGTTAATAACCATATTATTTATTAACAATTATTTTATTTATATTTTTATACTTTATATATTATACGTATGAAATATGCTTATGAAGTATGCTTTTTGAAAATGCAACCTTGTGATGTAATTCCACCATCTATTTCACAAATGGATGATGGATTTTGAAAATCACGCGTTGATAACCATATCTTAATAATACAGAAATTTTTTTTTGGAGATATAGTAATACCTGTAATTGTTGGACGCAACTTTTTATCTTCTGTTAAACATTCACCTACTAAACCATATGATAATTTTTTCCACACTGATGCGACATTTTTATTACTAACTTTATATGAAAAACACCCTCCATTTTTATTTTTATCGTCTTCCCATAATGGTAAAACATCTTTTCGCATTAAAAATAACATACAATTACTAATCATTTTTTCTGGAAGGGTTTCGCATAGTGTAATAATTGCTTCTACACTATCAATCGTAACTATTTTTTTATAACTATTAACAGTCCAATCGACATCATGTGGTAAATGTGACCATAAAGTCCATTTATCATATAAAATATGATTTGTAGAATTATCTGTTTCTGTCAACAGATTTGTTGCGTCCATTTTAGGTATGGAACTATTATCCATTATACTATATATAGTTATTTTTTTATATTATTTAATAATATATACTTAATAATTTTAGTTGTCATCATAAAATTATTAAGTATATATTATATTGTGTTAATTATATAATTTATAATTTAATCCATTTTGATGGGGTAAAATTATCATAAGATTTGGATATATACATATTGCCATCATTCCCTTTCTTTTTAAGACCTGGACACATACTTGCTCTATATGGAGGCGATGGTCTATTAGAATATTTTTTTGTTTTTTCTTTATAGCAGACAGATTTAGAAATGCGTTTTTTTTTGTAAGTGTGTCGAGTTTTTTTAATATTTTTTTTACTCATTATAATATTATAATATTATAATAATAAAAATATATATAAAATTATTAAATTATTAAATTATATATCAAATTTTCTACGTTCATAATCAGTTTTACCTAGAATTATATATTCTTTATTTGATAAAGTAATATAATCCATATTATTATCAAAAAATTGTATCGAATACTCTTTCATTTCATTATCATCAAATTCATCTAAATCTACATTATGATAGTTAATTAAATACCATTTAATAAATGATTCATGAAATAATATATTATCTATTAAATAAACTGTTTTGGTTTTAGTTTTAGTTTTACTTATTTCGTCATCAAGATTAAAAACATACTTTTTATCTTTTATATTTATGGTTGGTGATAAAAAATGCGTATCACTTTTTTCTAAATTATCATAATCTTTATCTTCCTTATTAATATTATAAAAGGTTTCTAAACTATTAGTTAATTGAACATATGTAATATCATTTTTTGGAATAACATATTCAGATATAATAAAATCATAACTCTTACAATTATCAGTTTGTTCAATAAACTTTATTGTTTCGTCTATACTAATAGGATTTTTTATAGTTGTTGTTGAATTCATTATTTCATTTCCATTATTTAATAATATTATTTTGGATATATAAGGATCTTTTGTATCAACTGACATAGATACATTAATATAATTATTGTATAATTTTTTTATTTTCATTTCTACCATAGTATATGTTCTCATTCCATACCATCCGATAAGATAATTTAATGATTTTAATTCATCTGAATATGTAGCAGTTAACAAATGATAATTATATATGATAAATGAAATAAATGCTGAAAATGCTAAGTAATAATACATATTTAACTGAATCTAATAATTGTATTATATTAAAATATAAGTATTTTTTAAACCATTTATAAGAATTACTAATTTAGTTATCCACTGTATAATTTATTTTACCCTTACCTGGCGATAATCCAAATGTAAATAAAAGTATTGTAGAAATAATAGTCATTGTAATAAATGGAATAAATACAATAAACCATGAAATAATACCAAGTCCTTTTTTACATAAAAAATTTAACATAATTGTAAATCCAATCATGATTATAAATTTAAAAAATGCGGTATTGTATAAACCTTTAATTGTATCTATGACTATTTGGGTTAATGTAAATCCAATGTATAAAATAACTGGCGTGCAATAATTATTAATATTTGTATCAATCTCCATATATAATAAATTATAATATTATATTTTAATTTAATTTATTATATTATTTTAATTTATTCAAACAATTCTACTTCTCCATCTTTAAATACACCTACTTGTTTCCCAACATCATCATCTTCTGTAATTTCATAAAGATTACCATTTGTATCATTATTTGTATAAAATGAACCAACATCTTCAATTTCAACAATAAACACCTCTTCATCCTCTTCCACCTCTTCCACCTCTTCCACCTCTTCCACCTCTTCCACCTCTTCCACCTCTTCCACCTCTTCCACCTCTTCTTCATTTGTTATAGAAACATTAGCATTTCTTTCATTCAAAGGAGCATCATTTTCTTCTTCATCTTCACTTGCTTCTGCTGCTTCCTCCTCCTCTTCACTTGCTTCTGCTTCCTCTTCTTCCTCCTCTTCACTTGCTTCTGCTTCCTCTTCTTCCTCCTCTTCCTCTTCTTCCTCTTCACTTGCTTCTGCTTCCTCTTTACTTTCTGAATCATACGCATGTAAATAAATGTCATTTATGTTTTTTTTGATATTATTATCATCATTATCAGCAACAATAGTTTCTTTAATTTCTAAAATAATCTTATCGTTTTCTCTAACATCATTATTACACTCACTATTACTTTGTTCACCAATATTTTTGGAATTTAGTTGCTCTTTCAATTCCTGATTTTCTTTTTGTAATGCTTGAAATTCAGGCATTTGTTTCAAAATATCACTAATTATTTTACTATTTGACTTACTTATATTAATTTCTTCAATAAATGGTTCTAAATGTTGTTTAATAGAATTATAAACATTAACCATAATTAAGTTTGAATCAAATTGTTTATGGGCTGACATCTTATTATCAGGTTGATTATTGTTATGGTCCATAATAATAGTAGAGATTGGTTTAGTTATATATAGTATTAGTTATTCGTTTAATATGATTTAGAAAATACTTTATTATTATTATAATATATTGTATTGCATTAAAATGGATAGCAGTAATAATAATGCGGTCATCACAAATAATCATCCGGTAAAACAAGAAGACAATTTAATTTATGATGCTACTCTAAAAAAACAAGAAGAATTAATTCAAAAACGTAAAGAACAATATGAGCGACAAATAGAAAATTTGAAAAATATTATTTTACGACAAACTGATTATTCCGAGGAAGAAGCAATAAATAAATTAAAAGAATATAATAATAATGCCATGAATGTTATTCGCGAATATATGGGTTCTTCTTCAACAAATAAAAATAATAAAACTGATAAACCTGTTAAATCAGAAAATCAACAAATGTATGCTGAGATGCGTGGAATGTTAGATACTGCCGCAAGAAATTATAGAATTAAAAAAGAAAATGAAGAAAAAATAGAATTAATGAAACAGCAATTTATAAACGCGCAAAATAAAAATGAAAATAATATAAAAAATTCAGAATGTGATATTTCTCAAAATAATTTATCTAATTAATAATTATATGTCTTATAATCTAAATTTTAGTATTAAAACAAAAGGACAAGATAAAAATAATGACAATTATTGTTGTGATACTATAAAAGATTTTGAAATATCTGTTCCACAAAGTATATCAAGAAGTAATAAAAATACAAATAATGTGCCGAAGAAAAATTTAATAATAATACTTTTAGAATGAAAATAATACATTTTTACTAATTATTATTTATTATAATTAGTAAAAATATAATGAATTAATGACTTGTTACCATAGTTGATACGGATGAAGAAGATAAAGAAAAATTCTCATTTAAATATTCAGTTTTTGTAGTTTTATTTCTCTTTTTTAAAGAAAATTTATTAGACGCAATTACTGAATTTGATTTATGACTTAATTCATCATTGTCTTCATATAATTCAGGTAAAATAACAGATAATGGTTTTTCGACTATAATAAGCAATCTTTCATTTTTTAATAAAAGTCTATATTCCTGAATACTTAAATTACCATAATATTTATTTAATGTGTAATAAGGATTTGGAGCAGGTTTTATATTTTTATTATAATTATATATTTTACAATAAATGTGATTTAATAAATGATATCTCTCAAATCTTGTTGATGTATCGATCGATTCTTTAAATAAAAAAGCGGTCGCACATTCTGGGCTACAAAAACAACCATAAGAATGATAAGTCCCATTTAATTCAAATTTTGGTATATAAATTGGCGGATTATCAAACCCGCATGTACACCAAAAACAATCTGATTTTTTATCATTAATCGTGTTATTATGCAAATTAATAGAAAGTTCTTTTATTTTATTCCATAATTGTTTTACAATATTGTTTACATTATGATTATTATTTAGATTGTCATTATGATTATTATTTAGATTGTCATTATTATTTAGATTGTCATTATTATTTAGATTGTCATTATTATTTAGATTGTCATTATTATTTACATCATTAATTTTAAATCCAATTAAATCACTATTTTTATTGTTTTCGAATTGAAATGTTTCAACATTTTCAAGATTAGGATTATAATTTATTGTAGATATTAAATTATCATTATTTGTGTCTAGTAAATTTATATCTGAACTATTGCACTTTAAATGTAAAATTATATTATATTCTGACATATTAACCGATTGTTTTATTGTAGAATTAACTATTATTTTACCTCCTTTTGGTTTTCTCCCTCGTTTTTTATAAACCTTTGGTTCTTTTATTTCATCATGACTTTGTTGTATATTATCACTTTGTTGTATATTATCACTTTGTTGTATATTATCACTTTGTTGTATATTATCACTTTGTTGTATATTATCACTTTGTTGTATATTATCACTTTGTTGTATATTATCACTTTTTTCCTTTAATGCCGCTGCTGCTGCTGCTTCTTCTTGTATTTTTTTTTTAGTTCTTCGTGTCCTTTTTACTGGGATTTTTTCTTGTGTGTCTTTAATAACTACATTATTTTCTAAAATAATATTATTATCCATTTTATTAACTATAATTTTAAAATTTAAATGGTTTTAATAATTTGTTATTCTTAAATAATTATTATTAAATAAAAAATAGAATTTCATACTATTTATTATACATTATGAAATATTTTCTTATAATTAATTCATTTTTTTATAACATAAACGACATAACGGAACGTAGCATTCTGTTCCTATTATTTTTTGCGCGGTTTCATCAGTTAATCTATGTGAAAATAATGCTTTTTTCTTTTTACATTCAGCACAATAGGAATGAAATTTCGTATGATTATCACACAACGGAATGAGCCCTTCTAACCAATTACCAAATTTTTTTCTTTTAAAATCTCCATCAAGACCACAGACATATACATTTTTATTATATTTATCTACTGCGATAGAGACCCATTGTACTATATCTTCAAAGAATTGTCCTTCATTAATCAAAATAATTTTTGCATTTTTAAACTCTTCTTCAAAATTTCCATTTGTTGTGTTACTATCAGAAATATCAGAAATATCAGATAATTTATTTGACATAATACACGGTATCATTAATTTATCATGTGTTGATAAATGCGAAGAAGAATAACGAATACTATCATCCGCATGATTTATTACCATTGTTGTCAACCCACAAAATGTGAACTGCTTATAAAGTTGTAATAATTTAGATGTTTTTCC
>Ga0213869_10003005_pt1 | contig 11395 bp, 11 predicted proteins | sample PICome_10_FD_160083 | JGI IMG/M metagenome (GOLD analysis project Ga0213869, IMG submission 160083) | Coastal seawater microbial communities near Pivers Island, North Carolina, United States - PICO132 | ecosystem: Environmental > Aquatic > Marine > Coastal | place: USA: North Carolina...
ATCCCTCTACATTACCCCTAACGTCAAAGTCTCCACCTGATGCTCCACTCGTTCCTTCTCCTGCTTGCCCTCCTTTTATATTAAGAGCAGTCGTCAAGGCAGCATCAAAAATAGCACCAGCAGCAGACCTTACAGCACCAGTAAACCCTTTTATCCTGTCAGTGTCTTCTATTTTATTTACTGCTTGTTTTGGCTTGCCTAATACTTTAGTGACCTGATTGGCATAAGACAAAGCTTTGTTTTTTGCTTTGTTTGTTAATGCTTCAGCATCAAAATCTTTTGTAAACCGTTTTCCTATGTCTAATTTCTTTTTTCTTCCAAATCCTTTTACTGGGAAATCAAATATTAAGGGTCTTAAAGAATCCGTGCCTTTTCTTGTAGTTGTTATCTTACCTCCGTCTTTTGAGTTTGGAGTTAGTATGGTGGGTAGTAGTCCCTTGGCTATTTGCCTTACATTAATTGGACCTTCATTCTTTTTTTGTTTTTCAGCTTCCCTATTTTTAAGAGCCAGCCCCTTTTTTGATGCTGCATTAACTTTTTGCGCAGAAAATGCAACTCCACCAATATTTTGGTCTTTTTGAAAATTTGCACCTTTAATTTGACCATTAGCTACACCAGTTTGAAACCCCTCTAATGTAGCTCCGTCTTTTTTAAAATAGTCTGCAGGTTTGATTAATCTAGCTATTCCCCTACCCGCAAAATTAGGAACGTAACCTTTCGCATAACTAGGGATTACAGCAGAATCACCATTTTTACCGAAGTTTGGTAACTCGGTTTCTTGGTTGTTCATTATGAATCTCTTACCACCAATCTTACCCTTGCTCATTTTAGCCCTAACAGAGGAACTTGCCCCCAAAGATCTAGCCTCAGCTTCTTCTAGTTGAAAATCATTTCTTGCAAAGTTAGGAACGTAACCTCCAGAAAATCTTTTTGAGCCAGATTTAAAACCTCCGCCAGAAGAAAAGCCTGTCACCCCTTTTCTTGCAGCTAAATTAGCAATACTTCTAACCAAGGCTTCTTGTTGTAACAATAATGAGTTTTCTGCTTTTATAGCATTAATTACCGCTTGTTCTTTTTGTGCTTGACTTGCGGTCGTACTTGCTATTACCTTCCTTAAATTTTCGTCTTGAGATAATAGTTGTACTATACCTCCCTCTATTTGTTTTACCTTTTCTGCGGCACTTCCAATTTGCAAAACAGCCTTAAATCCCTCCAAGGCAAACTTAGCAACCAACCTAACTATTTTAATAAAGGCCGCTGTAATAAGAACTAACCCAGGGCCTGATATAAAAGCTCCTATACCTTTAAAGAAAGCTTTAGCTACATCATTACCTTGTTCTGGATTTAGTAGATTGTTAAATGTTTCTGTAATTTTACCAGCTACAGCTATAAGATTTGTTAATAAAGGTCCAAATGTTACAGAGCCTATTTTTTCGGCTAAATTAGTTAAACCAACTATAAGTGAATTTATCTGAGCACTTATAGATTTGTTTAGCTGTTCGTTGCGTTTATATGCATCGTCAGAGGCTTGAGCAGCTTCTTGTGTAGCCTTCTTGAATACTCCAGTATCGTTCGCCAAATCCTTCAGGGTCGCACTTACGACGTTAATCTGAAAAACACCACCAGCAAGCTCTTTAATTTTACTAGCAACAGTAGGATCAGCTATATTTTCTAAAGCATTAGATAAGGCTTGTAATTTTTGGACACCTGATTGACTTGCATCTATCTCAACCCCCAAACTTCTTAGATCGTCTATTGTAGAACCCCTGCTCAATCTTGTAAAAATTGATTTAAACGCGTTACCAATAACCGCACCACCACGCGCTGTTCTTTGCTCTACTGCTGTAATTAAACCTAGAAGCTGATCAAACGATACTCCAGCATCTTCTGCTGTTGAACCAGCTCGCGCAAGTCCTTGAGCCAAGTCTTGTGCAGAAACAGCAAATGCAGTATCAACAGCCACAATTTTACTAGTGACTTGAGTCGCAGTCAAGGCTGCAGAAGTAAATCCATTGATTGCAGCGGTTAATGTTTTTACAGAATCCTCTGCACCTAATCCAGATATTCTAGTTAGAATTAAAGCGTCCTGCAGTCTACTAGCCGTTTCTTCCGCGCTTAAACCTTGTCGTGCCAGCTCCCCTGCTGCATCAGCGACAGTTGAAAATGTTTGACCTGTAGTTTGTGCGACTTTAAATATAGCATCCCTAAAGCTATTCATCACAGCTTCAGACTGTTGAAATATAGCATTAATTTCTACTAATCGTTTCTCTACATCTATGGTTGATTTTACAAGAGACCTAAATGCTGTTGAAACTCCTGCTAAAACAGTTGTTGTAGCTCCAAATGCAAAAACACGGGCAGTAGAAGCATCTAGAGACTTTTGAAACTCTGATGCTTGACCTGTAATACGACCTAAAGCCTGTTTTACTTGTTTAGCCGAAGAATTTATGCTTCTTGGGTCTAGCCTTAAGTCTGCTGTTACTACGAATGAAGATGCCATTTCACAATATTACACTCTTTTAACTTAAAAGTCTGATATTGCGATGGGGTCCCCTTCTTTTTTTCCAGCCAATAAATCAGAGATTCCTTCTCTCTGGACTTTTGTTTCTTTCTCTTCTGGTTCTTTATAGTTAAAGATGTCAACAGCGTCCTTAGACTTGTTTTTAGGTATATCACAATTCTTAAGCTTGTTTAAAAGAACATTGGCGTAAGAAGTTATTCTGTGCTGATATACTGTTATTTTTTTATATTTTCCTCCAAATATTAAAAGCGGATTCCTATACTGATAACAAAACACTTCAAAAAACAGATCTTCAAACGCAACCCTCAACATTGTTTCATGACTATAAAGATCACCTATCTTATTAAAGAAGGCATAAGAAAAAAACTCCAAGTCTTCTTTTTTTAGTCTTTTTTTGCATTTTGAGTCCTCAAAAAGAGAAACCTCAAGCATTCTTTTGATTTTTTTGTTTGAAGCTAATGACTCAGCACTGTAATTTAATATTTTAGACCTCTCAGCCTCTAACTCAGAAACCTCTTTGTTAGCCGCTTCTAAAGTTGACTTAAGTATTCTTCTGGCATTAATGTCTTTTGTTTTTTCTAGATTTATTTGAGTTCTTTCTATAATAAACCTTGAGCCCTTCATGTCATCTTCTTTTTTTTGGCTCCAAATACCATGCTCCTCTGCTCTTTTTAACAAGTCTGCCTCACACTTGATTCCAGCAACAATAGCCTCTTCATAAGTGTCTCCTTCAAAGTCCTCGAGCTTAATCTGCTCTATAATAGAGAAGTGCTTTAAATAGGCTTTTTTGTCGCCAGATCTAAGCTTGCTTACTCCTTTGATTATTTCACCTAAGAGTAGCTTGCTTTTACCAGAGAATTGACCACTCATTAATCCTCGTCTGGAAAGATATCTTTAATGGACTTATCAATTTCCTCCTTGTTCGATCCAAGTTTGTTATACCAAATGTTAACAGCTCTTGCAATCTTAACAAAACTTTCATCAAAAATATCCTTAACTTCAAGCAGGTCTTCGTCTGTGATCTCTGTCTTATCTTCGCAAAGCTCTAAATAACAAGTTCTCTTGTCATCGAAAGTCTTTCCCGAAAAGATAGGGAACATTTCCTTTTTTCCTTCAATCTCATCTTCATAAAAAGAGAAATTAAAGATAAACCACTCAATCATTTTTTCTTCGGCCTTAACTTCTGCCGTCTGGCTAAACTGATTTTGAATTCTATTTTCGTAATCTTGAACAACGACCCTTGTTGCAATGAACTTTTCTTTTGCATTTTCAAGTTTTTGCTTTTGTTCTTCAGATGGCTTTTTAGCCCCATCATAAAAGTCAATAACCTTAGCCGCTTCTAGGTTTTCCAATATGGCTGATTTTACGCTCTCGTCTAGATCCTCGTAATCACTGCCGCCAGTCTTCTTGTAAAGCATTGCTTTAGTTAGAAATCCCGCATTAATATACTCGTTATACTTTTGGCCGAAGAAAAATTCAGCCTTCTCAATAGCCGAAACAGAGGGCTTTTCGAGGATAATCCTGTTTTTTGTTTTTTTCTTCTGTTTTTTAAATGCCTCTACTGGGCCATCTTTTGTTTTTTTTGTATAAGGTACTTCTTTTACGACATCCCTGCTTATCTCAAACGAATAAAGTTCTTTCATATTTATAATTGACTAATTAGTAATATATTATCTGAAGAATAAAGCTGATTATCCAGATTATCTTTCAAAAACTCACCAAATGTACCAGCATCTACACTTCCAAATAATTCACCATCAGAAGATCCAACAAGCTTTGAGTTAGCTGCGTCAGAAAATTTAACGGCATTAATACCCATAGTTTCTAGATTTCTTTGGTTGCAGATTAAAGAGCCATTAAAGGAATAAGAAAAACTTTCATAGTCTTTTTTTGTAATTCTTATTTTAAAATTCTCTTGAGGAGAATATCCCCCAAAGAAAACCCCACTCTGATCAAAAAGATATCCATTAACTCCTGAAAAAGAAATACCAGTCTCCTGCAGTTCTCCTAGCTCATTAGCTTCTTCAGAGTAATCTCCAAAATGCAGTTCGAAGTTTTCTGTGTTTTTATTAATCCATAGATCAATATCATAGTAACCTTTTTCAAAAAAATCAATATGAGAAGTTGTAGCCATGTAGTATATTACACAAAAAAAGCCCCCCAATAAAGGAGGGCTTTGATTTAGTTTTTAAGTTTTTATCTTAAGTAAGATATAGTCCATTAGTAGTAGAATCTTTTCCACCGACTTGAGCTTCGAACACTGTTTCGATTGTCTCTGCGTCATCAAGACCGATACTTAAGCTCTGAGAAGCTACAGAAGCGCCCTTGAGTGCGAAACCAATAGAACCAGTACCACTAGCACAAGATACTGAAACTTCACCAACAAGTGGTTGTCTGGTACCATCAGTGATTGTCGAGAGGTCAATACTGCCGTACGCCTGAGTATTTGCCGACACTGTCAAGGTCGCGGTGACTGGAAACTGTACATACTTAAGAGGAGTTGCAGAACCCAAACACTCAACGTTTTCTCTAGCTAGAGGAAGGTCTACTGAAACACTCTGAGCACAGAATGTAGTAGGGCTCATGAACATATCTCCACCAAACGTTCCAATCGCAACTACTACGTCTTGAGGCTTAAGAGCGTACACGCCGTCTACATTATTTGGAATTACTGCAGCTGCTGCTCCTCCAGACTCTACTGAAGACCCAACAAGTTCACACTCAGCACTTGGAAGCTCTCCAACTGCAAATGTGGCTGAATAGTTGGATACAGCACAGTTATTAAATGTCAAGCCACCTAAGGCACCTCCACCTCCATCTGCGCCTTCAGCTCCAGAGGATACAATAACTGTTTTCTCTGAAAGTACTGGATCTGCAAGAAATTCTGATGCCATATGGACACCACCAAGACCGCATGCACCTTCGTTTACTCCGTTCCAGAGAAGCCAGCCTATAGAAACCGTACAAGGGATGTCGGAACTATAGTTAACTCCAAGTCTCGCTAAACTTCCGAAAATTCTAACGTCTGTTCCTGCTGCTGCGATATCAGCGTCGCAAGAAACTGAAATAACATTCTCTAACGGTACTCCTCCTACCGAAACTCCTTTTTGTTGTGAAATAACTCTTGTTGCCATAATAAAAATTTAATTTGTTATCTTTTATTACACAGAATTATGATCTAGGGAATCTATAGGTAGATAAATCAAAATCTATTAGTGATACAGAGAGGTCTCTATTTAACAACTCCCTCATTCTCTCAGAAAAAACCTTGGACACAGAAACGTCACTCACATGAGTTTCATAATTATCTGAAAACTCTTCTTTTAAGTCGTCATAGCTATAAGGAAAGTCTTTTACTGAATAAGAGAATCCATAAGGAAAGTCTTCGTATGGTATCCTTGTTATTATTTCTCTAACTGAGTCTCTGCATTTAGAAGACACAGCATCTATAACGAAATTATCCCTAGATATTACCATAACCCTAATTCGGCTTTTTGTCTCCTCCCTTCCTCCAAAACAAGCCTCCTCATTAGAAGAGGAAACCAAAGAGATAAAACAAGCAGGTAGAAAAAATGTCTTTTCGTCTAATTTTTCTGACTGATTAAAAAAGTAGGGTGTTGTTTGACCTACTTCAAGAAAGTCTGACTGCAAAATAACATTGAGATCACTATCATTAGATATATAAGTGTTTACTTCTTTTACTGTAGAGTTTGCTGTTATTTCTAAATTTTCTCCAGAAGCTAGTGGCAAAACAACCCTACCTTCACTGTAGTCTATGAAAACACTGCCGTTATTGGTATTATCTCCAGTAACAAAATCTCCATTTATAAAAACACCAGAGTTGGGGCTATCTACGGAGTGATCTGCTACGAGCTGCCTAAATTGACCCTGATAACCGACGAAGTCAGAAGGTAAATCCGAGTATTCTACATACTTAAATGTGTTTTCTAAATCGGTAACGTATGCTTTAATATCGTCTCTTATCAATCGGTTTTCAAACCAAAGATAAAAACTTGATAGTAAATCTTGATCAAATTGGGCTTTCATTTTTTATAGTTTTGCTATTTTCCTTTTAAAGTCTTGCACCATCTTTGAGATGTAAGGTGTAGTCTTAAAACTGGAAGAAGAATCTTTTTCTGTTTGTACTCCCTTGCCAGATCTAGAACCTGTTACACCTCCTTTGCTATCATAGAAGTAATTACCTAAGTTACTTATGCCTTTTTCTATACCTTGTACCCAGCTAGATCCACTAGCCCAAGGATAAGGCGTGGAGTCGAAAACATCGTCTAATGATGGTAAAATAACAGAAATTCTAACTGAACCATTTGTTTTGACAGATCCTGATGTGGTCTTTATTCTTCTCTTGAATATTGATCTTATAGGCTGAGTCGGTCTGCTACCATTTTCAAATCCTATAAATGAGAAAAGGTTTCCGTAGCCTCCTGTCAGCCCGCTAATGTTAGGCGCGGTTGCCCCAGCGTCTATTTCTCTAGTAACTGGATGAGTTTCAAATTCACTTACCAACTCTTTTCGCTCGTCCTCTATCTTACGGTCTACGAAAGTTTTCATTTTTCTCGAGAGCGTAGAATTGCCTGACCGAACAACCTCTTTGAACAGGAATGATTTATTCACCCTAATGGTTACTCCTCTAGCCATTAGTTCTCTCTCTTTAAGTTAATCTGATAGTATTGAGAATCGAAAGGACCTATGTGTTTTGCTTCGCCCTCAACTGTATACAAACTATCATCAACTTCTACCCTCGATGCTATCTTAAGTTTTTCGTAACCCTCTTTTTTAACCTTGAGTCGGATTCTTCCTTCTGATGCGGTTAGATTCATTTGGCTTTGCGCGTCTAGAACCTTTTCGTCTTGAAAGTTCTCGTATTTAACAACAGCCTGTATTGTGATCTTTTCTAATGTGTTCCTACTTGTAGTGTGTCTAGTAGTTTCTTTTTTAGAACCATAAAGAGGATTGAAGTCTGGTGTTATTTGATTTGGAGACTCAGTGGCTTTTCTTATGTAAACATAAATATCCCTAAAAAATGTATCCCTAACATTATCCAATTCAAGTTGAATAAGCTTCTTCTCAGCATCTGTCAAAATGGAGGCCATTAATCTGTAGTGTTGTTTTCGTCTCTTCCGTAAACCTGAAGGGGAGAAGATCTATACATATTATACTTAGCAACCAACTGATCGAGTCTAGAAACAGAGTCTGATTTGAAAACATTTAGAGTTCTTGCTACTGAGTTTTTGTTCTGTCTTTGTATGGTGGTGTCACCCTCTTTTAGCAAAACCCAATCCAATCCTCCGCTAGATGTGTCCGTAATGCCCCGTAGAACGTCTCTGGACTTCTTCTCGTAGTAATTGATGATATATAGCTCAGTGAAGATGGCCTCCTCCTCACGGCAAAGAGGAGGCAAAAAATTGCCAGCCTCGTCTATCTCAAACTCCTCGTTTATAAGAATATTTAAATCACCTAAATGACTTTCTAACCACCCCGAAACATAAGACAGGGGAAAACGGCAAGTATCTTCAGGGAATTCTACTTCAATTATCTTTGTGGCGAGTTCTCCGAGGTCATTCATTGTTTAAATATCGTTAAACAACCTTACAGTTTTTTTGTAGTTTGGGGAAGTTTCATCTATAATAGGAGAGGCTTGGCTAGGTACATTTACATTGTGTCTTCTTGCATACATCTCGAAAGAGTCAACTAATTGCTTTTTAAGTTGAGAAGCATTCTGTTGAGGAGGTACTCCGACCTCCATAGCAAGTGCCGTCATTTCAGAAACGGACATGGATTCTACGTTTTCCTTAAAAATTTCCTTGTTTAAGGTTTTGTAAGGATTCATACTATGAATACCCAGTAACTCTTCCAACTCTCTAGCTTGAGCTATTTGAGATTCTTTGTCGTCTCTATACTTGCCGTCAGTTACATCAAATTCTTCCAATGATTTGCCTTGTTTTCTGGGGTCATTAGCGTCTGCGTAAATAAGGCTAGCATCTCTTTGGTCTATTCCCAACAGTTCGCCCAATTCTTCAATAGCTTCTTCTTTTGCTGAAACTTCTTTGTTTTTATTCTTCTTGCTCATGATATATAATATATATTACACTTAAAAAAATCAAAAAAAAGAACCGCTCCCAAAAAAGGAAGCGGCTCTTGTATTTATAAGGTTTGAATTAGACAACGATTCCCGTAAGAGCGCGGTCATCAATACAGATGCGACCCTCTTCAAGAGTACCGTAGTAACCAATCTTGTTCTGACGTACGCTGAACTGATCGTCAACTTGGATGTTGAGAGCATCAGTAGCACCTTCACCGAGAACGACTGGGCGGATGAGAGACTCCTTAGAGCGGTCAACACCGATTAGTAGTTCGTCAGTTGCACTGAATCCAGAGTCTGGGCTTTCGCCTTGACCACCAGAAGTGACAGTTGCTGAATCAGCACCATCAATAGCAAGAGCAATCTTGTTAAAGCGTTGTCCGATACCCATCTCAAGAACCTCAATGATGTTAATACCATAGAAGCTTGGAAGTCCACCGCTGTTGTAAACTGACATGCGAAGCTCGTCAGGAGCTGCGATATCGTTACCAGTAGCACCAGTAGCAACGGTGTTAATTGGGTTATAAGACATTGAACGAAGTTTCTCGATCATTTCTGGGGATACCAAAAGATCGGTAACACCAGTAACAGAACCGCCAACAGGAGTTCCGCCGTTGAAAGAACTATTAATTCTCTTAGACTTGGTGATCAGACGGTTAAGGTCGTCAAGGATCAAGCGGTCTTGGTTGAAGGAAGAGATAATACGCTTGTTAGTTGTTCCGTTGCCCTTAATGAGGGCAGATGCGAGAACATTGAAAGCGGTACGCTCTTGCTTAAGCATAACTTCTTGAGCCATTCTGGTGAAGGTCTTGCTGACAACATCAACGCGAGCTTTACGAGCATAACTACGGTCGAAAGCAAGTGCGCTATCGAGGCTGTAGGTATTGAACTTAAGTTCGTTGTGTGCAGGAAAAACCTGATTGTAAGGAAGTCCTCCAGCTACTTGTTGAGAGTAAACCTGAATGTAGTCTTCGTCTGTAATATCGTGGAAGAGATCCAAAGGAAGCGAAGGATTGTCGTCCCACTCATAAGTCAGTGTAGAAAAGAGGTTGCCGACAGTAACGGCATTGTTAATAACCTCGTTTACCACAGGCCCGATAAGGGATGCGACAGCCGCTTGTGCTTCATAAGCCTCTTCACGATTATTTGAAGCCATAGCGCGAACTAGGTTCAATTGATCTTCTGTTCTTTTAATTGTAATTTTCATATTCGTGAATAGATTTTAGAGTTCGATTTTAACGTAAGCATAGTCACCTTCGAAAGGATCAACTGAGCCTTCGCCCTGAGTTTCACGGCTACCAGTAGCCAATACAAGACCAACTACGGTTTCGTCAGCTGCAGCTTCGCCAAGTAGTCCACCATCACGTACTGCAAGAGTGGTCATAGGAGCAGGAATAGTTCCACCTTCAAAAGAGCCGTCAACGAAGGTAAAGAAACCTTTAGTTGCTACAGGCACTGCTTCTCCAGACGTAACGCACTGGAGTTCAGCTTTCTTTTCTGGGTAAAAGCGAAGCTTTTCTCCATTCTCATCTTCTTCGCGAACATCGCGCAAAAGAATCCCGAGGGCAGCATCACCAGAGTCAGCGAGTTGAACCTTGTGAGGAACACTTGCGAACATTGAAGTTGCATTGCCGATGGTGTTAAGGAATCCTCCCTCACCATATTGCACAGCATCAGCGTTAAGATCAGCAGATGTGATTTTAACGAGAAGACCAGCACCTACTTCGCCACCGTCGTATGAAAACATGTTGACAACGTCGTTGTCGTCATACTGACGGAAAGGCAATAGTTTTGTTATATCATTAGCCATAATTATTATAATTTAGTTTTTTTTTACTTAGTAATTTCTACTGTAAAGCTTTTCTTGAGCTTATCTAGCAAGCTTGGCTCGCTAGAAGCTTCTGCATTATTATTTGGAATAGATGCAGTTTCAATATCTTTTACTTCGATTTCTTCTTCAACCTCTTCGATTGATGATTCCGAAACTTCCGTAACTTTTTCAGTAGATGCTTTAATTCTCTCTGCGACAAGCTCTTCGATCTTGTCTGCAGCTTCTTTTTCCTTGGAAGCAATTGCCTCTTTGTTTTTGTGGGAGAAGATTACTGCGAGCTTTTCCTTGAGTGCCTCGAAAGACTCCTCTTCTTGGTTTAGCTGTTGCATCTCTGCCATGACATACTCTAGCTCTTCAGTAGAGAGCTCATAAGTTTCGTCAATGAAATTCATTCTGGCGTTGAAAAGTTCCAATGCTGCTTTAGACTCAACTTCAGTTTTAATTTCGTTGAGTTCTTCTTTTGTCGCCTCAAGAGACGACTTAAGTTCAGCAAGGTCCAATTCGGCCTTTTCCTTAGCTTCGGTTTCAGCCTCAACTTTGGATTTCCAGTTTTCGCTGTGTGCAGTTAATGCATCACGCATAATCTCGCCAACAGATTTGGCGTGATCTTCCTTCTTGACGATGGTAGCGACGCTTTCTGCGACTTCAGCCATCATTTTTTCGAATTCTTCTTTAGTCATATGATTTAAAATATTGAATTTTTCTCTGTTTACATTGTTTTCAGCGTTTAGGGAAATTTTTTCTTGTAGTTGCTTGCTTCCAGCCTCCGTGTTTAACTCTTCTTGACCTTGTTTGTCTGCCACATAAATACCCTTAACTCTAGCTGCTGGATTCATTGTTATCCCAGCACCAAGAGGGTAAGTTTGCCCTACAATCAACCTATTCACAGGCATTCCATCTTCATCTTCTCCACTTCCTCCAAAAGCCCTAGCATGCTGTCGGT
>Ga0213869_10003006_pt1 | contig 11393 bp, 10 predicted proteins | sample PICome_10_FD_160083 | JGI IMG/M metagenome (GOLD analysis project Ga0213869, IMG submission 160083) | Coastal seawater microbial communities near Pivers Island, North Carolina, United States - PICO132 | ecosystem: Environmental > Aquatic > Marine > Coastal | place: USA: North Carolina...
CGGCTCACCGTCAATATGATAATTCACATGTTCACTATTGTGAATTGTTATTTCCAAATCTTCTTTAAAGGCAACACTTGAAAAGTATTTTGAAGTTTGAATGGATTTAGAAAAAAACTTGCGTGAAATAGCAGGTGCTTTCACCCAACCAAAACGATCGAGTAACACCAATTCAAAAATGCCGTCCTGGATATCAGAATTAGGAGAAATAGTAAAACCGTTGCCAAATTGCGAGGAATTAGCAATGCTGCACATCACCGCTTCTTTTTTAATGTCAACATCCGAACCACTGATTTGGAAAGTAGGTAGTTCGTAGCGGTTATATTCCCGAATAACAAGCCGTGCATAGCTCAAAAAGCCGCGTTTACCAAACGAATCGAATTTATTAGCTACGTGCGCATCAAAACCAAAGCCGCAGGTACCTAAAAACGGTTGATCATTAACAAGCCCTGTATCAATTGAAAAAGGTTCAAAGGTTGCAATGCGTTGCAAAGCGCCAACAACCTTTAATGGGATGTGTAAATGCCGTGCAAGTCCATTACCAGAGCCACAAGGAATAATTCCTAGAGCGCAATCTTCATGGATTAAGGCACTTCCAATCTCGTTTACCGAGCCGTCGCCACCAACGGCAACAATGGCATCATAATTCCCCTTTTCAGCAAATGCAATTTCAGCGCCATGTTTCCGCTTTTCAGTGTATCGAATGTCCCAACTGAACTGATTAGTCGGCAAGTAGTCTCCAATAAGCGGCGGAATGGTGTTCTTTTTGCCTACCCCAGAAATTGGGTTTATGATGAATAATATTTTCTTTAGGGTTGACACACAGTAAGCTTATTTGACTGTCATTTCATTATTGATTATAGCATGATTGTATGATTGAATCATGGCTTTGAGTTGCTTTTCCAGCGCTTCTGAAAGTGCAATGTCGGACATCAAATTTTTTGTTTGGAGTAGGTCTTCAGTATTAAAGATACCCAATATTTTTTCATCTTGATATTGAAGGAGGTAATTGGCATCCTTATAAGAACCAAAATAAAGGAACTTATCACCAATATAACTAGCGCTGTAGCCCGAACTCTTTTCAAAAATCGACTTTCCAAAAGCAAAAAATGGTTCTTTATGCCCTAATAAATGAAGTACGGTAGGCATTACGTCTGCTTGACTTACAATTTTATCTTCTCTGCCCCTGAAAAAAGGATTCGTAGGATGGAAAAAGACCAGTGGAATGTGCATATTGCCCATATCCTTGAAATATACTGGTGTGGCAGAAGCAGGGGTATGATCAGCAACTATAATAAATAGCGTATTGTTATACCAATCTGTCTGTTTGGCTTTTTCGAAAAAAGTTGAAAGCGCATAATCCGCATACGAAACCGAGTTGTGCATTTCGGACGGGCCCGAAGTGAATTTATCTTTATGTTGTTTCGGAATCGTATAGGGTGGGTGAGAGGATATGGTGAAAATAGTAGAAAAGAAAGGACGCTTCATTTTCGAAATTTCATCTGCCGACCAATCTAAAAACGGTTCATCAAAAATACCCCAGGTTCCATCAAAATCATCATCATTGTTGTATTCAGACCGACCATAATAATTGTCGAACCCACTGATATCTGCAAAAACGTCGAAATTCATAGAGCCATTAGTTGCCCCGTGGAAAAATCCTGTTTCGTATCCTTTTTTGGTTAATATTTTTGGAATAGATTCTATTTGATTGGCAGCGTAGGAGGAGGTCAAATACTCAATTTCCATCAATTTAGGGATGGAAGAAATCACCGAAGGCATGGCATCCATAGATTTTTTTCCGTTTGCATAACAATTGGTGAAAACTAAAGAACTATCAATTAAATCGTCTAAAAACGGAGTGTAAACTTTGTCTTCTCCATTTATGGACGCAATATATTCTACCGAGAAACTTTCCATTAAAAGCACTACAACATTCGGTTGATTTAAAATGGCATCATCATTATACTGTCGAATAGGATTATAAATGGCCTTTAATTCTTCCGTCTCAAAATATTCTTTCTCGTCTAATTCAATATTTCCCCACGTTTTAATAATTGTAAACGCCGAATTAAGCACGAGTTGTATATTCTGATCAATAGTGTAACTAGCGGCCTTAGGCGCAGCAATTGGCCGTACACCGAATCCGCCGCGACCCACTAAAATGAATAAACCAACGATAATAGGAAATATGATAATTTGTTTTAACCAAGAGACTGAATGACTATCGTCCTTGATTCGGTTTACCCGGCGATAAAGCCAAATGCCAAGTACTTGAAGTAAAATAAGAATGACAAGCAAATACCAGTAAGAACCAAGGAAGGATGGAATTTGCTGCTGCAAATCCTCACCAAAACCAAGCATTTTAATTAAAGAAGCCGTAGAGCGAGAGGAGGTATGCTTAAAATACTCAATGTCAATCAAGTTAATGAGCGTGGTTAAAAACAAAATGACATTGAAAACAAGCAGCAAAACCCACTGATACCAGTTTTTTCCTCGAAATTTATTCGGAAACATTTCCAATGCTACCAATGGCAGAAATACAATTGCAACGGTCACAAGATCAAACCATAACCCAGCTAAAAAATCTGTAAAATAGACAACGGGAAAATGATCGTTATTTAAAATTAAAAATAAAACACGACAGAGGGTATATATCAATACCAGAACGCCAGCTTTTAGCAGGAATCGTAAGAAATAATTTGGCAGAAATTTCTTTAACAAAGGTTTCGTCTTTACTCTATTTTAGATTTACTTTACATCCACTCTTAACCAATGGTTGAATTGCTTTTCAGTAGTTGCGTTGAAATTTTTCTTATACACGTACTTTAAACGTTGTAGTTCGCCCATTGTTATTTCGTAGGTAATTAAAATATTGTCGCGTGAAATTAAAAGATCAAATTTATCACCGCTCAATTGAGATCCCACAAATTTGTTAAAATCACTTTGATCAACTCGGTAACCTTCAAAGGCAACAATCTCATCATTAACGCTCAACCCGTATTGCTCAGCAGCTGATCCTGCATAAACAGTTGTAATCACAAGCTTGCCATCCGCATTTTTAGTTTTAATTCCGAGTGCTGGGGCAGGACCTGTACCGTTATCAATAATATCTAAACCAACTCCTTTAAAGAATTTTTTGTAGTCAACGATTTTAGTTCCATAAACATATTGATCAAAAAACCAATCCATATCTTCATCTAAAAATGATTCTAAAGACGATTGAAATTCTTCTTCAGTATAACCGACATCACTTTTCTTGTAAAAATTAGCATAAAGCATTCTTAGAAAATCGTCCAATGTTTTTTCAGCCTTAAATTTTTGAATAATATATAAATCTAGCATTGCGGCTAAAATTTGTCCTTTTGAATAATAGGAGATGGTTGTGTTTACGCTATTCTCGTTTGAGCGGTATGCTTTAATCCAAGCATCAAAGCTGGCATGTGCAACAGGTTGAACACGATTCCCCAGCTGGTTTTCAACATAATTAATTGTGCCAAATAATTTGCCCATATAATCCTCTTGCGAATAAAAACCTGCACGGCGAAGCGCCAATTCATCATAATAAGAAGTGAACCCCTCCATTACCCATAAAAGGTCCGTATAGTTTTCGCTATCATAATCGAACGGTCCTAATGTTTTAGGGCGCATTCGCTTTACATTCCATAAATGAAAGTACTCGTGCGCCACCAAACTTAAAAAGCCTAAATAAGCATCTCCTTCATACGTCCAACGATTTACTTGCAATGTAGTTGAGCTTTTATGCTCTAATCCACCAGAAGGCACCGTGATATTGTGAACAATGAATAAGTACTCTTTATTTGGGTTTTCACCCATAATGATTGTTTCAGCCTCTACAATTTTTGCCATGTCGCGTTGTAAGGTTGGAATATCATAATTCCCCTCGCCATACATTGCAACGGTATGATCTACACCTGCTGCTTCAAAATGAAATTCACTTTGATTACCAATTTCGATTGGAGAATCTACCAGTTGATCATAATCCTCAAAAGTGTAAACGTAATTGTCTTTTAGCTTTAGCGCAGTTGAGATTTTGCTAAATGAAGTGTATGGCTTAATCGTTAATTCTCCTGCAATATCCTTATTATTCTCCATGTACATAAACATGCTAGTGCCATTCACATAGCCGTGCGAATCATCTAAAAAACTGGTACGTACAGAAAGTTCAAAAGCATATACCTCATAACTGATCTTAACCTTTTTAACAACTTTAGTCTCAATCCTCCACGAGTTTTTATTCACTTTTTTGATGTTTAATTTATTCCCCATTTCATCAACTGCCTTGACTTGATTCACACTTTTTGCAAATTCGCGAACTAAATAAGAACCCGGCGCCCATACAGGCATTTTTACTGTAATCCATTTTTCTTTTAAATCAGAAATCTCCATGTCAACCTCAAAATAATGTGAATTAGGGTGTGACATTCCTAGGGTATAATCTACATTAACCGCATAACTAGCTAGCGAAAAATAGATGAACCCTAACAGTAAAAAAATTGATTTCTTCATTTGTATTGATTTTGGCTCAAAAGTACGCATTTGAATTAAATATTAATTAGTTTTGTCTCATCACAAATTGTACCGAAAATGAAGCATTTACTATATTCCCTATTTATTGTTACACTTTTTACAGCTTGTAATACATCACCTGAAACAACGGATGCTGTAGATACAGGTGAAAGTGAAGAATTAGCACGTTTACGCTCAGAACTGCGTGTGGCTGAGGATAAATTAGTTGAAAAGGATTCAGTATTGAATGAATCAATCATGTTGTTTAACGAGATTGAAGAGAACTTAGCTAAAATCAACTTGAAAGAAGATGAAATCCGTTTTCGATCAAATGATATTGAGTTAGCTGAGGATGGAAAGCAATGGATTTTGCAAGAAATTGAAAACATCAATTATCTACGTGAAGAAAACCAGAAGAAAGTAGGTGAGTTGAATAAACAACTGGCCAATAAAAATGTTGAGATCTCGGAACTAAAGACTTTAGTATCAAATTTGATGAATAAAATTGAGGTCCAGGAAGAGGAAATTGAAATGTTGCGTGTGGAATTATCTGATTTAGACAAGGAATACGTTGAATTGCTTGAGGCTTATCAAGAGCAATCTCAAATTGCTGCTGAAACCATTCGTGAATTGAACAAAGTGCATTACGCTTACGGTTCAGAAGAGGAGTTAATTGAAAATGGCGTAATTGTTAAAGAAGGGCGTTTTTTAATGCGTAAGACAGAGTTGCGCGGTGATGTGAATGACGATTACTTTACGGATGTTGATTTAACGAAAACAGATAAAATTGAAGTGGTTGGAAAAAGAGTGAAATTCATTACCGATCATCCTTCAAGCTCATATGACATTATTTCTGAAGGTCAAAATCATACCATTCAAATTAACGATCCGAAAACTTTTTGGAAAGTATCAAAGTACTTAGTGGTTGTAGTGGACTAACAGTAGGCCAATGGAAAATTAAACAACTGGAACGAATTGAGGCTAAACTCTTTAATGCATGGACTCCAGGAATATATAAATCAAAATGTTGCCGATCATCTTCTCCATAGCAAATACGCTGCACCGTTGAAGGTTCTATTGGGTCGAAGATACATGAACCACCATCCTTTGTCGCGTTTTCATTATAGTTGAGCGCGGCTGGATCTGTGCAGCCTTTTTTCTTGCAACTTACAGCGGTTAAGGCAAGTAAGGCGAAAAGTGAAGTATATAAAAGCGTGTTTTTCAATTGTTTTTTTATTAATGTGCGTCCATCCATTTTACAATGTCTGACATGATCGTGCTTTTTTGGCAACCTCCTCCGGTCCAACCATGACCACAATTTTCATAAATGGTTTTTTTAATCGTTCCAGCATAGATTCTATCAGCTGCAATGATTGCCGTTGGAAATTTAGCGATAAAAGCGTCATACATCAAATCTGCTTGAGAATAAGGAACCAATAGGTCTAGATCTCCAGATCTCCATGCATTAAAAATAGGGGAGTAGCGCGATTAATGTTGGCTGGTGTTGTCGTGGATATATCCAGCAAGTAAGGATTGATTTCATAGACTTTTACCGTGTCATGATCACCAAAACTCCTTAATTCAGTTAGAACACTCAAATATTTGTTGGTTTCTAATTCACAATCATTGTCAGTGGTTCTGAAATAATTAATTCCATCCACAAGTATTCCCTCAGGATATGTACTGTCCAATTCGTGTAGTCCAATTTTCCATTCGCTATCATCTAGCGCTGTTGGTCCAAACATGGAGACGGCAGAAACAACTTTATCATTTTATGCAGACCGAATGGCATAAGCCGTTACAATATGTCCACCTGCACTTTCTCCAAGTAATTGAAAATGATCGTTTCTAATCCCCAATTCAGTAGCATTATCTTGCAAATGTGCGACAGCCAAATCAATATCTGTCATCATTTGATCTAAGAATCGCATTGAATTATTAGTAATAGCGCTGGTGTCAGTTTGATAACATGCGGTGCGATACTTCATTACGGCACAAGCATACCCGGCGTTCAATAATGGGTTTAGGATATCCCATCCGTATCGACCATCAAACGTTGTAACCTTGTCAGTTTCATTATTACCAACAACCCATCCGCCGCCATGCACCATAACAACAACTTTCGTGTTTTCATCATGCATAGCTGGTAAATAGAGCTGCATTTCTTGAATGGCATCTGGTCCATAACTAATTTCTTGACTGGAAATCGCATATGAGCAAGAACCGTCATCCGTTTCTGCATTTTCATTATAGTTTACGGCAAACGGATCGGTACATCCTTTTTTTTTACAAGAAGAAAATGAGACGAAGAAGATGAGGGTGAATAACCCAATAAAATGTGTTGATTTCATAAGTAGTTTAATTGACTTCTACCTATAATCGATCTTGTAACGTAATACCCCTACCATGGAACGATAATTAGGCTGGTCCTGCATTTACAATACTAATGACGAGGATTGTAATGTATGCGATATAAGTTCCCAACAAGAGCGTTCCTTTAAATCGGCCAATTTTTCTACCAAGAATCATAAACGGGATTAAGGCGACTGCAATTGCAATCATCCACCACATGTCAGATGAAATAATGCTACTAGAAACGCCAATGGGACGAATGATTGCTGTTAAACCAATAACTGCCATTATATTGAAGACGTTTGATCCAATTAAATTTCCAATAGAAATATCTGTTTCACCTTTTATTGCCGCAACACCAGAGGTAATAAGTTCTGGGATTGAAGTGCCAAAAGCAACGACGGTAACCGCAATAACCCGTTCTTCCATTCCGAAATGAGTGGCGATATCAATCGCGCCATGCACGAGCCAATCCGCTCCAAAAAGTAGACCTGTGAATCCAATCAGTAAAAATAAAATGGATAAAAGAGGTTTGTCCTTTACCTTCGCCACTTCATCATCATCATTCACATCAATAGCTGCAGCAGCCATTTCTTTTTTAGTTTTTCTACGTGAATTACGGATGAGCCAATACGTGAATGCAACCAAAATTACAAAGAGGATTGCACCTTCGTAACGTTGAATCTCTCCATCTAATGCGAAAACGGCAAATAGAGCAGTTGCCAGCAGCATCATTGGCAAATCAATTCTTTTACTATTACGATCAACTACAATAGGCAAGATTAGCACTGTTAAACCGAGTACAAGCGCAATATTCGCAATGTTAGACCCAACAACGTTTCCAATGGCAATTTCAGGATGTCCGCCCATAGCAGCGTCTAAGCAAACCAATAATTCAGGAGCAGACGTACCAAAAGAAATTACGGTCATTCCAATTACTAAAGTTGAAATGTGAAAACGTTTGGCAATACCAACAGCACCACGAACTAAAAATTCACCAGCCACAATAAGCGTAACTAAGCCGAGTATAAGCCAGAAGTACATCATGCTTTATTGTCGTTTGTTGGATTTTCTGAAATGGGTTTAGAATGCTTTGGCGGTTCTAAACTCGTTTCGGGATTATCTTTTCTAAAATCTTTTGGTGTATTTGGTTCATCTAAGATTTTATCAAGGTCTTTTAAAGGATTTTCAAGGTCATTAAGGGGATTCTCCATGTTTAGTTCTTTGCGCATATCCAAAGTAGAATTTTGAATGTCGCGTTTAATTTCATTCGAGGCGGTTTTAATTTCACGCATTCCTTTACCTAAAGTTTTAGCTAAACTGGGAATACTTTTTGATCCAAATAGCATTAACACAGCTAATAAAATAAAGACGACCTCTGTTGTTCCAATGCTATCTAAAAAAAGTAAAGTCATGTATCCTCGTAATGGAGTCTATTTAAATCAAAAAAGCCCTCCAAAGTTACGGAAGGCTTTTTTAATATTTCTATTATCTGATTATTTTTTTTCTTCTTCTTTTTTAGTGAAATCGATCACCGCAGGAGTTGCAATGAAGAGAGAAGAGTAGGTTCCTACTACAACACCAATCATTAATGCAAATACAAATCCTTTAATTGCTGCACCACCGAATAGGAAGATAACTAACAATACAATGAATGTTGATACTGAAGTATTTACCGTACGACCCAATGTAGAGTTCAATGCCATATTGATCACCTCTTTTCGCTCTTTCTTAGGATACAATCCTAAATACTCACGAATTCTATCAAATACAACCACCGTATCATTAATGGAGTACCCGACGACCGTCAGTATGGCCGCAATAAAGGCTTGGTCAATCTCCATAGTGAATGGTAAGATTCCCCAGAATAAGGAGAACAATGATAGTACAACGAGCACATCATGCGCCATTGCAATCAAGGCTCCTAAACCATATTGCCATTTTCTAAATCGGAATAAGATGTAGAGGAAGATAATTAATAGCGAGAATCCAATTGCATAGAATGAATTCGATTTCAAGTCTTTCGAAATGGTTGGTGCAATCATTTTAGATTCCACAATTTCGCTGTCTCCATACTTGGCAACACTACCTTTTACTAATGCTTCTATTTCATCACTGATCAATACAATTTTATCGATATTAGCATTTTCATCCATTCTGTATTTTGTAGTAACCAACGCCGTATAATTGTTGTCTACCATTTTTACACCTGGTGCATTGCCTTCGAATTGATCGGTTAAGCTTGCCTTAATGCCTTCAATATCTGCCTTATCATCATTGAATACGATTTTGTATTGACGCCCTCCTGTGAAGTCAACACCATAATCTAATCCTCGTGAAAGGAACGAAGTCATACCAATTGCAATAATTACTCCAGATACGATATAGAATAGTTTACGTTTTTTAACAAACTGTATGTTTGATTTCGTAAACCAGTTTTCTGTAATTTTTGTAGAGAAAGAAATTTTCTTGTCTTTGTCAACAAACGCCATAATGATTAGACGTGTAATAATAACCGCTGCAAAGAATGAAGTAAAGATACCAATGATTAATGTTGTAGCGAAACCTTTAATTGGTCCCGTTCCAAAAATCGCTAGTACAACCCCTGTTAATAAGGTAGTAATGTTGGCATCCAAAATAGCAGATAATGCTTTTGCATACCCTTCTTTAATCGAAGTTTTTAATCCTTTCTTATGTCTTAATTCCTCACGAATACGCTCAAAGATAAGTACGTTGGCATCCACTGACATACCAATGGTCAGTACAATACCCGCAATACCAGGTAGGGTTAAAATCGCTTTTAATGAGGCCAAAGCTCCAATTAAGAGGAAGATATTAATAACGAGCGCTGCATCAGCAACCAAACCTGCTTTGTTATAATAGAATACCATGTAAACTAATACCAATAACAAGGCAAATACAAACGACCACATTCCGGCGCTAATGTTTGCAGCTCCTAATGTTGGTCCTACAATTGATTCATCTACAATTTTAACTGGAGCTGGAAGTGCACCTGCGTTTAATAATCCTGATAAGTCATTTGCTTCAGCGGAAGTAAAGTTTCCAGTAATAGAAGAGTTTACATTCATTACACCGTTTACAACTGGTGCAGAGAATACACTTCCATCCATTGTAATCGCTACTTGCTTGTTTAAGTTGTCGGTGGTCATTTCTTCCCACTTTGTAGCGCCGATTTGATTCATTTTCATGCTCACGCCGAATTCACCAACTACGCGGTTATCGACTGCTGCACTTTGTATGTCTCTTCCGTCTACTCTTGGTCCGTTTAAAGGAACTTTAATTGCATGTAAGCCAACTAATCCGTTGGGTTGCCCTTCAGATTCTAATTCTTTAGAATCCCACATGAAAACTAGGTCTTGTGGCAAGCTAATGCGCATAACCTCGTGGTTTAATCTAAAGTTTAGTTCTGCAGTATCTTTAACGTTAGCGTAACCAACAACAGATCCTTCTTGATAATCAACAATTTCTCCTGTTTCGTTATATCTGAATGCTAGACTCATTAAAGACGAAATAGGATATTTCCTTAACTTTTGAGCATCAGTTAACAACGAATCTGCAACCTCTTGTTCTCCGTCTTCATCTAATAGGTCATCATTATCTAATAGGTCATCATCAGCTGCCAACAAGGGATCAATCTCACTTGAGTCATCTGGAGTATCAATGTTCAATGTGTCAGAGGGTACATTCGATAAAGAGTCGTTAGCTAAGTCATCTGATTCAACTTCTATTAATTCTTCGCCGTAAAGTGCTCTACTTAATGAAGGTTCTGATTGAAGGATAAGACCTGCAATTCCGTTAAATTTATTTTCATAAACCTCGTAGAATCTGAGTAGAGCGTTAGCCGTTAGCTTATTTCTTACTACATCATTATCAGGAACACCCGGTAGTTCAATTACAAGTGCATTCAATTCGGTTTTGTATGTGATTTTTGGTTTTGATAGGCCATATTGCATGGCGCGCTTTTCAATAACGTGTCCAGTCTCGTTCAATGCTTCTGCCGCTTTACTTTTTAACCAAGTCAAAATCTCACTGTTTGAACTAGTGCGGGAAATTCTCTTTCTATTATGGTTAAAGAAGTGCTTTGCGATTAAAACTCCCTCGTTTAGTTTTTCAAATTCTGCTACAAATAAATCTAGGAAATTTCCTTCAACAGCATTCGAGCGTTCAACAGCAGCGACAAATGGGGTTTTGAATTCTTGTTTTCTAGGGTCGTTAACTAGACCTGCAACCAAATCCGGGATTGAAACTTCCATCGTAACTATTATTCCACTTTTGGGCTTAAGGTTTAATTCTGAATTCGTGTGATTTTCTATATCTTTTTCAACAGAACTAATCCCATTTGTGAAGGAAAGTAAACAAAAACTGACCATGATGAAAATGAGATTAATTGACAATAAGAAGCTTTTATTTTTCATTTGGAATGGGAATTTAGTCACTACATATTAATTAGTATTCAAATATATATATCCAAAGTTGAATAAGCAATACTT
>Ga0213869_10003010_pt1 | contig 11381 bp, 12 predicted proteins | sample PICome_10_FD_160083 | JGI IMG/M metagenome (GOLD analysis project Ga0213869, IMG submission 160083) | Coastal seawater microbial communities near Pivers Island, North Carolina, United States - PICO132 | ecosystem: Environmental > Aquatic > Marine > Coastal | place: USA: North Carolina...
AAACAGCATCTTATAAAAAAGTCAATGTTATGTCAATATTAACATTTATCTTCACCTTGATGAGTATTTGAATAGATAATTAAATTTGTAAAAATTAGATAAATTAAACCCATGAATAAATTAACTTTCTTCATCTCATTCATTCTATTTACCACGAATTTTTGGACCCAAGATTCTTTAATCAATACCAATAATAGTTTAACTTCTCAAGAATCTGTAAGTATTGATGAAACCTCTTTCAATAACATTATTGCCAAAGCAAAAGAAGAAGGATTTAATTTAAGTTGGGGGATTAATTATGAAGTTTACGATGCATTATTAAATAAAAATCTAATAATAAAATACAATACAAAAATAGGTTCTAAAAGGAACAAAAAGGGATTTGAAGGAAATGAATGGAAATACTCGGAACCTTTTAGTATTTCCAAAACAAACTTTGAAATTAAAGATTTACAAGGTGGTGAAAAATACGAAGCTTATTTAGGAATAATCACAAATTCTAATAGCAGCAAATTAGACCCTAAAGACTATGATGTCATATGGTCTAAAAAAGTCAAAGTAAAAACTTTAAGAGGTTGGGGAATTTTGAAGTTTTTAGTTCTTGTAGGATCATTAGGTCTATTTATTTTCGGAATGAAAATAATGAGTGACGGTTTACAAAGAACTGCAGGAGAAAAACTAAGGAAAATGTTAGGTTCAATTACTTCTAACAGATTCAAAGGGGTATTTACAGGTTTTATGTCTACTTCTATAGTTCAATCTTCGTCTGTCACAACCGTGATGACGGTAAGTTTGGTAAATGCTGGATTAATAAATTTAAGGCAGTCAGCAGGTGTTATGATGGGGGCTAATATAGGAACTACTATAACTGCTTGGTTGGTTTTGCTTTTAGGATTCAAGGTAAGTATTTCTAGTTATGCATTGGTATTGATTGCTTTGGGAGCACCATTACTTTTTATGACATTTAGAAAATCCAAAGATCTCGCCAATGCAATTATTGGTTTTGCAATTTTATTTATAGGGTTGCAATTTTTAAAAGACGCTGTTCCCAATTTAGATAAAGATTCGGCATTAGTTCAGTTTTTTGTAAACTATAAAGACATACCCTTTATTAGTAACCTTATGTTTGTAGGCTTAGGTGCATTAGTTACTATTGTAATTCAGTCTTCAAGCGCGGCTATGGCCTTGACCTTAACAATGGTTTCTAAGGGGATTATTCCTTTTGAAGTTGCATGTGCTATGGTTTTAGGTAAAATATTGGAACTACTATTACAGCAGAAATTGCTTCCTCTATCGGAAATGTTCATGCAAAAAGATCCGCAAGAATTCATTCCTTATTTAATATTGTTGGTGTTACGTGGATGTTAATAGTAATTCCTTTATTCCTTGACTTAATTGGTTTTTTTATTGGTCAGTCACATGGTTTAGCATTTGATCCTGAAAATACTGGAATGGCAAACGAAGGAATTGCACTTTTTCATACGTTATTTAATTCTGCAAACGTTTTATTATTGATAGGGTTTGTTCCTTTTCTAGTAAGATTTGCTGAAAAAACTGTTAGTTCTAAAGGGGAAGCTGATGAAGAATTTAAGCTGGATTATATTAGTGCTGCTGGAATTGCATTACCAGAAGTAGCTATTCTAGAAGCAAAAAAAGAAGTTGCAAAATTTGGTCATGTAACAACAAGAATGAATGAGTTTATAAGAACACTTCTAAATGACCAAGACAAAAAGAAAAGAAATAAAATGTTTAGTAAACTAAAGAAATATGAAGAAATAACAGATAGGGTTGAAATTGAGGTAGCAAATTATTTAGATAAACTATCAATTCAAGAAATTAGCCAAGAAGCATCCTCTCAGATTAGGAGTATGTTGAGTATTACAAACGACTTAGAAAGAATTGGAGATATCTACTATCAAATGTCCAAGACTATTGAGAGAAAAGATGAAAATAAAATTTATTTTCTTCCAGAACAACGAGAAAATTTAAATAATATGCTAGACGTATTAGACAAAGCTTTTGGTGAAATGAATACAAATCTAAGTTCTGAATATGGTCATATTTCTTTAGAAAATGCTAAGAAATATGAAAGAGAAATTAATCAAATAAGAAATGATTTAAGAAAATCTTATTTGGAACAAGCCGAAAAAGGCGAATATAAATTTCAACCGGGGATTATGTATAATGACTTGTTTTCATCATGCGAAAAGATTGGAGATCATATTATAAACGTAAGCGAAGCTGTGGCTGGTGAAATTTAAATCAAATGAAATTATCAGATTTTAAAGTTCATATTTCTAAAGTTGAAAAAGTTAATTTCCAACTTGAGAACGGGTCTATTATTCCTGCTCACTTTCACATCACCGAAGTTGGATTTAGCAACAAAAAATTTATTGATTGTGGTGGAGTCATTAGAAATGAAAAATTAATTAGTTTTCAATTGTGGCATGCCAATGATTTCAACCATAGACTAAAAGCCAAAAATATTTTAGAAATTATATCAATAGCTGAAAATGCAATAATTTCTGAAGACCTAGAAATTGAAGTAGAGTACCAAAACTCAACCATTGGAAAATATGATCTCTCATTTAATGGTGAAAATTTTATTCTTAATTCTAAAACTACAAATTGTTTGGCTGAGGACAACTGCGGTATTCAAAATACTAAACCAAAAGTTTCATTATCCAAATTACAAGATGAAAATTGCTCACCTGGGAGTGGCTGTTGTTGATAATATTCCAAACAAGTAAATATTACTTATTGTGTTAGAAATTATTACTGTCTTTTTCAAACTCGGATGTTTTGCCTTTGGTGGACCTGCTGCGCATATTGCCATGATGGAAAAGGAAATCATTGAGAAAAGAAATTGGATGTCTCATGAAGAATTTCTAGACCTTATTGGAATTACAAATATTATACCTGGACCTAACTCTACACAAATGACTATGCAGTGTGGATACGTGAGAGGAGGAAATATTGGTTTAATATTAGCGGGTTTGTCTTTTATTCTGCCTGCTGTATTAATCACATTGTTATTTGCAGTTTTTTTCGTTAAATATGGAAGTTTGCCTAGTGTAGAGCCTTTTTTTTTAGGAATTAAACCTGCAGTAATTGGTATTATTTTAATGGCTACCATTAAATTATCTAAAAAAGCATTTAAAAATAGAACTTTAATTATTTCTGGATTTGTTGTTGCTTTTTTATCTATATGCGGAATCAATGAATTTATTTTAATAATAGGAACTGCTTTTCTGGGGCTTTCAATTCATCTTTTCAAAAACAATGACAAGAAATTAGTTTCAATTTTCCCAAGTTTTCTCTTATTTACTAAACCTGTGACTCTAGGAATTACAAGCACTTCAATATTTTGGGTATTTGTTAAAATTGCTGTTATTCTTTATGGAAGTGGTTATGTATTAATTGCCTATGTAGATTCTGAACTAGTTGAAAGATTGGCATGGTTAACCAAAGAAGAATTATTAGATGCTATTGCAGTAGGTCAATTTACACCAGGGCCAGTCTTAACAACTGCTACTTTTATTGGTTACCAATTACATGGACTTAGTGGAGCTGCTATGGCAAGTCTAGGAATGTTTTTACCCTCTTTTTTATTTGTAGCTATTTTAGTTAGAATTATTCCGTTTATCAAAAAATCAAAAGTATTGTCATTTATATTGAGTTATATAAATTCTGGAGCAGTTGGGATTATGATTGCTGTAACCCTTAAATTATCTTATAACTTTCTCTTTGACTGGAGATATTTTACTATAATGGTTTTAAGTATTGTAGTGTCATATTTTTACAAAAAAATTAGTAGTTTTTGGATAGTACTAGGAGGCTCAATAATTGGCTACTTTTTAAGTCTAGTAGTGTAAATAAAAAAAGGGTCAGAAATAATCCTTTTCTACAAGATATAAATTATTAGAATATAAAAACAATAAGATTTTTAATATTCAATAAAATAATTCATCTTTGCGTCCGAATTAACTAAAACCGGGTTTCGGACCCTTTTAAAAACAATTAATATGGCAACTAAAATAAGACTTGCAAGACACGGGAAAAAAGGTAAACCTTTTTACCATATAGTAATCGCCGACTCTAGAGCTAAAAGAGACGGAAGATATATCGAAAGAATTGGATCCTACGATCCAAATAAAAATCCAGCTATTATTGACATTAATTTTGACAGAGCCTTATATTGGGTTGGTGTTGGCGCTCAACCGACCGATACCGTTAGAGGAATGTTATCTTACAGAGGAGTTTTATATAAAAATCATTTGCTTAAAGGAGTGGCTAAAGGTGCATTAACAGAAGCCCAAGCAGAAGAAAAGTTTAATAAATGGCTAGAAGTTAAAGAAAGTAAGATTGATTCCAAAATATCTTCTTTAGAAAATGCAGATCAAAAAGCTATTGCAGATGCATTAAATGTAGAGAAAGAAAAAAGTGCTGCTAGAGCAAAAGCTATTGCAGAAGCACAAGCCGTTCAAATAGCAAAAGCCGAAGCAGAAGAAGCATCAACTACAGAAGAAACTCCAGCTATAGAAGAAACTCCAACTACAGAAGAAACTCCAGCAGAAGAAGCTCCAGCTACAGAAGAAACTCCAGCAGAAGAAACTCCAGCAGAAGAAGCTCCAGCTACAAAAGAAACTCCAGCAGAAGAAGCATCATCTAAGGGAGAAACTCCCAAAGTAGAAGAAACTCCCAAAGTAGAAGAAACTCCCAAAGTAGAAGAAACTCCAGCAGAAGAAGCTCAAGCTACAGAAGGAACTCCAGCAGAAGAAGCACCAGTAGAAGAAGCACCATCTAAGGAAGAAACTCCATCTAAGGAAGAAACTCCAAAAGCAGAAGAAGCTTCAGCTACAGAAGAAGCTCCAAAAGCAGAAGAAGCTTCAGCTACAGAAGAAATTCCAAAAGCAGAAGAAACTCCAAAAGTAGAAGAAGCTCCTAAAAAGGAAGAAGAAAAGAAATAAGTTTAATAAAAATACTTCTTAAAAGAATTTTTAAATTAGAGCCATGTATAACACATGGCTTTTTTTATGCAAGATAATTTAAAGGAAATAGGACATTTTTCAAGACTTCATGGTTACAGTGGTAAATTGGTAATTTCATTTATTAAAGAAAAATCGTCGATTTTAAATAAAGAAACTACAATATGGGTAGAAGTTTCTGGAATAATTTCTCCATTCAGAATACAAGAAATTAAAGAACTTAATAAAAATAAATTAGTCGTTTCTCTTCTAAATGTCAATAAAGACAAGGCTGAAGAGTTGAAAAATAAATCTGTATTTGTCAATCCAAAAGACGTTGATTTAGGAGAATTAAAATTTGACAAAAACAATATTATTGGATACGATTTATTTAGCCAAACTGAAGAGAATTTAGGAAAGGTTAGTGCTGTTATTAAAATTAAGAATAACAATCTTATTCAGCTTTACATTAATGGCAAAGAGGTATTACTGCCTTACAATGAGAAAAATATTTTAGTTTTAGATCACTCCAAAAAACAAATGAAACTGGATATTCCAGATGGTTTAATTGAACTCTATACAGGTGAGTAAACGCATTTACAAACCATTTAATTTCAAAAAATTTTCCATTCATCAAAACAATGCAGCCATGAAAATTGGCACTGATGGAATTTTAATTGGTTCATGGGTAAATGTTTCTAAAAAATTTAGAGCACTAGATATAGGTTCTGGAACTGGAATAATTACAATAATGTTGTGTCAAAGAAATTTAAATTTAGAGTTGGATAGTATTGAACTTTCGCACAGTGCTATAATGGATGCTAAAATTAATATTGAAAACTGTAATTGGAGCGATAGAATAAAATTATTTCACCAAGATTTAAATGATTTTCATCCAGATTCTAATTATGATTTAATTGTTAGCAATCCTCCATATTTCAAAAAAAGTCTACAATCATCTAATTCAGAAAGATCAAAAGCCAGGCATCAAAATGATTTAAAATTGGAGGATATTTTAAAGTTTAGTAATCAAAATCTAACAAAAGATGGATCTTTGAACATAATTCTTCCATTTGAGCAAAAAAAAGAAGCAATAGAATTTGCAAAAAAACATGGCTTAAATGCTATAAGAGAATGTTCTGTATATCCAAAACCTAATAAAGCTCCACATAGAATTTTAATAGAATTTTCTAGAACTGAAAATAAACAAATGATTAAAGAGTCTTTGGTTATAGAAGAGGATGGCAGACACAATTATTCTGAAGATTATAAAAAATTAACAAGAGAATTCTATACGATTTTTAACTAGTTGTATTATTTATTTAAATTTACGGCATGAGCCAAAAGCCTTTTTTAAAGTCTAGATTTTTTAAGCTGCCACAATACAAAACATTTGACTTTCCTGCGAGGTATTACGACGAGAGAAAAGAGAGGGTTGAAAAGACTAAGCAAATGCAAGAAGTTGATAATTATTCTCAAAGAATTAAAAGCTCATTTGCTAATAAAAACGAGTATAAGAAATGGAATCAAAACTGGGAAACCATTAGGCTCATTATAATTTTTACCATTTTAATATCTGGTTTTGCATTTATTTATGGTCAAATAGACGATGTTTTAGAGATTCTAACCAATACCTCCAAAAAATAAAATGATAGAATTACTTTCAGAACATGTAGCTAACCAAATTGCTGCAGGTGAGGTAATTCAAAGACCTGCATCGGCTGTAAAGGAATTGTTAGAAAATGCTATTGATGCAAATAGCACATTAATTCAACTAATAATTAAAGATGCTGGTGAAAGTTTAGTTCAAGTAATTGATAATGGTTCTGGGATGACTAAAGAAGATGCGGAAATATGTTTTAAAAAACATGCTACATCGAAAATAAAGTTAACAGAAGATTTATTTGCAATTTCTTCTAAAGGATTCAGAGGAGAAGCTCTTTCTAGTATAGCAGCTGTTTCTCAAGTAGAACTTAAAACAAAAAAAACAAATTGTGACATTGGTCATCAAATTAAAATTGAAGCATCAAAAATTACTAACTCCGAACCTTGTGCCTACACAAACGGAACTAGTATATCAATGAAAAATTTATTTTTCAATGTTCCTGCTCGAAGAAATTTTTTAAAGTCAAAAGGGGTTGAAACAAAACATATTATAGACGAATTTCATAGAGTTGCACTCACCCACCCCGAGATTCATTTTACAATGCATCACAATAAAAATTTAATTTTTGATTTACCTTCAAGTAACACAAGACAAAGAATTGTTTCAATATTTGGAAAAAAATATAATGAAAGGCTAGTTCCTGTTGAAGAGGAAACTAGCATAACAAAAATTAGTGGTTTTGTATTAAAGCCAGAATTCTCAAAAAGAACACGAGGAGAACAATTTTTATTTATTAATAATCGATTTATTAGAAATAATTCTATTAATCATGCTATTAAAGTTGTTTTTAAAGATTTAATAGGTAGTGAATATTTCCCATCATACTTTATATATTTAACATTACCCTTGGACTCTATTGATGTTAATATTCATCCAAGTAAAACTGAGATTAAGTTTGAAGACGAGAGAGCTGTTTACGAGCTTGTTAAATCAAGTGTAAGAAGTTCACTAGGTAAAAATAATATTGCTCCTTCAATTGATTTTAACCAAGAAACCTCATTTAATTTTCCAGATATTAAGCCTGGAGAATCTATTAAAATACCTTCTATTAAAGTTAATACTAGTTATAACCCTTTTCAAAGAGAGGATAAAGGTCAGTTAAGTGGTAATTTTGATTTATTAAAAAGTAATTATCAAAAAGATTTAGAAATTTCTGAAAATTTTAAAGAACAAAGTGACGTTCCACAAAGTTCTAACCTATTTTTACAATTTGATAACCGTTATATACTAGCAGTCAAAAAAAATGGATTATTAATTATAGATATTTTTAGAGCTCATCAACAAGTGAAGTTTGAAGAACTTAAAGAAATGTATGGAAATGGAGAAGTGTTATCGCAAAAACTACTCCATCCTATTGAAGTAGAATTAAACCCGAGTGATTTTGTTTTGTGCATGGAATTAAAAGAAGAATTAGAAAGACTAGGTATAGAAATAGATCAATTTGGGAAAAATTGTATTGTGATAAATAGTTTTCCAAATGACACGAAAAAAATAAATGGTAAAAAGTTTATTGAAGATTGTTTGGAGAATATTAAAAATAGCAACGATGAATTCAAAAACCCATTTGATAAAATTGCTTGGAATATATCAAAAAACTATGCTCATAGTAGACTAAGATCAATGAACAGTAAAGAAATGGCTCATTTAACAGATTGTTTGTTTTCTTGCAAGTCTCCAATAAGAAATACTAAAGGACTTTTTATTGTTCAAGAAATAAACCAAAAAGAAATTATTAAGAAATTCAATTAATGTTTAATAACATTTTAAAAAATATTAGTCCCGTAGTTAAGAATATTTTACTAATAAATGTTGTTTTTTATGTTGCTCAATGGTCTATTCCATCTTTTACCCAAAACTTTGAATTATATCCGTTAACATCAGATCAATTTAGACCTTGGCAGTTGGCTACACACTTTTTTATGCATAGTCCATATTCCATCGGTCATATCTTTTTCAATATGTTTGCTTTGGTAATTTTCGGATCACAACTAGAAAAAATATGGGGACCTCAAAAGTTTTTAATTTATTATATGAGTTGTGCTTTGGGAGCATCTGTTTTACATTTAGGTGTTACTTATTTTAGAATTCAAAGCATAGAAACTGGACTATCATTAGAAGATTTAGAACTATTTAGAGCTAATGCGTTTGAAGCATTTCAAAAAGGAATGAATTTCAAAGATCCTATTTTGGCTCAATTAAATATTCTACATAATTCTCCAATGTTAGGAGCTTCAGGTGCAATTTTTGGACTTTTAGCTGCCTTTGGATACTTGTTCCCAAATACAGAACTCATGTTACTTTTTCCTCCAATACCCATAAAAGCAAAATATTTTGTAATTGGATATGCTGTTTTAGAACTTTATTTAGGCATTTCTAATAATCCTAGTGATAATGTAGCACATTTTGCACATTTAGGAGGAGCATTAATAGGAATAATTATAGTTTTATATTGGAGTAAAAAAAGAAATAGTTTTTTTTAATGACAGTTATAGATAAATTAAAATATCAATTTAAGTCGGGTGGCGTTTATATTAAAATAATATATATAAACATATTAGTCTATTTGCTGTTTTTAATACTAGGTAATTTCTTTATTCTAATGAAATGGAATCCATCTGGGATTAGTAATATCAATGATTATTTTAGCTTTAACTCCTCTCCTATTGTATTTTTAAAAAGACCATGGACAATTTTAACTTACATGTTCTTACACGGATCCTTTTGGCATATTTTTAATAATCTGCTTATTTATTTTTTTACTGCAAAAATGTACGAAGATCTCCTTGGAAAAAAATCTTCTTTAAGCACCTATATAATTGGAGGTTTTTGTGGTGCAATACTTTATCTTATTACTCATAATTTATTTCCATTATTTAAAGACATGGGTAATATTCCTATGCTGGGTGCTTCAGCTGCTGTAATGGCTGTTTTTGTAGGGCTCGCAACCTACACTCCAAATTTTGAAGTAATGTTATTTGGAGTAATTAAAATCAAAATGAAATATTTGGCTATGACTTGGGTAGCTTTTGACATTATAGGCTTATCTAATTCCGATGGAATTGCTCATTTTGCTCACTTAGGTGGAGCCTTTTGGGGATATTTTTACGTAAGTAATTTTAGAAAGGGTAAAGATATCGCATACTGGTTTGATAATTTTCTAGATAAAATAAAGGGGTTTTCAAAAAAACGTAAAATTAAAATTGTATACAAAAAGAAAAAACAAGAAAAAAAATCCACTTTTTCAAATTCAAAATCAAGACAAGAAAAAGTAGATGAGATATTAGATAAAATAAAACTGTCAGGCTACGAGAGTCTTTCGAAAAAAGAAAAAGATTATTTGTTCGATGCCAGTAAGCATATTTAACTTTGGAATTAAAAAAATGAAATGGAAAGCTAAAGTATTAGCTTACGCCACCATAGTTTTTAACTTTTTATTAATCATAAGTTATTTAGCTTTTCTATCTGATCCAGCTAAAAATACGTGGATAGCTTTAACAGGGCTTTTATATCCATCAATTTTATTTTTAAACCTGGTTTTATTTTTGTTTTGGTTTTTTAAAAAGAACATTTACTTTTTACCAACTTTGATAATTATTATATTGGGGATGTACCATCACAGTAGATTCATACAACTAAACCCTAAAATATCAAGTAATATTTCTTACAAGGACAAACTAAAAGTCATGAGTTTTAACGTTCGTTTATTTGACTTATATAACTGGAAGAAAAATGAAAAGATAAAATCTAAAATAATAGCTCTTATTAAAGATCAAAAACCAGATATTGTTTGTTTACAAGAATATTTTTATGATAACAATAAAAAGTTTGTCACTAGAGAAAATATTTTAGAGGAATTAAGTTTTAAATATTATCATGAGAGTTTTACTAGTGAAAGTAATAAGAATTCAATGTTTGGATTAGCAACTTTCAGTAAATACCCTATTATTAACAAAGAAAAAATAGAGTTCAAAGATGAAAAATCTAATCACTGTATGTGGTCTGATATTGTTTTTAAAAAAGATACTTTAAGAGTTTTTAATGCTCATCTAGGATCAATAAGATTTAATTACTCGGATTATAAAATCATAGGGGGAAAGGGGCGCCCTATTAGATCAAATCAAAAAAAACCAAAACAAAATATTATAAATAAACTTAAAATTGGTTTTAAAAATAGGTCAATACAACTTAAAAAATTAATTCCTTTTATAAAGGACAGTCCATTTAAAGAAATTATTTGTTGCGACTTGAACGACACTCCAATATCTTATGCGTATAATAGCTTTAATAGACTTTACGTGGACGCATTTACAAAGTCTGGATTTGGAATTGGAGGCACTTATATAGGAAAAATACCATTTTTAAGAATTGACTATATATGGCATGATAAAACATTAGAATCGTTTAATTTCCAAACTCATCAAGAATCACTTTCTGATCATAAAGCTATTTCAGCTGAATTCATTTTTTAAATAATTAAAATATATTCTTATTAATTAAATTTTGTTTACTTACGTTTAGATTTATAAATTTGAAAAAAAGTTAAACTGGTTCATCGCTTGCTTTGCAAGAGGAAAGTCCGGACAGCTTAGAGCAGCATGCTTCCTAACGGGAAGGGTTTTTTAAAACACAGCTAGTGCCACAGAAAAGAAACAGCCAGAAATGGCAATGGTGAAAAGGTGAGGTAAGAGCTCACCGTGATGGTGGTGACACCATTAGCGAGGTAAACCTCATGCGCTGAAAGACCAAAT
>Ga0213869_10003015_pt1 | contig 11368 bp, 12 predicted proteins | sample PICome_10_FD_160083 | JGI IMG/M metagenome (GOLD analysis project Ga0213869, IMG submission 160083) | Coastal seawater microbial communities near Pivers Island, North Carolina, United States - PICO132 | ecosystem: Environmental > Aquatic > Marine > Coastal | place: USA: North Carolina...
CCCCCATGACGAATAACTATCGTTCTTCCATACCCACTTTTCCATCCAGCAGATTGAATGACTCCTTCTCCAGTTGCCCTGATGGGTGTTCCCCTTTTTGCTGCATAATCAACACCATTATGAGCCCTGATGGTATTAAGGATTGGGTGTCTTCTGTTTGGGTTGAAGTGAGAACTTACATATGCAAAATCAAGCGGCGCTCTCAAAAAAGCTTTCTCTAAACTCCCTCCATTCTCATTAAAGTATTCCCATTTTTTATTTTTGCCTTTGTATCTAATTGCAGTGAATCGATTATTTTGATTATAAAACTCTGCAAATAAAATACTGCCATTTTCAATTTGTTGTCCGTCCACAAATGGTGTTTCGTATAGGAGTTTAAATTTATCACCAACCCTTATGTCAAAAACAAAATCAATATCCCACGCAAAAATATAAGCTAGATCCATAATCACACTCTCCGGTATATCACTTTTTAGTCCAGCTAAATAAAAAGATGACTCAATTACTCCTGTTTTAAACGAATTTATAAGCTCTGGTTTTTTATCAATCCTTTCAATCAATATTTTTGGAGACAGCTTGATTTGATAAGAGAGCAGAGGCCCTTTATGAATATGAATTTCTTGCAGTTCCTTCTCTATAAATAAAAATTCTAATCTATCATTGGGGAGAATATTTTTTACTTCATTAGATTTGTCTTTTTTAAATATTTTGTATGTGTTGTTCAGGGAGACTTTATATTTTTCAAATATAAGTGAGAGGTTTTCACCTTTTTGAACAATGTGAATTATTTTAGTTTGAATGCTGGGTGCATTAGTGGTTGGAAATAATAAAGTGTTTGAGATTATTTCGGGGGAGACCTCCTCTTGCTCTACTCCCGCATCGTAGATAAGCAAGATTCCAATTAATGCCAGAAAAACAAAAGGCAATGTTTTAGGGATAGATTTAGATGTTCGCACAGTTTTATTTAATCAATTCAAATGCAAGTGTTCCAACATTTTCTATCTCTGCTTCAACTTTATCATTAATATTAAGCTTACCAACACCTGAGGGTGTGCCTGTAAATATAATGTCCCCAGCCTTAAGAGTAATAAATTTAGATAAGTAACTGATTAATTCGTCTACTTTCCAAATCATATTTGATAGATCTGCAGATTGTTTTCTTTGACCATTAACTTTTAATGAGATGCTTCCTTCACTTAATAGTAATCCTTCTTTTTTTAAAATTTTTGAGATTGGTGCAGAATTGTCAAATCCCTTGCTTAACTCCCATGGTTTGCTGGCTTCTTTTGCAGCTGCTTGAAGATCTCTTTTGGTAAGATCGACCCCTACTCCATACCCAAAAATATTTTGCCTTGATTCAGATGGGGATATGTTTGAGCATTCCGATCCTAAAAAGACAACAAGCTCTACTTCATGTTGAAGATTATCTGTTTGAGTTGGAAAAGGAATAGAGCTCAACTGAGTAATAGCTTGTGAAGGCTTGCTAAAAAAAAATGGTTGATCTGCATCTACATTAACTCCCATCTCTTTGGCATGTTCAGCATAATTTCTCCCAACACAGTAGACTTTTCCAACTGGAAAAACTAATTCGCTGTCTTGAATATATGCATATTTAATTTTTGGATTAAATGCAAACTTAAAGGTTTTTTGTTTTGTCATATGAGTTAAAACATTTAAGAAAATAAATACTATAATAAATGATTATCCATGAAAGAAAATCTTAATTTAATTAAACGAGGAATTGATGAGCTGATAAGCGAACAGGAGCTATTGGCAAAACTTAAATCAAAAAAGTCTCTTGTTGTTAAGGCTGGTTTTGATCCCACAGCACCAGATTTACATCTAGGCCATACGGTGCTCATTAATAAGTTAAGGCATTTCCAACAATTAGGCCATCAGATAATATTTTTAATTGGTGATTTTACAGGAATGATTGGAGATCCTTCTGGAAAAAATAAAACGAGACCTGCCCTAGATGAGTCTGAAATTAAAGAAAATGCAAAGACATATAAAAAACAAGTTTTTAAAATCCTAGATCCAAAACTCACTGATATTAGATTTAATTCTGAGTGGAGTAACAAGCTTGGTGCTGATGGAATTATAAAACTTGCTTCACAATATAATCTGGCGCGAATGCTTGAGCGAGATGATTTTAATAAAAGATATAAGTCTAATCAGACTATTGCTCTTCATGAATTTTTGTATCCATTAATCCAAGCAAATGATTCTATCGCCCTAAAAGCAGATATAGAACTTGGTGGTACCGATCAAAAATTCAATCTTTTGGTTGGCAGAGAGCTTCAAAGGTTATATGGCCAAGAACCTCAGGTGGTAATTACAGTTCCAATCCTTGAGGGCTTAGATGGAAAAAATAAAATGTCTAAATCTTTGGATAATTATGTTGGAATTGATGAAGCGCCAAATGATATGTTTGGAAAAATCATGTCTATTTCGGATGAACTAATGTGGAGGTGGTTTGATTTATTAAGCTTTAAATCTTCTGATGAGATTAATGCTCTCAAAACCGAACAAGCTAAAGGGAGAAATCCTAGAGATATTAAAATTGAGCTAGCCAAAGAGATCATTGCCCGTTTTCATAATGACCAATCAGCCAATAATGCAGAAGCAAATTTTATAAACCAATTTCAAAAAAAGAACATACCAGATGATATAGAAGAGGTATCTTTTTCTATATCAGAGAGCTCAATTCCCTTATCCAATCTTTTGAAAGATTGTGGAATGACTAGCAGTACGTCTGAGGCAATAAGAATGATTAAGCAGGGCGCTGTTAGAATAGATGAAGAAAAAATTACAGATACAAAACATATGATTTCTTCTGGCACTTCGTCTATTTACCAAGTTGGAAAAAGAAAATTTAAAAAAATAACACTCTAGTTTTCATAATATAATTTCAAATTAAGTATATAAATATGCAGCAGCTTTTTTCTTCTATAGGTTTTTGTTTCAGCAACATTGGGTACTTGTTTATCTTGTGCCTCCCAGTTATGACGCTAGAAATTGCTTTGGCAAGTCTCATAGCTTCTTTAGATATCCAATCAGGTTCAGATACTGCAGCCCTAGAGGCAATTGGAGAAATATCTGCCCAAGTATTTTTTTTAGTGCTTGCCTCTCTTATTCTCTCAGTAGCTTTAAGCGGTGGCTGCATGGCTGCATTTCGCTCTCTGTCCAGTGATGGCTTGATCAGTCCATATCAGGCTCTTTTTGAAGGATTGAAGAAATTTTTTCCACTGCTTTGGGCTAATATTTTGCACTCTTGTGCATATGGACTAGGTTTCTTGATGTTAATTTTGCCAGGCTTTTATTTGTATGGTCGCCTTGGATTATTCCCTTTATTTGTTATGTTCGAAAACAAAGGCGTGATGGATTCTCTTGGAGAATCTTGGAATACAACAGATGAAGTTGCAACAAAGATATTCACTCTTACTGGAATTTTTATGAGCATTCAGCTTGGTTTTGGATTTATTGGAGGCATGATGGGTACTGATGGAGCCTTATGGTTTTTAATTGCAGCAACTACAGTAAAATATGCAACATTAATGCCTCTGTTTTATTTATTTTATAGCCTTTATGAGTCTGTAAAAGATTAACAGCAATTTGAGAGTTAAAAATATGAAAATCTTAGTAATGGGACTGCCAGGCAGCGGCAAAACTTATCTTACTCAGAGATTGGTGCCATTATTGAATGCTGCATGGTACAACGCTGATCAAGTCAGGAAGATGTCCAATGATTGGGATTTTTCAGATGAGGGCAGAAAAAGACAATCGATGAGAATGAAAACTTTTGCAGATTTTGAAAAATTGCATGGAAGATATGTTGTATGTGATTTTGTCTGTCCTACCAAAGAAACGCGAGAAAACTTTGATGCGGACATAGTTATTTGGATGGACACCATCACAGAAGGTAGATACGAAGACACTAATAAGCTTTTTCAAGATCCTGATAGCGTTGATTTTCATATTACTGAGTGGAATGAGCACAATCATGATGATGTGGCCAAAGAGATCCTGCAGTGGAAAAAATAGATAAAAAGAGACACTTAGCAAAGACCTTGACTTGGAGAGTAATTGCAACAACAGATACTTTTTTAATCGCTTGGATAATTACAGGAAAAATTGATTGGGCAGCTGGGATTGCCGGAATAGAAGTTTTAACTAAGATGATTTTATATTATTGGCATGAGCGTCTTTGGTATAAACATATTAAATTTGGAGTAAAAAATGTTTGATTGGAAAAAACCAACAGTACAAATGTTAGGGAGATGGCAGCCTTGGCACGATGGCCATCAAGCCTTATTTAAAAGATGCATTGCAAAAACTGGTCAAGTAGCAATTCAAGTTCGAGATGTTCAAGGGGCATCTGGTGGAGATGGGCAAGATGATAATCCTTTTGATTGGGACGCTGTTTGTCAGAATATTGAAGCTGGTCTTTTAAAAGATGGTTTCAAAAGAGGGCAGGAGTATGAAATTATGTTGGTACCAAACATTGTAAATATTACTTATGGTCGTGGCGTGGGATATACATTTGAAGAAGAGGTATTTGATAGCTCAGTAACTGAAATCAGTGCCACAAAAATTCGTCAAAAACTTCGAGAAGAAGGTAAGCTTGATTAATTTCTAAGTTAGTTTCCCAAGATCATTGTTTAGTTTATAATCGCTTTTCCCAATTTATTGGGTCTGTAGCTCAGCTTGGTTAGAGCGCACCCCTGATAAGGGTGAGGTCGGTGGTTCGAGTCCACCCAGACCCACCATTTAATACTTTAAAATCAATATTTTTAGAAGGCTTCTCCATTTTCACCTTCAAATCAGTTATTTACATCAAGACTTACCGTGAATAACCTTATTTATGAATTTAGTTTACGATATAAAGATAACCCTTTCTTAATAATATCTTCATCCATTTCAAGAGTAATAACTTTATTGGACTCTTTAAACTCAAAATGATATTTCTCTTTAATGTTTAAAATTTGCAATATATCGAACCAGTATTCACTTGCACTACAAAGTTTTTCATAAGAAATGAAATATACATTCTCATTGTTTTTAAGATTTTCATAACAATGTTTATAGGTGAGATACCATTGCTCTAGCCAGTGATTGATATTCAAATTATCATCAAAACACAAACCTTTATTATTAATGGGAACATAGTTAGGACCAAATTCTGTATGACCAATCCATTTCATATAGTTAGAAATAAAAGCATCTTTCTTTGAGTATTCAATAAATCTTTGATGTTGTACTAATAAAGAATATGCATGCTGAATTGGATTTCTAAAAGGGATTAATATTTTTGAATTAGGAAAAATCTTAGAAATCAGTTCTAGTCTTTTGATATTTTGGTTGTTTTTACTTAAATACCTTTTCTTTTGATATTTATGATTTATAAGTTGCACATAATTCTTAAACTTCTCTTTTGTATCTTTATGATCTTCAGCAAAAGTCATCCAAAAGACTTCTTCAAATGCTTCTGGCGATTCAGTAGAAACTTTAACTCCGTCGCCATGTGCTCTCTCAACTGAGTCAATATTTTTTTTATTAGGTGATAATTTTGACCAAAGATTAGGCGCAAGGACAAATGGCATATCTTTATAAGATAGTGATGCGAATTCATCAGATTCATAAAGTGCATTTAATAAGATGGTGGTTCCTGAACGTGCAAGACCCGAAACAAAAACATGCTTGTTGTCAGTCTGATTGATTGAAATTACAGAACTCTCAACATCAAACATAACCTCTCGCATAAAATTTGAAGAAAGTGCAAGTCGATGCAGTCTTTGTTGTAACCAAGAATAATTGTTCACTGGATCAATGGTTTCATTATGTAGATATATCCAAATGCAAAGACCATTGATTCTATAATTCCAATTAACGAGAGAGTGAATGCAAGGAAGTTATTGAAAAAAAAGTCTGCGACTACAAAGAAAGAGAGTATAAGTAACAAAGTCAGCAATATTTGCAGGGAATACTTCATGATTCTTACTGCATATTCTGGGATTACCTTTTCCTTCCAATGATCACTGATATTATTTTGCGGAATGACATAAGTGACTTTTTTTGATATTTTCAGAATTGAATCTAAGTGTGATAAAAAGTTTAATCTTATAAAAACTTCGACAGATGAAATACAAACTAGTAATAGTAGCAAATGAATCATTTTGATTTATTGTTGGAATGTTTTGATAGGATTGTCTTATCTTTTCTATTTTTTAATGCACGTTTGATTGGGTAGTACAAGATTCCCCATAGTCCAAGCAGAATTGCGCCAAAGAAACCAATTATTGCAGCAATGACTCCACCACTCATGCCAGGACCAATATATGCATATGAAGGCATAGAAATTAAAAACAAAGAAATTATTAAGATTGATTTACTCATTACAGCTCTTTTTGCCATCTACAAAGCTATTTACCATTTTAATATCATCCTTTGTGTATAAAATTCTTGACCAACCCAATCTATAAATATTTCTATTATCTGCGCGATTCACGTAAGTCCAACTTAAAGAGCCATCAGCATTGAAATATAATATTCTTCCTTGAGAGGTTTCTTCAACATATAAATCACCATTTAATAGAATTTTACCCCTTCCTGATACAGGCGTTTTAACAGAATTGCTTATAAGGCTCTCTTCAAGGTATTTTGAATATTCTTCTGTCTTGAAGTTATAGATAATTACTTCATTACTCCCATCAACTTCTCTACTACTTTCAAAAAGCTTAACATTGTTATTAAATACAGAAATTCTGTGGTCATCTAAAATATTTACATCATGTTGATCAAAAAATGGCCCAGTTCCCTTCCATATAATTTTGTTAGTGGAGGGTCTGTAAAGAATTATCATTGACTGACCTCTCAATGATAAAAAAACATCACCTTTATTCCAATATTTCCCACCATAATCAACAGGCTGAATATCATTTAGATGGATTGGGTCTTCTTCAAAATCATTCCCATATGAGAAGAGAAGATACTCTAGATCATTATCTATAAAAATCTGTGAGACAGACTTTTCAAAAAGAATTTCTCCATCAGGAGATAGTTTAACTATCGCATCATCTTGGTAACCCCCATCCTCAGCAATATCCCTTCCAACTTTTTCAATGGGCAAACTTTGAGGATACATAATGCTAGGAAACCAAATATTACCCTCAATATCTGTTTCAATTGAGTGATGGAATTTATTATGTTTATTTTGAAAAATTAAATTTGAACAATGATCAATTTTAATTAATGGCAAATATTGTCCAAAGAATAAACCCCCATCTTCCGTCATTTTTGGATGTAAAAGTATTTGCCTTGAATTATTATTATCCCTTTTTAAGTACTTAAATTCATAATCTTGTTTAACTAAATCATTGAATGCATCAATATCAGGATTCCAAGTATGTAAAACTTCAAAGTTGGTTAAATCAATAAGTTCAACTATTCCTTCTTTTAAATCGCCATGATACCTTGAAAGAAGAAGGTAAGATTCTTCAGAGTTGTAAGTTCCATTAAAACCATCTAGCGAGGGAAATCTATCTTCAACAATTAAGCCCCCACCTCCTAACATTCTTTTTAAGTCAGCCGGAATTTCTGCAAAAGTTAATGCAGCTTTTGATATCCATCCTACTTTAAAATGTCCAACTAACTCTTGCCTGACGAGAACACCAAAACCAATCGCAAATAGAATACTAAGAAGTATCGTTAGGTATAGAATCCATATTTCAATTTTTTTAAACATATACTAGAGTTAAAAGCATTTGAAAAGAAAGCTTCGTAATTCTCAATGCACGAGCGAGAATAACCTTTTCATTCCAGTCGTCATAAATATTTATTATCAGATTCAACCCATCAAAAGAATAAATAGCTACTTGAATTTCTTATCAAAAAGCTCTGGCTTATCCCTTTTTGTTCCAGATAATACTAATTCAATACCCATTTCTTTAGGATGAACACCGTTAAATAACCTATGGTACATACTATTCTTAAAAGTGAGTAGCTTCCTTACAATATTAGCTGACTTCTGTTTTAGAGTTTGGTGATGCGGCAAGAAATTAAAGATTTGAATGTCTTCAAACCCACACAATCTTAGTAGAGAAGATAAATTATTTTCTGTAAATCCAAACTCATGCCCCAAAGTAACATAAAGTGAGTAATTTGAAATGGGGCCTAGCATATTAGGGGTTCTAACAAAGAAAATACCATCTTTGTGCAATGACTTATAGATGGAATCTACTAAATAGAGCAAAGAATGTTTAGGTATGTGTTCTATAACATGAGCAAGATGAATAAAATCAAATTTTTCATTACTATCACCAAGAAAATCACCAATAGTAGAATCTATATCATATGAGCCCTTAATTTGAGGATATTCTTTACGTACTTTTAGCAATTTATGCTTGGCTCCGAAATCTGCACAGTGAATATTTTGATATCCAAGATGAATGCAGGCTGAAGAAAATTGCCCACCTCCAAATCCCACATCAAGGATCTTTATATCTTTATTTTCAGGTAATACATCCTGGTATTGCTTAACAGCCAACTTAGTAGCTTCATTATTCATAAATATATCTGGATCGATAGAATCTATGTATCTCGGATCTCCCATATCCATTCTTCTGTAGACTTCAGCAATAAATTGATTTGGATCCATTGATTTAAATACCCTCTATATGTTTTCAAATTAAAATTCTCTAAATTGAAGATTATTATACATATGTAACTATATAAGCACACAAAGTCTATATATGAATCTAATTTATCTATATCTTTTTAATTGTTCATTCACAAAACTTTTACTTTTTAGAATATTTATCGTAATTTGTAATTATGCGAAGTAAAGATAATTCCAAATCAAATATGCAGAAGGTTGCATTGACAGCTTTGGCTGGAACCAGCATAGAATGGTATGACTTTTTCCTTTATGGGGCAGCAGCAGCATTAATATTCCCAACAGCCTTCTTTGGCGAAGCAACCCCCTCAACTGCTCTCATTCTCTCTCTGCTAACTTTTGCAGCAGGCTTTATAGCTCGACCAATTGGGGGAATTATATTTGGTCATTATGGTGATAGGATTGGCAGAAAAAAAACTTTAGTCATAGCACTAATTTTAATGGGTGTATCGTCTACATTAATTGGGCTTTTACCAACTTATGCAATGATTGGAGTCACTGCCCCAATTTTATTAACTTCGTTGAGATTTGCTCAAGGGCTAGCGATTGGAGGCCAGTGGGGGGGAGCCATGTTGCTGGTTACTGAAAGCGCTCCACCAGATAAAAGAGGATATTACGGAGCTTTCGCCCAAGCCGGTGCGCCAGTGGGTGTGATTTTGGCTAATCTGGCATTCATTATTACAAGCGCACTTGTTTCAGAGGAATCTTTTTATTCTTGGGGGTGGCGGATTCCATTCCTTGCAAGCGCTATTTTGATTGGCATCAGTATGTACATTCAGCTCAATTTAGAGGATACAAAAGCCTTTAAGGAGTTGCAGGTAATTAGAGAAAGGCATGAGGATGATCATGAAGTTGTTCATCGATCTCCAATATTAGAGGCAATTAAAAAGTATCCAAAGCGAATAGCATTAGCTGCAGGGGCCTTTCTTTCAATTCAAGTAACGTTTTATATTTTAATAGCTTTCCTTCTTGCATACGGCGTATCAAGCGCAGAAATATCCAGAGACAACATGTTAGCCGCAATATTAATTGCATCAGCAATTATGGTGCCGTGTCAGTTTATATTCTCCTCATATTCTGACAGACACGGAAGAAAAGGTATATTTATGGCTGGAGCAATGCTCACCGGCTTGTGGGCTTTTGCCATGTTCCCACTTGTGGACACAGGTAATTTTTGGTTGATAGTTTTAGCGATTACCATGGGGTTAATATTTGTAGGCATGATGTATGGGCCTCAAGCAGCATTCTTCACTGAATTATTTTCAACAGAGGTAAGATACTCAGGCGCAACCCTTGGGTACCAGTTTGGAGCAATCTTGGGAGGAGCATTTGCTCCAACTATTGCGGCTTTCCTTTGGAACAACTTTGGTATTTTTTGGGTATCTGTTTATATAGCTTTTGCTTCATTGCTAACATTATTTTCAGTTATGGCTCTAACTGAAACCTATCAAAATAACCTTAGTGATGAATAACAGCTGTATCTTTTAACTCTAAATTCAAATATTATTAAATTTAATTGCAAAGGGGTGGTTGTTCCAACCTGAGATCTTTATTGAAACCCTTTGAACCTGATCCATACAATAATGGCGGAGGAATTGCATGCATACCATTAAAAAATCTTTTTTCTCACTTTTTTTTATTTTTTCTAGCATCGATTTAATATCTCAGGATATCGAAGAGATAATTGTCAAAGGGAATTGGCGAGAATCTAAGTCTATAGAGCAAGACTCAAGTATTGTTATTCTTAAAAATAATATTCTTGAATCTCAGCCTGTAAAGCACTTCGAAAATCTATCTTATCTTGTTCCAAATTTGAATTTTGCTGCTAGTGATTCTAGGGCTCGACATTTTCAAATCAGAGGTATTGGAGAGAGGTCTGGTTATGAAAGAACCCCAAATTCAGCTGTGGGTATTTTAATTGATGATGTTGATTATTCTGGTCAAGGCGGAATAGCAACTACTTTTGACATTGATCAAGTAGAAGTACACAGAGGACCCCAAGGATCAAGAATAGGCTCTAATGCTTTAGCTGGTCTAATTTATATAAAAACAAAAGAACCAACTGCAGAATATGAAGGAATAACTGAAATCACCTCTGGTTCATTCGGAACTCTTAATGCAGGGATTGCATTTGGAGGACCGTCTGCATTTAATCAAAACTTAACCTATAGGTTGGTGTTAAGAAAAGACTACTCTGATGGTTTTAGAAAAAATTTATTTTCAGGAAAATCAGATACATCTAAGAAAGATGAAAGTACCTACAGACTAAAAATGAACTGGAAAATTGGTTCTGATACAAGGCTCAAAGTGTTAGTGACACAGATTGATTTAAATGATCCAGCAGATATATGGACAATAGACGGGAGTTTAAACACTCTCTCAGATAGGCCGGGAATGGATTCTCAAAAAACAAATGCATATGGAATAAAACTATTCCATCAGTTCGATAGATTTGAGTTCCAAAGTTTGACTAGTCTAACTGATACAGATGTTGAAATTAGTTATGATGCTGATTGGGGCAATCCCAACTCACATGCCCCTTACATTTATGATTATTTCTCAGAAACTCTCAGAGACAGAGAGACTTTTAGTCAAGAATTTAGATGGGTTTCGGATGCGGCAAATTTTGCAGTCAATCAAAATATTGAGTGGGTTGCTGGTATTAGCTATTTTGAGGTCAATGAGGATAATTTA
>Ga0213869_10003024_pt1 | contig 11356 bp, 9 predicted proteins | sample PICome_10_FD_160083 | JGI IMG/M metagenome (GOLD analysis project Ga0213869, IMG submission 160083) | Coastal seawater microbial communities near Pivers Island, North Carolina, United States - PICO132 | ecosystem: Environmental > Aquatic > Marine > Coastal | place: USA: North Carolina...
AAATGACTCAATTAAACAGATTCTTCTTTTTATTAATATTATCTAATTCGCTATATGCTCAAGATAATTTATTAATAGAAGGTATTTATGATGATCCTTCATTGCAAACTCAAACTGCCTTTGTTGAAGAGATTCTATATGTTGCAGGTTATGTTCCTGAGAGTATTGAAATTTATCAAACACTACCTAACTATGCTCACGTATTTCGAGTAAAATTAGATTCAGTCAACGGAGGTTTTATGTTTGTGCGCTGGGATAAGGAAAAAAAAGAACACTTCATTGCAAATAAAATGATAGATCCAGGATTTTATTATAATCTCAAAGCAGCTAGAGAGATTATGCGTAAACAGACTGGGAAAGCAAATTTTAGTATCGAGGACAAAGCTCTTCAGGCTAGTGATCAGGAACAGATAAACAACTCTGATTTGAAGGAAATGCGTGACGCTTTTGATCAAAAAGAAACAGAAAAAATGAATGCAGCTAATGCTATTAAACAAAAAAAAATACAAAAAGAACAACGGAAAATCGAACGTAAATCTTCTAAAAAAAAGAATTAATTATTATGTGAACTTTCACAAAGCATAAATGATAATTGAATCTACCTCTCTCTAAATTAACTAAAAGTAACAGTAAGAATATTATCTTCAAATGTCGTTGAAAAACATATTAACGAACCACTACAACTGTTAGAATATGTATTAAAATGATATTGGCAAGTAAAATTACTTCCATCATATTCCCAACGGTCACGATTTCCTTGATGTGGGCATCGGTTATCAAATGCTCGTATTTCGTCATCGCTAATTCTAACCAGAAGCAGGTCTTCTTGTGTATAATTTTTCCAGCCACCAATTTCAGTCAGGTCAGAAAAAGAGCTATCAGCTAAATTTATAACTAATGGCTTTTTTTCATTCACATTTGGAGCAGTGGATGATGGTGATGAACTTACGGATATTTCTTCTGTTGAACAAGCCTCTAAAATTGGTATCCCAAGGGTAGCTAGAACAATCGGCTTACAAGCTGTTTTAAGAAAAGTTCTTCTATTTTTCATACTAATTTTTGTTTGAAGATAAGTAAAAACGAATAAACTAAAAGAGCATAACCCTTGAACATTTGATGTATTTTTACTTTATAAATTTTCAATAAGAAAAAACTATTATTTGTCGAAATCATTTTCTTACATTTTTTTGAATAAATATTTTAAGATGAAAAATAAATATGTTTTACTATCACTTTTTTTGTGTCAATCCATTTTAGCTCAAACTTCAGGAGTACTTAGTGGTCGTATTTTTGATATTCAAAGTCAACTTCCCTTAGAAGGAGCAACAATACTGCTTGAAGGTTCTGCTTTTGGAACAGTTACAGATTCTGAGGGATATTTTAGACTTCAAAATATTCCCTCACAATCCTATAATATAACTGCGAGTTATTTAGGTTATGAAAGTGAGACTCAATTTAATGTTATTGTCAAGTCGATTGGGAATATCCCCTTACTTTTTGAACTTGTAGAAGTTTCAGAAAATTTGGATGAAGTTGTTCTTGTTCGAAGTCCTTTTAAAAATAAAAGCGAAACACCATTATCAACTCAAACTTTTTCAGTAGTGGAAATTGAAACATATCCTGGGGGAAACAATGATATCACAAAAGTAGTTCAAAGTATGCCAGGGATCTCCCCTTCTATTGGAGGATTTAGAAATGATATTATTATTCGTGGTGGAGCACCTAATGAGACAGTTTATTATTTAGATGGAATTGAGATCCCAAATATTAATCACTTTAGTACTCAAGGAAGTGCAGGAGGTCCAGTGGGTATGGTTAATGTTTCTTTTATTAGGGAAGTAACTTTGTCTAGTTCAGCATTTGGTGCAGAATATGATAATCCACTATCTGGAGTTCTAGCTTTTGAACAGCGTGATGGAGATCCTAGTGGTTTTGGAGGGAATTTTCGTTTTGGTGCAAGTGAGGCAGGTTTAACACTAGAAGGGCCTTTATTTAGGAAAAACAAATCTGAACCTGCAAAAACAACTTTTTTATTATCTGTAAGAAGAAGTTATCTTCAGTTTTTATTTGAACTGATTGGACTGCCCATACGCCCCGATTATTGGGATTATCAATGGAAAATTAAGCACGAAATTGATAAATTCAACTCCTTAACCTTTATTGGAATTGGTTCAGTTGATAATTTCTCTGTAAAAGCTCCAGATGAATTTGATGCTGAGCAGCAAGCAACATTGGAGCAAGTTCCTATAATTAATCAAAAGAGCACTACCGTTGGATTATCTTGGAAAAGAAATTATAAAAATGGTAAAGGCTTCATGACAACGGCTTTAAGTTCTAATCGTTTGGAAAATTTATTTACTCGTTTTAATGATAATATAACTAAAACAGGAACTATTTTTCAAAATGATTCTTATGAGTGGGAATCAAAATTACGTTTTCAAGCAACCCAGTATTTAGATCGATGGAAGTGGTCTACAGGATTTAATATTCAAAAATCTAGTTATAAAAACAATACCAAATTTGTATTTTATGATATTGCCTATCAGACCAACTTAAACTTTATTAAATATGGTTTTTTTATTAAAGGTTCAAGAAAATTTTTTAACGATCGATTAAATATTGCTCTAGGTTTAAGGACTGATGAAGATAGTTTTTCTTTAGGATCTAATTTAATTGATAATATTTCTCCTAGATTTTCTTTGTCATATGCTATATCGGAAGATCAAAAGTGGAAATTTAATGCCTCTTTAGGGAGATATTTTAAAATTCCTACTTACACGATGTTGGGCTTTCAAGAGGAAAATATATTCGTCAATAAAAAGGCCTCATATACACAAAGTGATCATTATGTTGCTGGGATTGAGTACAACTTAACTGCAGCATCTAGAATTACTCTTGAAGGATTCTTAAAGCAATATTCAAACTATCCAATTTCATTAATTGATGGAGTTTCTCTGGCTAATAAGGGAGGTGGTTTTGAAGTTCTAGGCAACGAAGCTATTATCTCTCAAGGAGAAGGATCAAGTCGTGGAGCTGAAGTTTTATTTCAACAAAAACTTTCAAATAATTTTTATGGAGTATTTGCGTATACATACTTCTTTAGTGAATTTTCTGGAATAGATGGAATATCTCGACCTTCGGTTTGGGATAGTCGTCATTTAATTTCTTTTTCAGGAGGTTATAAACTCAATCGAAATTGGGAAATCAGTTCTCGTTGGCGATATGCAGGTAAAAATCCGTATGTACCTACTGATTTAGAATTGAGTAAACTTTCTTATCCAGAAATTATCTTGGATTATAATCGGTTAGGTGATGTAAAATTAGCAGCATTTAACCAGGCGGATATAAGAATTGATAAAAAGTGGAATTTTAATAATTTATCTTTTAATTTTTATTTTGAAGTACAAAACTTTTTGGCACAACCTAATCCTACTCCTGAAGAATACGGTTTAAATCGATTGGATGATGGTTCAATTGCCTTGCCAAGGACTTTAGTTCCGGTCTCAACAGACGACGGGAATAGTACACCATTACCATCTTTTGGTTTTGTTTTATTTTTCTAAGAGAACAACCTTAGATATCTAAAAGCCCCTCTGGAAGCTCAACACTTATAATTTTTAAGTCTCGATTCACTTCCAATATGAAATCATCATGGATAGGTATAAGAGATATATTTCCGTCATTTTTTTCAAGCTCAAAGAGTGCCTGAATTCCCTGGTCTTGAATACGTTTTATTGTTCCAATACAATCTTCTCCCTCCATTAATGAAAAACCAACTACTTCGTGATAGTAAAATTTTTTACCCTCTAATTTTGGAAGAAAGCTTAGAGGTAAGTACAAATCTTTTTTTAGTAGTTTATCAGCATCAAGTTCATTGCTTACTTGATCAAATTTGATTCTTAATAGAGCAGATTTGTGCAGTTTACATTTTTCAATAAAAAGGGGAACAAAACCTGAATTCAATTCTACAAATAGAGATTCCAAATGAATATATTCTTCTGGATTATCACTATCTGTTTTTATTAGTAACTCTCCTCTAAAACTATATTTTCCAACGATGGTTCCAACATAAAAGCAGTTTTCTTTAATCATCGTCAAAAAATGAAATGTTACTTTTTTACATCATCTTGAGAGTCAGGTGCTTCTTCAGTAGCAGGTGCTTCTTCAGTAGCAGGTGCTTCTTCAGTAGCAGGAGCTTCTTCAGCAGCAGGAGCTTCTTCAGTAGCAGGTGCTTCTTCAGTAGCAGGTGCTTCTTCAGTAGCAGGAGCTTCTTCAGTAGCAGGAGCTTCTTCAGTAGCAGGAGCTTCTTCAGCAGCAGGTGCTTCTTCAGTAGCAGGAGCTTCTTCAGTAGCAGGAGCTTCTTCAGTAGCAGGAGCTTCTTCAGCAGCAGGTGCTTCTTCAGTAGCAGGAGCTTCCTCAGCAGCAGCTTTTTTTGCAGCAGCCTCAGCCTCTGCTTCTGCAGTAGCAGCGTCAGCTAATCTCTTATCACTAGTAGCTTTTTCATTTTCTAAACGTTTAGCTTTAGCTTCTGCTTGATCTTTTGATAAACCTTCTTCTTTAGATTGGATTTTTGCTGTTTTCTCTTTTAACCAAATTTCAAATTTTTTGTCAGCATCTTCTTGAGTAAAGGCACCTTTTCTTACACCTCCATTTAAATGATGCTTATACATAATACCTCTATAAGATAATAAAGTACGTGCAGTATCTGTAGGTTGCGCTCCCTTCTCTAACCAGTTAAGGGCCCTATCATTATCTATATTTACAGCTGCTGGATTTGTATTTGGGTTGTAAGTCCCTATCTTTTCAAGATAGCGTCCATCTCTTTTGGACCTTGAGTCTGCGGCTACTAACCAATAAAAAGGTTTCCCTTTTTTTCCGTGTCTTTGAAGTCTAAGTTTTACTGGCATATCATATTAATTTATGAAAATTCTCGATTCTCTGATTATTAATTCTTGGGGTGCAAATATAATAGATTTTATATTTTAAAAATGTACAACGTCATTTTATTTTAATTTTTTAGATTTCATTTTACTTCTTAATGCAATGAAAGTCATATTTCAGCTTGGTTGATGGATTTTAAAAAACTTTGTTGTGGCAATAAAAAAGTGTATTTTTGCGCACTAAATTTTAAGATATAATGGACATCAGCAAAACTGATATTGATCAATTAAATTCAATCATAAATATGACGATTCACCGAAAAGATTACGAAAAGAAAGTGGTTTCGGTTTTAAGCGATTACAGAAAAAATGCAAATATACCAGGCTTTAGAAAGGGTCATGTTCCTATGGGTATGATCAAAAAGCAATATGAAAAGGCAGTTATTGCGGATGAGGTTAATAAATTACTTAGAGAAAATTTAGATAAATATATTAAAGATGAAAAACTTGAGTTACTCGGAAATCCAATTCCTAAGGCTTCAAAAGAGGATCTTGACTGGGAAGCTTCCAAGCTAAATTTCGAGTTTGAACTTGGGTTGGCTCCAAAGTTTGATATAAAGCTTAATGTTCTTAAAAAAGTAGTTTGTTATGAAATTGAACCTGAAAAAAAAATGATTCAGGAACAACTAATTCACTTACAAAAGCAATACGGAAAATTGGTATCCCAAAAAAAAATTGAAAAAGGATATGAGATAACAGCTCAATTCAGAAACCAAGAAGTAGAACTTGAAAAAATGGTTAACTTCTCAATTGAAGATATAAAATCTAAAAAACTTATTTTGGCTTTAAACGAGGCTAAGACTGGAGCAATATTAAGCTTTCCTGCAAAACGCTTATTTAAAGATAATGTTACTGCTAAAAGACTTCTTTCGGTAGACGACAAAAAACTTGAAGATATTTTTAAAGTTGATGTTACAATCGAATTAAAAGAAATCAATGAGCGAATTCTAGCAGATTTAAATCAAGAGCTTTTTGATAAGTTATATGAGCCTGGGACTGTTTCCTCTGTAAAAGATTTAGAAGAAAAAATTAAGGTAGGATTACAGACTCAATTTGAGCCACAAGCGAATCAAAAACTTATGAATGATATTTCTGAAGCAATTGTTGAAAAAACAAAATTTAAACTTCCAGTAGATTTTTTAAAAAAGTGGATTCAGACTTCAGCTAAAGAGCCTATGACAAAAGAAGAAGCAGTAAATGAGTTTAACAAATCAGAAAAGGGTATTAGATACCAGCTAATTGAAGGTAAAATAATAAGTGAAAATGAGCTAAACATTACTTTTGAAGAACTAAAAGATTTTACAGCAATTATGGTACAAAAGCAAATGTTACAATATGGCCAAACTCCAGAAAAAGAAAAGCTAGATGAAATTGTTTCGAATATAATGTCTAATCAGGAAGAGACTCGACGAATTTCTGAACAATTAATGGGAGATAAAATGCTTAATTTTTATAAAGACAAAGCCCCATTAAAGACCAAAAAAATTGGTTTTGATGCCTTTATAAAGCAGGCTTACGCTAAAGCTTAATAAATTCATTAATTTTAAAGAAAATAACATTACATGAACTACGGAAAAGAATTTAAAAAATACGCAACAAAACATCATGGAATTAGTGCGATGTACTACGATAAAATAGTAAGTAGTATGACACCTTATATTATCGAAGAACGTCAGTTAAACGTCGCGCAAATGGATGTTTTTTCTCGTTTGATGATGGACCGAATTATGTTTTTAGGAACTGCTATTGATGATCAGGTAGCGAATATAATTCAGGCACAATTATTATTTTTACAGAGTACCGATTCCAACCGAGATATTCAAATGTATATTAATTCCCCAGGCGGAGGTGTATATGCAGGTCTCGGAATTTATGATACTATGCAATTTATAACACCAAATGTAGCTACAATATGTACTGGTATTGCTGCTTCAATGGGAGCAGTTTTACTGTGTGCAGGACATGAAGGAAAGAGATCTGCACTTCCTCACGCACGTGTTATGATCCATCAACCTTTAGGTGGAGCTCAAGGTCAGGCTTCTGATATTGAAATTACTGCAAGAGAAATACTCAAATTAAAAGACGAATTGTATCAAATTATTTCTAAGCATTCTGGTCAAACGATGAAAAAGGTAACTGAAAATAGTGATCGTGATTATTGGATGAAAGCTGAGGAGGCAAAAGCCTATGGTATGGTTGATGAAGTTCTTCAAAACGCTCCCAAATAAAACTATTTACTATGAGTAAACCTGATTTAAATTGTTCTTTTTGTGGAAGACCTAAACCGGAAACTCAATTACTTATTGCAGGGCTTGATGCTCATATATGTGACCGTTGCATTATTCAAGCTCATGGGATTGTTTTAGAAGAGGCTTCTGACGAAGAGAAAAGTACAGTTTCTATAGAATTGAAACCTCCCAAGGCTATTAAATCTTTCTTGGATGACTATGTGATCGGTCAAGAATCATCAAAGCGTGTTCTATCGGTAGCAGTTTACAATCATTATAAGCGTTTGGTTCAAAAGAACACCAATGAAGATGATGTTGAAATTCAAAAAAGTAATGTTTTATTAGTTGGCCCAACAGGAACAGGAAAAACTCTTTTGGCTCAAACTATTTCACGCTTATTAAAAGTTCCTTTGGCTATTGTAGATGCAACAGTTTTAACCGAAGCAGGCTATGTAGGTGAGGATGTAGAAAGTATACTGTCTCGTTTATTACAAGCTTCAGATTATGATGTAGATAAAGCTGAAAGAGGAATAGTTTTTATCGATGAAATCGATAAAATTGCTCGGAAAAGTGATAATCCCTCTATAACTAGGGATGTTTCTGGTGAAGGAGTTCAACAAGCTTTATTGAAATTATTGGAAGGAACTGTTGTAAATGTTCCACCGAAGGGCGGAAGAAAACACCCTGATCAAAAATTCATAGAGGTTGATACTTCCAATATCTTATTTATAGCTGGAGGGGCATTCGATGGAATTGAGGCGCACATAAATAAACGTTTAAATTTACAAGCCATTGGATACAAAACAGCTCTAGAACAACGTGATATTGATAAAGAAAATATGTTGCAATATATAACCCCTAGAGATGTTAGAGCCTTTGGATTAATTCCAGAAATTATAGGTAGATTACCTGTTTTAACTTATATGAGTCCCCTGGACGAATCTACTTTACGTGTTATTTTGACAACTCCGAAAAACGCCCTGATTAAGCAATATGTTCAATTGTTTGCAATGGATGATATTCAATTACAATTTACTCCTGGAGCTCTTGACTATATCGTGGAAAAAGCACTTCAATATAAGTTAGGTGCAAGAGGCTTGAGATCTCTTTGTGAGGCTGTTTTAAATGATGCCATGTTTGAGTTGCCCAATACTGATGTAAAAAAACTTAGGGTTACCAAACAATATGCCGATCAAAAGCTTTCTAAAATTGAGCTGCCAAAGTTAAAAGTCGTTTCTTAATCAATTTCTGCTAATAATTCTTCTAAAATTTCTCTAGAATTAGAAAGTCTAGGGACTTTATGTTGTCCTCCCAGTTTACCTTTTTTGGATAGCCATTCATAAAACAGGCCTTTTTTTGCTTTATGAACTTTCAATGAATGAAGAGTCATATTCTTATATCTCTTTGCTTCGTAATCAGAATTTTCTTCTTGTAAGGCCTCGTCCAAAAGAGAACTAAAGCGGTTTAAGTTTTCAGGTTCTTTTTCAAATTCTATAATCCATTCATGAGCACCTTGAGAATCTTTTTCCATAAAAATAGGACCTGCTGTATAATTTGAAATTATACTTTTTGTTTTAGCACTAACTCTTTCAAGTGCTTTTTCGGCATTATCAATTATAAGCTCTTCTCCAAAGACATTTATAAAATGTTTTGTACGACCCGTGACTTGAATACGATAAGGAGATAAACTAGTAAATTGAATTGTATCCCCAATTTTATAACGCCATAAACCACCATTGGTGGTAATAACTATTGAGTAGTTCGTGTTTAAAGCCACTTCAGAAAGTGGGATAATATCAGAATCATCCTCTTTATCTCCTTTAATTGGGATAAATTCATAAAAAATCCCATAATCCAACATCAATAATAATTCGTCAGAATGATTACGATCTTGAATTCCAAAAAAACCTTCTGAGGCATTATAGATCTCGTAATAACGAAAGTCTTTTTTTGTAAATAATCCTTTGTATAATTCACGATAAGGCTTAAAACTTACACCCCCATGAAAGTATACTTCAGCGTCAGGCCATACTTGAGAAATAGTTTTTTTATTAGTTTCTTTCAAAACATTTTGCAACAAAACCAACATCCAAGAAGGGACACCAGCCAGACTGGTCACTTTTTCAGATATCGACTCTGCTACAATAGCTTTCATTTTAGTTTCCCATTCAGGCATTAGAGAGGTTTTATTGCTTGGAGTACTGCTAAACTCAGCCCAAAAAGGAAGATTTTGTATTATAATAGAAGACAGGTCTCCGAAGTAACTATCGTTTTTATTGTATAATTCATTACTCCCGCCTAGCCTTAATGATTTCCCTGTAAGTAGTTGAGAATCTTCATTATTATTATAGTATAAAGATAACATGTCTTTACCTGCTTTATAATGACAATCTTCCAAAGCTTCCGAACTTAATGGTATAAACTTACTTTTTGAATTTGTAGTTCCACTGGATTTGGCAAACCATTTTATATTGCTTGGCCAAAAAATATTTTGCTCGCCTTTTCTGCATCGCTCAATATTTAATTCTATATCATCATAATTACATAATGGAACCCTACTTTTAAAAATATTATAACTCTTAATTGTTTTAAAGTCATAAAGCTTTCCAGTTTCAGTTTTTGAGGCTTTTTTAATTAATTCGTGTAAAAGTTCATTTTGAACTTCGTTAGGGTATTTCATAAAAAGCTCCATTTGGTGTATTCTCTTTTTTAGAATCCACGAAGCTATTGAGTTAAATAAGGGAATGGGCATAAAATAATTATTATCTTACTTGAGTAAATAAAATTAATTCTTTTCTGGTTTATGTTTGAAGGAATCTTAAAAAAAATGATATCAGAACTCAATAGCCCAATCAATTATTTTCTTGATATGGGTGGAGATTTTATACATATAAACCAATGTATTGGAAAAATATTGAGTATTGATAATATAGGTTCTCAATGTTTAAATTGTTATAATGATCTTCCAATTTTTAGACAAGGATTCTGTAAATCTTGTTTTTTTGAGAGTCCTGCTGTTGGTGAATGGATTATGCGTCCAGAACTTAGTAAGGCTCATTTAAATCAACAAGATAGAGACTTGGAATACGAAAAGAAAATTCAACTCCAGCCTCATATTGTTTATCTTGCTCTAAGTAGTCATCTAAAAGTAGGTGTAACAAGAAAAAGTCAATTACCAACTCGTTGGATTGACCAAGGCGCTCATGAGGCTATGATTCTTTTGGAAGTACCTAATCGTTATCTAGCTGGTATTGCAGAAGTTGCTTTGAAAGAAATTTTTTCTGATAAAACTAATTGGAGAAAAATGTTACAAAATGAATCGGAGCCAGTTGATTGGGAGGACTCATTTAATAAAGCTATAGGCTATCTGTCTAATGAGTTCAAACCCTATATAAATCCAAAAAAGAAAGATTTTGAGAAATTTGAGTTTCCAGTTAACAATTACCCACAAAAAGTTAACAGTTTAAATTTATCGAAAACATCTTTTTATAAAGGAAGGTTAACTGGTGTGAGAGGTCAATATCTTCTCTTTGAAGACCAAACAGTATTTAATGTACGTTCTAACGAAGGCCAAAAGGTTAAATTGAATATTATTGCTTAAAATGCTTATCAGAATCAGAAAGTAGACTTTGCAATTCGATCATTTCTTTTTTAGTTAAATCACGATAACGCCCTACTTTTATATTTAGTTCAATATTCATTATGCGAATACGTTTCAATTTTACAACTCTGTATTCTAAGTACTCACACATTCTTCGAATTTGACGATTCAAACCTTGGGTCAAAATGATGCGAAACTTTTTTTTATGAATTTGTTCTGCAAAACATTTTTTAGTAATCTGATCTAAAATAGGTAGTCCATTTCTTATTTTTTGAATAAAATCAATTGTGATAGGCTTATTTACAGTTACTATGTATTCTTTTTCGTGGTTATTTCGGGCACGGAGAATTTTATTAACTATATCTCCATCATTAGTCAATAAAATCAAACCTTCACTCATTTTATCTAAACGGCCGATCGGAAAAATCCGACTAGGATAATTAATATAATCGATAATATTATCCTTTTCCACTCTCGTATCTGTTGTACAGACAATGCCTGTAGGTTTATTAAAAGCAATATATATATTACTTTCTTGATTATCCTCAATAAGGACTCCATCAACTTCTATTCGGTCACTTGGGCTT